>Ga0307515_10016794_pt1 | contig 13384 bp, 10 predicted proteins | sample 17_EM_MG_FD_194513 | JGI IMG/M metagenome (GOLD analysis project Ga0307515, IMG submission 194513) | Populus trichocarpa ectomycorrhiza microbial communities from riparian zone in the Pacific Northwest, United States - 17_EM | ecosystem: Host-associated > Plants > Roots > Unclassified | place...
AACGGGCGGGGTCGGGCGTAGGTGATATTGGTAACAATAATGTAATATTAGAAAACAAAACAAAGGGCTCGATATTCGTTTTGAGGGAATCAAGACAAGACAAGAGTCGAAGCTGTTTCAAAGTCGTAACTTGCTTTTCTATCCAAGAAAACGAGTAAAGAGAGAAGAAGAGGAAATCCTCCAACGCCAACAACACTCTCTTTATATACAGTTCGACTGCCACCCTTGAACCATTCTCAATGCTTCGATGTACCATCCGAATCTTATCCCGTGATCTTACACACCATCAACACAACTCCGTATCGTAACAACCACGCCACATCATCCAACGTCGCAACACCTCAGACCACTTCCTTATCATATTAAATTATACCGCCACCATGATTCGGGTCCCTCCGCATCTCCCCACGTCTCCGTCTTTCTGTAGCACAATTCCTTCCACACCCTCACTGCTTCTCTGTCATTATTTCCCAAGTATCTCTGTATCTTTCAATGCCGTGACAGTATCCCCCCTTTAGGCTCGGGGTCCTCTGAGAGCATTTCCAAATGGTCCGGGTTTCCCTGGATATTGTTGATGGAACTCTCCCACTGCGTGCAACCCATCGATGAATTTTGCGGGTTCCCAAGTGAGGGAATGATAGCCCATCCATCGAATAAGATACTTTAACAGATTCCAATACATCCGACTATCCTCGACGCTCGATACTTGATATTCTTCTTCGTCATCAACCTCAACAAGGGGAGGGGGAAGCACTACCTGTCCTTCCAATGCATCTTCGACAATGAGATCCAAAAGCGAAACAGGTTGCACTTGATGAATTCGTATTGTCGCGGGCAACCCCAGCTCATACGCATAAGGGGATACTTATCTGGACACCCGGAAGGGTCCCAACCGTTTCCAATGAAGCTTCCGGCTGGGGCGTACTGTTCGTATATTTCGGGCGCCCAGCCCAACCCTAGATCCTAGTTTATATTTGGTGCGGGAATTCACACTACATTCACGCCTTCTTCTTGCTGGGCTTGGCTCCGTCTGATTTCAACCCGCAGGTATTCGTGAACTTGTTGCATCGTAGCTTGAACCTGATCCGCATTCACGCGTCATTGATCCCGTTCCTGTGTGGGTTCCCCTACCAACGACATCCGTGGATCCACACCTTGAATAGCAATAAACGGGGTACACTTCGTTGACTCTGATATCCCATTATTCGCAGCAAACTCAGCCAGGGGTAGCCATTGGACCCAATCATCCGGTTGATAATTAACAAACACTCGAAGGTACTGTTCCATTCCAGCATTCATTTGTTCCATCTGGCCATCTGTTTGTGGATGAAATGCCATAGACATTCGTCGTTCAATCTCTAATCGGCTGCATATCTGTCCCCAGAAGGTCGAAGCAAACTGAGGTCCCCGATCCGAAACAATAGTCTTTGGTAATCCATGGAGTTGTACCACCTCTCGGAGAAAGAACTGTGGCAATCCTACCGCATCTATCGTTGTATGGCAAGGGAAAAATTGCCGCATCTTTGAAAGCCTATCTACTACCACCCAAATGGCATCAAACCACTCGCACTCAGGTAGCCCTACCACGAAATCCATTGAAATATCTTCCCACCGTTTCTCTGGTACTGGCAATGGGTGCAGAACGCCAAACATTGCATGCCTCGAGGTCCTCGCTCGTTGACAATTGTGGCAGTTCCATACATACTGATCCACTTGTCTTCTCATATCCTTCCAATAATATTGTCTATCCAGGAGGTCAAATGTCATCGCTCTTCCTGGATGTCTGGCTAATGCAGTATCGTGATGCTCCTGTATTAATCGCAACCAGAGTTGATCATTCTCAGGGACGTACCGTTTCCCCCAATACCAAACCTGTCCTTCTTGCTCAGTACACTCTGCCACCGTAATATCTTTCAAGCTACCTCCTTGTCTTATAGCTTCCACTATTCTACTAGGCAGCGGGTCATCCATATATGCTTGAGCAAAAAGATCAGATATTGAAGGAAGTTCCTGTCTGGTTATATCATTGGCCGATATCCTCAACTGTTCTGGAAGATTATGCGGTTTTATAACAACTTGTTCCGTATTTTTCAATCTTTCATCCCCCCACTCAGGGAGGTCTCCCGGCCTCCTCATCAACGTATCTGCTTTCCCATCCGATATCCCTGGTTGATAAACAATCTCATAGTCAAACCGTGTTAGAAATTCTGACCATTGTGCTTGTCTCCGGTTCAACAGCTTCTTTGTCATAAAGTATTCATGATTTTTATGATTGGTTACCAACTGTAAGGGGTATGCAGCACCCTCTCATTCCGGTCTCCATTCTTCCATTGCCTTGATAATCGCGATCAACTCTTTATCATATATATCGTAATTGCACTTAGCTGGTGAATGTTTCTTTGAATAATATGCCACTGGGTGTAACACTCCCTCATCGTCTCGTTGTGATAATACTCCTGCAGACACATATTCGGAAGTGTCGGTCTCAATAATTACTTCTCTTTCATTATCAAAATGTGGATGTGCCGGTGAAGTAGTAAACGCGGTTATCATAGTTTCGAAAGCCAATTGTTGTTCTGCTCCCCATATAAATGGTTCATCCTTTTTCATTAATCTTGTCAATGGGTCCGCTTTCTCAGAATACTTAGGAATAAACCACTGATAATAATTACAGAAGCCGAGAAACTGTTGTACTTCAAAGAGGTTATTCAACCGTCCATTCTCAGTTTTCTTCTCCCGGCTTCAATTCCACACGGTCTCAACCTTATCTTCATCCATTGAAATGCCCTTCGTTGATATAATCAACCCCAAATACCTGACTGTTTTCTTATGGAACTCGCATTTCTCTGGCTTCAGGTACAACCCTGCATCCAATAGCCATTGCATAATCCATTTGACATGGCCAACATGTTCTTCCTTGGAATCACTATATATCAGAACTTCATCCCAGTATGCTGATGCAAAATCATCCAAGGCTTCTCGAATAGCATTATTAATATAACCCTGGAAATCCGCTGGTGCATTCGTTGTGCCAAACTGCATTACAGTAGGTTCATACAGCCCATATCTCGTCTGGAAAGCTAACTTATGTTGATCCCCATCCTTAACCCGAAGTAAGTTATATGCTCCTCGTACATCCAACTTAGTATATTTTTGATATTTTCCCAAGAGATCCAATGTTTCCTTTATCAACGGGAGGGGGTACTGATTCTTTATCGTCTTACTATCGATATCCCGATAGTCAATGCAAAATCGTAACCCTCCACCGGGTTTTTTAGCAAACAAATCTGGGGCCGCAACTGGCGATGACGATTGTGTAATAAACCCCTTAGACATATTCTCCTCAAGCCATTCTTTCAATACCACCAATGCAGCTCACGACATCAAATATAATGGTCCCCACGTTGGCGTTTCCCCCTCCTTTAATCGAACCTCATAATCAATTCCTGGTCGATGCAGTGGTAATCTATCTGCCAACACCTTATTACACAACGGAAGGAATTCATGATACTGTTCGGGAACAATCTCTTCCAGAGGACATTCTTTCAAATCCTTTGCCTCGATAGCCTTATAAATATTGTACAATAAGGCTTTACACACCGTAAGTCTCCCTTTCGTAACGGTATGAAAGAACGAATCTCCATTTAGCATAACGATGTTACCTCGAAATGGCCTCAACAGTCGGATCTTTGGTTCAAAAATATCTTTTGCTTGATATACTGGTTCCCGAGGTTCCTCTGTAACTCCTTGAACTGTTACTGATATATCATGGCAATGGGTAATGGAATATTGTGATCCAAATATAACGGTATTTGATGCAAAACGTACAGCCACGTCATGTAACCGTAACCATGGAATCCCAAGGACAATCGGATAATGTCCTAACTTTGTAATGAACATAGTTAACTGCTCCTTATGCTCCTGAATTGTCATGCCAACTTTGGCAATATGTGTAATATCTCCAAATTCGATAGGTCTCCCATCGACAACCTCAACTTGTTTCTTTTCCTTCAACTGTTGAAGGGGTATCTGATGATGGTGAGCAAAATCTTGATCCATAAATGCAATGCCTGTAGCTCTGCAATCAATCAATGCATGCGTAGGTATCTCCTAGTTATTCACAGTCGATGAACAGGTTATAACTAAATGTTTGCCTTCCATTGATCTATCTAATACCTCCACCTTGCTAATTGATAATCGCGAAATTCCACAACATTTCAAAGCATTCGAAACAAAACTTTTTCCGTCAACCAAAGCGCCATCCTGCTTGGGTTGACCTAATCTTTTCCCGATTCCTCGGAACCTTCCTTGGTTCCTACTTCCTTAACCTCGGCTCTGGCTGCCTTGAAAGTCGGAGCCTTTTTCCTCGCCGCACAGTCCACCGCTCTGTGATTAAACCCACCACAGTATAAACACCTCCCATCCGCAAACCTCTTTGCTCTCTCTTCCGCCGAAATCCTTCTCTTGCCAGCGCTGAGATCCATGGGCGCTGGTCCTGTATATCCAGCAACCCTTCCAGCGGGGTCTCCTGCGGGGTCTTTCGGGGAAGCAGGGGGTTTGGGGGAAGAGGCGAAACCCATCCCTCCCATTCGATTTTATGTGGCCTTCTCCGCTTGCCGTGGTCAAATTTGATTTTCCCGCTTTTGACAAACCATCCCAAACGCGGGAAGATCTTCGGGGCGTATCGCTATTAGTAAACGAATGCTTCATCTCCTCGGACAGCCCCATCCTGAGAGCATTTCGTAAAGCCGAGGGATTCCAGTCGAGATTGGCAGCGATGACTTCAAACTCAGCATAGTACTGAGAGAACTCACAGTTCTTTTGTTTAATCTCTCGCATGTTCCGTTCGGCGGTGGCTACTCGGTCGGGGTCCCCAAAAGCTGCTTCCAGGAGTTGTATAAAAGCTGGTAGGTCTTCCAGCCCTATCGTTCCGTCCCCCCGGACGTGTGGCAAAATCTGGCCTAAGGCTACTCTCCTCAGGCGGTTGAATGCGTACCGCATTTACGACTGTTCGTCGGGAAAGCTGGCAGGTTTGTGTTGTATGACCATCCAGAGTTGAGCAATCCAGCCTCTCAACTGAGTTCGATCCAACCCTGAAAAGTCCGGGGAGTCGGGAAACCTGTGGCCTCCGTCTTCCGGAGCTTGGGGAGCAACTGGAGCAGCCCTAGCCGCCAACATCAATGCATTCGCTAACTGCGTCCTCAAACCGCGGACTTCCTGTCCAGATTGCTGTGCATGCTGGGTCATGTCCGCCAGTTCCTGTCGGAGTTCCTCGTCCATTCCTGGTGCCGCGGGCCTCTTCCTGCCTTCGTCTCGCTCGGCTGTCAGAGTCTGTATCCAAGTCTCGATTTCTGTATGATCGCACTGAGGGGGGGAGGAATTGTCGGGATGTGAGGTCCAATATTTCCGTCTGCAATCCGATTATTTGTGCCGGGTGATCACACACCCTCTGTACCATGCTTGTGGGTTCCGTGTACTGGGCCATCCGCCTCAACACCTCTTGTGCCTCCTCCAGTATCGCCTGTCTCTCCGCACAGTCTACCTCCATCAGGTTCCTGTTGACGATTCCTCCTATGTGGGCCTAGTCATTGATAGACACCAGGGCCACCCGGTCGTGTTGCTCTGATCCTGACATTGCAGCCTATCACCCACATCTACCAGTGCCAATTATAATGGTTGATTTCCGAAGGAGTCGGAGTCGGGGGTACCACAATAAGCAGCGCAATTCCCAAGGACTTAGTTGTTGTTGCTGCTGCTGCTGCATGTCCCACAGTCGAGTGGGTTCCTAAACAATTATGTCCTTCGCAATCAGACGGTTCTTCGGGATCACAAGGAAACCAGGAGTGAGCACCTGTCTATCTGGTGTAATGAGGTCCGAACACAGGATTGTTAATATCTAACCCGCCACCTTCCCTGGCTGCCTCTGTCCAATAAGTATTCCAAGGGGTGGTGACAGTTGACTGTTCCCAAAAATAGGCTTTGAGGGGTTCTTCCTGAAAGGTTGCTGTAAGTATAGCTTCGATACTTTCAAAAGCGTTCAGAGGTTCGGGTTCAAAAACATGACAAGGGGTTCCTGCGAGATCAAACCAATTCGTCAGAGATGGGCACTTACTGTCGTACTTGTGCATTGGAATATGGTGATCTGTAGGTGTATATGCCACACAGCAAGTTCCCCCCACCAATTAGAATAGGTCAAGGGGACAAACCAAGTGTATGACTATTAGAAATACAATATTCCATTAACACCAACAAATAGTGCCTGCAACTAAAGACAGGTACACCACTCAATAAAAATACACTATTGCTTATAATAGATACAAAACATTCCAGTGTCTGACTTGATGAAAACATGGTATGCATATAACAAATGGAAACCTCAACCATGATAGATAGACCAAAAGAGGAGTAACACTAGCAAATGAAACAAACAAACAAGACTCAATGTTGATGACATAGTGACAGCCGACCATCCAATCCAATCCAACAAAGCTAAATATCAATCATATATATCTATGCAATCAATGTGGATAAACCATGCATGGGACCTATTGATATTGCATTCTGATGGAGATCTTCAATCTTCTTCACAAGTTGGACAGCATATCTATCAGCAGATACTAGCCGTGTGTTGTATTGCTCCTCCAATTCGGAGGCTAATTGTTGCTGGCACTCACCATATGCTGAAAGAAATAAATTGGCACGGTCAACCCACTTGGTTGTAAAGTTCAAATCTAATTCGATTTTGGTCAATGTCTTCAGCAGATTAAACTTGCATAGGTCAGCAATGAACAGTCAATGAAGGTGAATAGGTGTCAGACAAGCTGCATTTTCACTTTAAGATTTCATGGGGATACCTTGCAGTCATGATCAATCATTATAGATGGAGACAGCACAGGAAAGGAGTGGCTGTGGAAAACGAGGTCATAGAGAGTGGCAGAGCAGCAATCAATAAACCAGCAGGAGAGGGTGACCCAATGGGGGGATATCCTCAATAATAGTCAAGATCACGTACTGTTCTGTTAATCATCTGTTGGGAAAACCTTTTTCTTTCTCTGTTTTGGTCCATCTCTTCACCAGAACCCACTTCTCAGTTGGCGGGTAGATCAATGATCGCATGATCAAACTTGCAATCACATCCATGCTGTTAGTGTCAGACAGCTGACAAATCTGTGGGATAAGGTTCCACAAATCCCCAATTTAAACAGGTGTGAGACTGGGAGATTTGGCAGTCTGACTTGTAGACTGGAAGCCAGTTAGTTGGGGGAGTACCATGTTACTGTGCAAACTAAGACTGTATATTGGCTTACCACTGCATGAAGGATCTGCTTTTCATGTTTTGCTTTGTTGTTATCGATATTAGCATGTGAAAGCATCAGGCAAACTGCAGCTTACAGGTTTCTTTGTGATCCTGTGGCTGGGGGTGGCAGATTGGGCTGTAGGAGCCATATTTGCTATAAAAGGTGGTATATTGGTAGATATAAAGAGGCAAAGTGTGAGAAAATGATCAAAGGCGATGAAATGACAAGTTGAAAGACAGCCTTGAACAGATGGGTGAAAAAGTAAACTGACAGTGAAAGTGGGAGGGAGGATGGAGAGAAGAGAGAGAAAGGATCAATGGAGAGGGGAGTGCTATGACGATATATCCCAGGCCGGAGTGACCCAAGCCCCCTAAACTCCTACAGTATTGGATATTACTGGAATCATGAGGAAGTGACCAATCAGAGTCTATCCTCATACACCACTACAATATATCTCTTAACCTCACTTCATAGAAATCATATATCCAAAGAAATGACCCTGTCAACTATCCAATGTCTTTGTTGCAGTAAGACGTTTAAGGGTAATCGTTCAAAATGCAATTTGTGGTGCTATTTGATAATATATGGTCAGAAGCCTGGGGATGAGCATGTTGCCTATTACAATCCTCGACAGGCCAAATCGCTGGACAACCAACCGAGATAGCAGCCAGCCAGGCATGCAAGTCAACATGAACAGTACACAGTGTGACTCAATCAAAAGAGCTGACTGCAATACTATACCTGAAAGGCAGCTGATTATCTAGAGACTGTCAAACAAGATAATCTCTTCAAGACTGGGCTGTTAACACCGACTACAATTGACCCTCTTGATTCACTATACAGCAATCCATACTAAATTATTGAAGAGTATTGCTTCCAGAGTATTGGAATGTAAATTAGATGGATACAGGAGATTGATATAGCTGGCATAAGAGAAATCCCTGTTGCATGCATAGTGATTTACTTCAAGTTACTGAATGTCACAGCAGATACTATAGGTGTCGATACCAATCACCAAAGATGACCATATCATCGAATACCTCGAATCTGCTCTAGGAAGTTTTGATGAATGGATATCGTCTTGACTGGCAAGCAAGTATATATTCATGTATACAGTATTAACAAGATGTTCCATCCGTAGAACTTGACAGTGAAGATATCATCAAGCACTCCACAAAGTATAATGTATACATGTACCTATCTACAATACAATGCATTGCTAACCTTTACTAGCAAGATTTGATTGAATGGCAGAAAAAGTGGAATGAGCGGATTGACCATGTGGAAGTTCAGGCAGAGACTGTAATTATGGAAAGGGATACCCAGTTGGGATAGTCATGCCAATCAGTTTTGACCAGGTGTGTAAATAGGCTCAAGTATTGTATTTGCCTTGCAGGTCCAGTCACTGGTCTCCCAAAACATATTCATTAACCATGCTTAACTATCCCTAATCATGTTGATATTTATTTTAGTCTTTATTGATGGCCCAAATGTACCATTAGACGGGCTATGGAGTAGGGCATGAGTGGGAGAAATGACTCGTACTGACTCAAATGTTTTTGGGAGAATTGTGAATTGAAACACAGTTATGAGAAGCATCAGCATGTAAAGGAATGAATAGGTCCGAAAGAGGAAATGTGACATCAAAACTGCATAAAGCAATGTATGTACCGGAAGCTGCAGCACTGCTATGTACAAAGCTCTTGATTTTAACCACTGTAGGCCACATCTGATGTGTTCTTCATTTTCGACCAGTGCAGTATTATCACAGTCAGCGATGGAGGATCCTATCTCCGCTGTCAACATGTACAATCAGCCAGTAATGAAGCCAGCAGTCCAGTATGTATCCAGTACTGACTACCGAGTTAATGATCCAGTAATCAATAATCCCACTTGTGCTGACTGTTGTCAATCAATGCTAGATAACTGTGATTCAAATTGAATTGGATAAGAAAAGCATTCTATGGCAATTGGCCAAATGGTAGAGAGGTTGTTTGATAAGCTTGAAACCTAATCTATAGAGGATATGAGTGACCAATGTGGATCATATAACTTTGGCAAGTGAGCAGTATGCAACCATGTTGGCTTCCCTTGGAATCAATTAACACTTTCAGATGATTTTATTGTCAATTCTGCCAGACTTAAGCAGTTTACAAGTTGGAATAGAGCAATGACTTTCAGCGCTGGGTAGGTAGGCAGAAGGAACATTCAGACAGTGTTGGAATTGTGGGTGATGGAGGTGGCCTTGGTAAATGGTATGAAACTGTTGCAGGGGCAGAGATGGGATGCGTATTGACCTTCGAGAAGGCGATGTCATTTGTTCCTGACTCCAACACGACTGCTCCACCAAAAGAAAAGGCCAAGGCTGCTGAGATCGCTGTATGTACTGGCAGAACACGAACCGCAACTGGGATACCCAAGCCCCACTTGAACCCAACTAATGCACATGGCGCCACAGCAAGGATGGGCATTGGGCTTACGACTGTCCGTACTGAGATGCGTCTGGCGAGGTCAGCGAGGGTCGTGGTGAATGTGGAGGTCATGGAGGGAGTAATGGTGGTGGAGGCTGTGGTCGTAGGAGGGCTTCTCGGGAAGTAAATACCGCTGAAGCAACTGGTAGCCAAGAGAGGACAGGCGGCCAAGAGGGAGACAATGCGGGAATCACCTAGGGAGTTCTGCCGAGTGCACAGCACCTCCGGAGGCAAGGGATACGGTGAAATTTGATGATAGTCTTGCTCGCGTGCAGGCTTGGCGGGACGCAAGCAAATGTCCTATGTGTCGTGCCTTTTGTAAATCCACTACAATCTTGAATCTACCAGATCCTAGCTTTTGTGAACTTTTAGTGTTTTCTTACCCAAGGGCCTTGTTGAATATGTCGGCCACATTTGTGAGAGATGTTGACTATTATAGTAGCAAACGTCAATATAATTGGTGTGGGCCTTTATGAAAATAGGATCTAGTTGCCGCCTCCACTCTTGAAGTCGAATATATGTTCTGACCACTAAAGGACCTTCACAGGTATGGAAACTTGTTAGCTCAGATTGCAATCTTCAGGCTGTTCTCGAACCCCACAGACAATATGCAAACCCAGAGGGAAATCTGCGGACCCAGAGGACAATCTGCAACCACGCTAAAAGCCTTACACCTAGTGGATGGTGGTGGGTTGAATGCACGAGGACAAAACTACAGTCCTGATAGTTACTGCATAACTCGATAGGTTCCTTTGCTGGGGAACAAGAATGCAATAAAAGTACTGCTTTACCGTTACTGATATGTCAATATGAGCTGTTGGGAGTGGATAGAATCCGGATATCAGCTTGTAGAGAGGGACATAAGTTGAAGAGGGTTGTAGTGCATACTTATAATATATTTTGTTCTTTGAGTTTGTATAAAATAACCAGTTTGCATGTGTTTATTGCTGTTTTCAAACTGGCTGATATCTTGCAATCTGTCCTTCAAAGTTTGTGAACTGACAGATTCGCCTGTCAGTTGAAACATATATCACCGACAGCCATGAAATCGGACCATTTGATATGGAGATAGCCTGTCTTGTGACTTTTGGTCGCTGCTATTGGAAGCTTATTTCGAGTTGGTGTATCCAATAAGAGTACTCCGGCAAGAATAGTATCGACTAAGCACAGCCACTGCAAAAGATATATTGGGTCTAGTAACCAGAACTATATATTTCAGAGAGCCAATGATGGTCTGATATTCTTTGCAATTAATTTTCTTATCATCTGATTCCGCAAGATTTAATTTGACTTTAACATCAAGTGGAGTTGCTGCACTGTAGGACTTTTCCATGTACAATCATGTAAGAATTGACTCAACGAAGATCTTTTGCCCAAGAGATATATCACTCTTCATGGTTGATTTTGAAATGGTTGTGCCATGTCTGGGTACTATCTCTTGGCTCATTTCACCCTCACATACGGAACAGAGTGTAGTTTTCATCAGCAAAGCAGTGTAAATAATTCATTCGAATACTTGACACTGTACCATTTTCTCACAGGATACATCGAAAAAGTGGCATTCATAAATGCCTGGGTGCTCATTGTGGGTGCATATATATACTCATGAGATTCATAGGTTGGCCTGAAATTCTGCACCCCATGTACTATAACTACATTTCCAGGTTTACAATTATTTATTTATCTGTTAGTTACAGTTATACCCTATTCCAATCAAGTGATAGTTCATGATCCACCCCCGAAACAAGTACAAGTAAACATTATCATCATTCATTAGATCACAAATCCACAACCCAGTAACAGTTCAAAGTACATCGCAAATAGAGGGTTAAGCTTTATGTGAAGGGGAAGGTGACAGAAGCCAAGAAAACAAAGGAGGTAAAGGTTGAAGGGAAGGATGCAAAGGGGAATGGATAGGTGAAGCGAATGGGAGAAAGTGGAAGGGGAAGGTGAGATGAAAGAGAGTGTGGGTTTTCTTTATTAAAGTCTTTATAACTATATATAGTCTGCTGCTTTTGAGTATTGGGTCAATAGTGGTGTCGGTTGTGGAGGTATCATGAGAATGGTAGGGTAGATTATGATCGCGAGGCGGGCGCGCAGGCGTCTGATGGCCGGGTAACCTACGTAAGTGGAATTCAAACCACATACCGTGTGAATCACATGAAAGTTTTGTGTGGTACCCGTTGCAGTTGCAACAGCCCAGCCCAGTAATAGGAAAAGTCAACTAGAATCAAAGCTGTCCCCGAGAATGTGTTGCTAAACGTTGGCTTCTTTGGGCGTGTGACAGTGTTCGTAAAGTCGCCATACTCTACCCTCGGCCAGGTAAATATTCATGTCTCCATAATCTCGTTTATTGTATCTGGGATGTAGGGATCGTGTCAATTATTGTATGGTCAGGGAATTGCCACACAAATCACACCATAAATTTCACTACAGGGTTCGTATACTTGCCACTACAATTTGTCGTGATATTTAGACTACACGTTTTGTATCTTAGGGCTACTGAACGGCCTCCACTGATCTTTCATTATAGTTCATGAAGTTCCCGACCCAACTGAGATTTAGGGTACATATACTCGGATGGATGTAACACACGAGGTTAGGGATTGCGTCTCTGTTTCTGTAGAAGGCTTGAAAACGGACAAGGCTCATGGCTAGGCTTCTCTAAAATTCTGCAGAAAAGGTTGCGAACACTAACAGCGTCATTTTTATCCTTTCTTGATGCCCGATGAAATAAACAGTTTTTTTTTTTTCTTTGTTTAATTCATATTGTATTCGCTCTACTTAGAGTATGACAAAGCTATCCATTTTTCCCCAATACTCCACAGTGTGAGCCGGATGTGTCCACCAAGCCCTCCTCTCGGTCAAATGTACCATCCTTACCTCCTTTCCCCCACCGCCTTAAATTAATTGGCCCCCCTTTCTTTGATATAACCTACACATCCCATTATCTGACGACCACCACTTACAAAATCCTCGCTTATGCTCAGTCCAGGGTCTCATTGATGTTATCACAGTCGAATACCTCAACCGCTCTCATGAGCTGAACTTTTTCAGATGTCCGGAAATGAATACTCCCTAGGTCATACTGGGCGCACTGACCTTCGTCGGGCTTGGCGGGAATGGGGGGGTGGAAGGGTGATGTTATCGTAAGACCAATCTTGTAGTTCGTCCTCACGGTGCCTGAGAAGCGGGTCTTGTCCATCATAGTCAGTTCAAAAAGCTTGTACGGAGCATGTATCGCAGCACTCATGGCATCTTGCGGGGTTTTTTAGGCAGCTGCTTGACGGAACTTCACTGATACTCCACTGATAGGCCATTTCCAGACCTCACATACTGGTCTAGTGGACTCGCTCTTCCCTTCGTACGTGCTTCTTATTTTTCATATACAAAAACCATTCCCACGCTAGAACCGTCACCAAATCAGGTCAGAACGAAACAGTAAACGACGCGTAAAACAGAGGTGCCGCCTGGGGGGGAGCGGAGGCCGCTGTTGTGGCCGCCGCTCCACCTGGACTCTCCCATTCCTGGCCGGAAGCCAATTCGCTGGGTGTTTAGAGTCGAAAACCATACAGGGCTGCCTTTGGTATATGCAGGGGTGCGGGTGGGCGGGTT
>Ga0307515_10016796_pt1 | contig 13384 bp, 15 predicted proteins | sample 17_EM_MG_FD_194513 | JGI IMG/M metagenome (GOLD analysis project Ga0307515, IMG submission 194513) | Populus trichocarpa ectomycorrhiza microbial communities from riparian zone in the Pacific Northwest, United States - 17_EM | ecosystem: Host-associated > Plants > Roots > Unclassified | place...
CGACAAACCGGCAGATTCGGCACAAACATTGGAATCGGCAAGGCCCGGCGACGGTTGACGCGTGACGCGTGCGGTACCACGAACAGGACACTCCCTGACCTCTAGATCCAGCACGCACGCTCCCATATCCCCACCATCCCTACGTATGGCATATCTCTAAGGGCCTCACGTCCGCTGAATGCGAAAACATTCATTTCACCCCACCCTGAATCCCTCAGAAACACCCTCCAATATTTCACCGTTGGAATGGATTATCAAGTACACCCTGCAGCAACCGTCTGGACCAGTCCCAAATCAACAAGCTGGTTGTATTATCACCGGAAACAAGAGAGGTACGCCACATAACAAGGATCGAAGGATCGAATTGACGGTGATTGAATATGAGCAGAAATGCCTTGTCTCTACATGTTTGCCTCGCAGGGAGTAATTCGCGTCACGCCTGCGACGGCGAGATGAGAGCTACACCGGGTCGAAGGGTTCCCAAATGCTCGGTCATCCTGGATAGTCAGAGGTCGGCCCATTTATTCCGAATGACAGACGTACAGGCCAGCACTCACCATGACCGCGCCCAGCCGCACCCCCAAACTCCAGGGCTTCGTGAGTGTGCCATGCAAGTGGTCACGAACGCGGCTCTTCGGTGTGATCCGGGGGTTTCTTTGTGGGGGATATCCTTCCTCTTTGCCGTTGAGCCTACCCCGGCAGACGTGGAATGCACCTAGGGTAAACAAATATCAGTCCTACCGCCTCTGTCCACAATGCCGAGTGCCTCCCAAGTTTTCTAGGGGCTGGTTTGGAGGTATCTCTACCTCAGGGGTCTGTCTACTCTCGCTGAGATGGAAATCAACCAACTCTGTTCACTTTTGTCGCTAGCAGCACCACAAATGACCTTCTCCGCAGACGGATCCACCATCACCCATACTGAGCTCCGTACCCAGGTAGTAAGGTAAATCTCCATGATGTATGATGTTCTGTCGACCACAATGCATAATGTTTTGTAACGTTTGAATGCGGATCCCAACCACGGTCATATATTGTAGGTAGCAATGAACAAAAACAGAGAAAGGTGCGGGCAGTCTCGGTACATCTGAACCTCAAAATCTGTACATGCAAAGTAGTGGAAACAGAGTCATTAAAGATCAGAATTCGGCCAGGAAATTGTACACCTTCCACTCAATCTAACGAGCTCCGGCTGCCTTCCAAATCAGTGCTGCTTTCATCATCATATGGAGGGCAGTCCCATTCGTCCTCGCAGCAACTGACATCCCCGTCGTTAGAGACGGCATCCCAGTCAGGTGGAAAAACCTCCAGCTTGTACTCCACGTGCGAAACGTACTTCCTGAGCGAGAAAACAGCCTCCCTCGGACACACTTCGCCCAGACTGACAATTGTGACGGATGAAAGCTTGGAAGATCTCTTAGCCCGCTCCGAGGCCATCTTTTTCAACTCCTCGAGGTGAAACCAATTCTGCGTTGTGATATAAAGAACGAGCTCCTCCAAATCAGAGCATAGTACAGTGCGAGATTCGTTTTGTTTGGGGTTCAGTGCGCGGATGAAGGGCAGGTTGTCGAGTTTGATCAACGTAAGGGTCCGAAGGTTTTTCATGAGGAGAAGTGTTTGGAAGATGGGAGACTTTGCGAATTCGCCTTCCGGTGCAGCGGGGTTCTCCGTAACCGACAGCCTTCGTGCTTTTGAAAGATCGAATTTGCAGAGGGATCGAAAAAGTGAAGAAGCATTTCGGCTGCCGCACGTGCGGAGCTCACCACCCGGTCCTTTGAGTCGCATGCGCATATACTGTGGTACGTTCACGAATAGGTTGATTGTAGTGATATGATGGAGATTTGTGAAGTCATTTGTGAGACAGATTGGGACTGAGGGACCGCCTGAATGGAAGGAAAAGCGCAGGCTCAACGATGCACCTGTTGGGATAGGGAGATGATCGAGGAAGGTAGAGTCCACGGGAAGGCCGTCGATAATGAGCTTCCTTAAGTTAAGCAGGGGTACGACTCGTCCAGAAGGAACAGCAGAAGAGGTTGGGATTGAATCATGGAGTGCGATTTTTCTGAGGAGAGGTGCACTCTCGAAGAAGTCGAGTAATTGCCCTGCAAAGAGTGGATCCACTGTGTCCGGGAAATGACGAAACTCAAACACCGTGAGATTTGATAGGTTCCTCCAAGGTAGGTCTGCGGCGACATTAGACAGGCTTAACTTGCGCAACGGTGGGGAGCGATCGGGAAAGATTATGTTGGGAATGGTGGCGGGCCAGGGGTCATGAGCAAGACCGTCATAGTGGAGGACAATTTTCAGTTCCTTGAGAAACGGGGCGGGGAAGGGGAAGTGATCGAGAAGACGTGAGAGGGCATCTGAGAGCACGTAGATAGTTAAGGAACTGATTCGGCCGATATGCGGGATCGCCATAAGGAGGGCGTCGTTACAATAGGGGATACGTTTCCACCTCATGAGGGAGATTTCCAGGGGGTGGGACCTTGAACGCCCAAGGTAAATGTGGGTTTTTTCAGTGTCCTTACAATCCAAGTGGGTCCATAGCGAGGAACGCGAGGTGAAAATCTCCCTCCAGCCATGACATACATGAGTTAACGCAATTATGTCTCGTTCTGCGTCTTGACGTTCCCAGTAGTCCGGGATAAGAGAGAAGACTTCTGGGGGGATCCGATTGATAGGAACAAAAGTGTTCCTCATGGACCGAAGCAAGCCGAGCACCGCTAACGTGTCCTGCTCTAAGGCGGCGACCTAAAAACAAAGTCCCGTGTAAGCCGCTCTGCACGCATTGACCGTTATTTCTAAGGCTCTTCACCTCAGCCTGGTTTAGAGTCGTGGCAGTCCTGTAGAATCTACGCTTGAGTGATTGCAAGCCTCATGAAAACCGTCTAGGCATACCTCCCACCAAGCGCGGCACCTTCCAATCTCTTTTTCATTGCGTATAAGAGTTGAGATATAGACAAATCCATGCCGGGGTATGGCTGGTATGGTTCCTCGTTGTCTATAGAGGTAGACGCCATGATGACAGACGAAGTTTGGAGTCTCGGCAGAGGGAGGTACGATCGGAGCAAGGGGAGGGGCATCATCACTTCCTCGCGCTCCCGGCTCCGGTCCCCCCCCCCGTTTTCCTCTTTTCTTACCCACCACACCACAGCCAAAAATATTCGACCTCCGCTCGGATGTTTTCACACTTCGCTGGCCAAAAACCGGCCTAGGTCGTAGGAGACGGTTTCCGTACCTGGCAGCTGCGTGGGTCTCGCCCGCCCACGCAACTCCCTCAGAAACCCGAATTCCATATCCCGCGGCCTGAAAGCCCTTCGGGTTTTTGCCTAGCACTCTCACTAGTTCGCACATAGATACATGCAGCCGTAGCACATGCACAAATATATTGTCAGACAAATCCGGAGGCACTTGAGTGAACGCAAAGATGAAGTTGATCCGTGTCCCAGTGGGTGAGACGGTGATGCATGATGTATATGATCTGTCGATACAACCAAAAAACGAGGTATTCCAGCCCGGAAGACATGCCTCACATGCCACGTACAAATTGGACGATGCGCCGCCTCGATGGAACAGCCTGGCAGGTAGGTGATATGCCGTGCGTTATGTAGGTTCAATAGCGCCTTTTGATAAATCCACACAAGTGAGCGTTTCACGTAACTGGCGGGAGTGTGTCAATCATGGTTTAAAACACCCAGAGACTCGACGCAGGCGGCAGGCATACATTTGTTCTTCTAACGCGGTGATACCCATCTCGTCGTTATTCCAGTAATAAAACACGTTCAACCACGCCAACGACACCCTCCCTCATGAACCCTGGAAAATAAATTAGTGCAAAATCCCTCGAATCAGCCCCTCCTCTCTCTTGACATGTATAATCTCTTGACGGATTGAGCGTGAAGTTAAGAATTGGGCAAACAAGCGGTCAAGTTCCAGCGATTCTCGACGGAGCGCTTCCAAAATTGGGACCATCGAGACAACACAAAAGTTGATAGTAACCTGCTGGAGACTTTCGGATTCGATAGTTTGGAGAGTCATTGAATGTTCGACGTTGGGCATAGAAACTCTACGTCTTTGGGTTTCGTGACCTCTGAGAAATCAGGCGAAGGGAACCCAAACAAGCCTGTACCCATAGGTAATGGCGAGGGCACGGACCGAACACAGAAGCTGAAGTGAACGCACGCGCAAAGCAGAGAGCGATACCGATAGACTCCAAGGCGCCAAAACTCGACACCAAGTCCACAGCCAGCCCGACGCTCTCATCGAGACACCCAACCGCGACTTGTTGAAGTGGAGACCATCCAGAAGGTCACGCGATTGACATGCGACGGAGCGGCCCCCCAGGCTCCTTGGGGTGAGGGACCTGGTGAATTTGAGCGAGGTTGGAGGAGCGTCCCATCCATCCGGGTGACTCCCGTCGCCACGGGGACCAACGCCAGATCCTCGAGAAGAGGAAAGGAACACAAGACCAAAAATCTCTGCAAGCGAGATAGGGAAATGACTCAGGGTGGGGGACGTAAGGGTGGGTGATAATCCGTGGTGGGGCTCCAGAGGGAGACATGTAGAAGATCGTAGCAGTATCCAAACATGCCTAGCTTCACGAGGCGTGAATCGAACCACCACGCCGACGGCCGTAGTGGTCAGAAGACAACAGATGGGGGGAGTGCGCGTGCAGCAAGCGGAGGGTGGAAGGATTTGGAAAATGTCTTCTACCGCTCGATGTGGAATTTGACATGAGCGGAGGGGCGTCGTTGGGTTCGCGAGAAACCGCAATTTTGAGGCAATGCAATACATCTTGAACACGGCTGGAGTCGTTGTGTCGTCGTTTGCGGAAGAATTGTTGGGCGCTGGCTCGGAGATCAACGCGATTATTGTTCGACGTTGCTCCTTATCGGACTCGTGATCCGTGGATACCCTTGCGCTGCTCCAGGACTGTTTCCTCAATGTTGAAAGGGACGGGAAAGCTCAGCAAGTCCCAGAGCGCCGAGCACGGGAATTTGTTTCCCCTCCCCGCGTTGCACTCCCTTGACCGTCGTCGGCGGTAACTTATCAGCGCCTTACCCCCGGCCTCCATCAAGCGAGGTGACCGTTGCACTTTTTCCCTCCTTCTCTCCTACTTCCGAGTGCACGGAGCTCAACGTTTCAACCTCCGCTGCACTCCAGCCCTCAGCAGTCTCACTCCGTCATAACTAGCTCCGACTTCTCTTATACAATGGCCACGCTTCTCCTCGCCAGTCCGGCCAGGATTTGAAACGATCGCTGTTACACAATCTCCACGCTCTCCGAGTCGTCCAGGATGCTCTCGACACATTTTCCCTCGCCTAATCCCCTCCCAACATCTACCTCTCTGATTCCGAACGCAAGGACATTCGCCGATTCCGACGCTCAAATTAGCGCCTGCCATTCTTTGGGAGGTCTACCAGCATCACCGGGATCCCCCACAAGAATGGGTACATGCGAGCACTGGGGTTTGGTTCGAGGGTCAGGTGCTACTGGACAGATCTTTGATCAAATTGAGTGGTCGTTGTCCGTCGAAATGTTCGATACGCGAGTGGGTGGGCGTGGTTGGGGTTAGCAGCGTTTTGGGTCCGGTACGGCGACAGTCCCCCCCTATATGTCTTCAACACCAGCGGAGTCAGGATCCGACGGAACAATTCCCGACTTCAAAGAAGAGTCAACTACCTCCAACCCTCTCCGAGTCGATACCCCTGGCTTCTCTCATCAAGAGCCTATGGCGACCTCCCCGCGATCACTGATCTCCTTCGCCCCCGAGGATTGCCTCCCGGATGTCACTATTCGAGCGCAGACAGACCCCTAATTTATCTACGCACAGGCGCCGAAGGGCCTAGGAGTTTTACGGGTCTGTGGGGCAGGAGGTCCGGTCCCATGGATTAAGTTGGCCACCTGCGGAGGAAGGCTTCCCTCACCCCAGAAGAGGAGGCTGTTCAAATCTAGTTGTCGACGCCGGCAGCCGACTGGAACGTGGGGCTTGCTGGGGAACGGTGTCCTATAGGGCGGTCGTGCGCTCTGACTGACTAATGTGGTTATTAATCCACTACACCAAAAAAAAAAAAAAAAAGAAACTTGCCAACTACGTCCAGACATCAACGCTGATTAGCCCGTGACAGGTTGTCTGCGTGGCTTCTCACGCTCCCCTGTTCCTATCCATGTGGAGTGGCTGCTTTGCGGTACTCCGATCCTCACGTTAATCCGGCAGTTCTGTTCAAAAGGTCAGCATGATTGTCTTCAGTCGTTCCGGCAGCTATCTAATGCCAGGTGTAACCCTTTAGGCCATAACAGCACCTTTTACCTCAAGAATCTATGTGTAGTCGACGTAGGCAAGGCATTACGGTTCAAGATCGTTCTCGTGTCGACGGAGGAAGTATAATCTGCTCCATGGGCAACAACCTCCCACTTTGTCCTTATTTCTAACTCTCATGAAGGAACAACGGTCGAGGAATTCCACGATAGGATTGCTGAAGACGGCTACGGCGAACTTGGGAACCCTTGGCCACACGAGGCCGATTACTGCGGGAAGTACAAGGCCCACCTTCCGAAGGTCCTCGAGTCGAACTTCGCGTCTAAAGTAACGGGGTTCTTTGGCCAGCACGATCAGCACCCATTCGAGCTTTCACTGGAGACGAAAGGGTGCTTCGATGAAGATAGGCGCAAACACGTTGCGAGGAAGGCGGCTGGTGCCATGTTCAGCTCGAGGTCGTGCGTTGAAGCGTATTGGCGATCGTGTAAGGAGAGCGTGGAGAGCGGAACGGGTGGACACCCCTGGTTGGATACGTTCGAACACGCCTACTTGGAACTCCCTTTCGTTGTTGGACGTCAGGTGCAGGAGATCGTGGAGAGGAGGATCAAGCCAGTGCCGATCGGGTATCGTTGGTGGTTATAGTCGTTGGTTTTTCTTTCTTTCCTTGGGTATATTCCTCTGGCACATCTTTGTCGGATAGCCGTTACCTTCGCCCTTCTGTCACAAAACTTTTATGACTCCCTTTTCACTGCTTAATGATCACCAGCTTTGATCATTGAATGTTGTGGACACCACAATCTCGCTAATTTGTTCGGGTCGCCGCCCATTGATCTTAGAGGAAATGACAGTGGGATGCTCGAAGAGGTCGTCTCGCTTACGTAAGCAACGGGGGTTCCAATGTCTAGCGCCTCGGGAGACGCCGAGGAATAGTATGCATGGCCACGCCTGCTCCTGCAGTGGTCCGTCCACTGATAAAAAGTGAAACGGAGCCCCGATGTGGTTGACCGCAAAGCTTCCTCCCCTTCCGTGCTCACACTGTCTCCCTAGCGCCCGTCATCGACACGTCCGCGCCCTCCCCGAAGAAAATAATGGCCAAAAATTACCAACAGCTCTGGAAAGACGTGGCCAGCACGTCCAACGAAGGCAAAGCCGTTCGAACCTTGGCCGAGATCGTGCTGGATAAGCCGGGCAGGACCTTTATCTGGAACGTAACAACACCGAACTATGTATGGAGATCTTGGACCGCGTAAGTCGTGATCCCTGTCCGCTTCCTTCCCGCCGCCTCAGATTGTTCCCCCAGGGCATCGCGGAGCACACACTCGAAGCCAAAGAGAAACAGGCTTTCTTCGTCTTGTTAAGGGAACTTGCTGCGATCCATGGGCGATTGCCAGAATCTATGATGATAACGGATGAAATCAAAGTCTCAGACGAGATACTCGCCTCCGGTGGATTTGTAGATGTCAGAACCGGAACGTACAAGGGGTGCCTCGTCGCTGTGAAGACCTTAAGAGTTGCAAAGCAGGATGACTTCCTGAAGATAAGAAGAGTGAGCGTCGACGGCATTCTCGGCCGCTTGAAATACAGTTCTGACCATCCTCCTAGCAATTTTGCAAAGAATTTATACTTTGGAATACGCTGTCCCATCCCAACATCTTGAAACCCGAAGGGGTTCAGGGGGACATGGATAAAGGGCAACTCATCACTGTTTCGGAATGGATGACGCACGGAAACATCATGGAATTCATCAGAAAGAATCACGTCAACAGGCTGGAACTGGTACGTGGCTTCACAGTTCTCGCCACCCCCTTCACTGAAGTGCGCGAACAGTTACATGGGGCAGCCCAGGGTCTGAGTTATCTCCATGACTGTGCCGGCCTCACACACGGAGACCTCAAAGGGGTCGGTGTCTTTGCCTCGTGACAGATTCCTTTTTTGACGTTCAACAGGCGAACATCCTCATGTCCAACGGCAGCCCACCACGTGCCTGCCTCGCGGACTTCGGTTTTATGACGATGGTCCTCGACCCTAGCCAGCCGATGTCATGCAGCGCACAATTAGAGGGCGGCACGCTGATGTTCATGTCCCCGGAACTCTTGGTGCCTTCGAAGTTTGGTTTTACGGAATCGGTACCCACTTCGGAGGCGGACATATTCGCATTTGGATTGGTTATCCACCAGGCATGCGACCGCAATCGTGAATATCCACCATTTACTTATATTTTCCAGGTCCTCACGGGTAAACTCCCGTTCCCTGGTCTTGGGATGGCGGAAATAGTGTTGAATGTAGTTCAGGGAATACGCCCAAGTAAACCGGAGAACGCTCCAGCAATCGGGTTTTCTGATTCACTTTGGAGTTTCACCCAACGTTGCTGGAATGGCGAGATGAAGTTGCGACCAAAGGTTGCGGAGGTTGTATCACAACTTGGAAGAGCGACAGCCGGCTGGAGTGGGGTCATGCCGCCTTGTGCCCAGGTCGAGAGCGTTGTTTCCGCCACTCCGGACCCAGTGTCGGACTCTATGGCACACGGTAAGCTCTGGATTTTGATTCTCCTTTGATTCTTTTCGTTGAACTAAGGGACAGGAGGAATCTTTCTCGGATCGTCTCCGAGTGTTTTTTCCGACCCGACGTCGGACTCCATGGCACACTGTAAGCCTTGGATCCTGATTTGCTTTTGGTTTCTCCCATTGAACAACAGGACAGGTGGAATCTCTCTTAGATCGACTCCGGGCGCCGTTCTGGAAAGCCCAACCGTATCGCAAACTTTATCTACGTCATCCGATCTTCTGAGTGCAGCATCTGCTCAATACACTGAACCGCCATCAGCAGAAGCTCTGGAGGTTGTTATCAAACCTTTCAACGAGCCAAAGCAGGCGTCTGGAGCGCGCGACGCGATCGTCGAGGATGAGCGCAACCCTCAAGATATCAATATCCCTCGACCGGGCGGCGACCGGGCTCGGATTCCAAGCGTCCCTGCGCCACAATCCCGGGGGCGTTCCCCACACAACACCCCCCCACAACCAGACGTTGCGCCTCTCCCGTGTAAGTGCCACGTAAGTTTATGTTTCTCTTGATCAGTTGTTAATTTCTCCGCTTCTCGCAGTTTCACGGACATTATATCCGGGCATTGGGCCACGGGCGCTGTATCTTCCAGAGCACCATCACCCACAGCCCGAGTTGCGGGCCCCCGCACCGCCGCCAAAGGAGCAGCCATGTGATGACATTCCCCGGCACCTGGGGCAGCGATTTGAATCCCCCCCGTCCCGACTTCCTAAGAAGGAGCGGAGGAATTTCAAGGACTTGGGGTGGAGCTTGGGGCGGCGATTCCGCAATTTCTTCAGAAAAGCGTCCCCCCAGCCAAAACGGCGACCGCTTCTCTATCAATTATTCCGCACCACCTCCCTTCCCAATCTATCGCTCGTCCGGGGCAGTGAGACTTACCGGTTTCAGGACTACCAGTGGGATATCAACGTATTGGATCAGGAAAGTTCAGTTGTGTGATAGCCCCTTCAAAAGCTGACATGATTCCAGGATCTGGGAAGATCCCCGATGCCAGACTGGGAACGAAGGGAAAAATTCAACCAACTGACCAAACTCTGTAGCCGAACAGGCAGATTGCCCCAGTCTATGCATATTTGGGGTTTAGCTGAGGGATCCACAGAAGCTGAGTGCTCCGGGGGTTTTGCAAGCCTTTTCAGGCGCATGCACAATGGGATACAGGTAGCCATCAAGGTCATGAACTTAACCCGTACAAGTGACCGCGATAAAGTACTCCGTGTGAGTTCCATTTCTAGCTCCACTGCTTTACACTGACATTGGAATGTCAGAGCTTCTGTAGAGAAGCTGTCACATGGAGACAACTCCGCCATCCCAATATCATACCACTGGTTGGTGTGACAGTAAATAACCACAGGTTTGGGATGATTTCTGAGTGGATGGAGAATGGAAATGTTATGGAATTCATTGGGAAGGATCAGAATGCGAACCGCATCGAGTTTGTATGTGTGCAGCCCAGTTCTGCAGGCCTCTGGCTGACTTGATCAGTTGAGGGATGTCGCGAATGGTCTGGCGTATATGCATGGCCTTAATCTCGTTCACGGAGACCTCAAAGGGGTACGTACGTTTCCTTGCAAAAGATTTCGAACAGATCTCATCCCCTCCATCCAGTTAAATATCCTTATCAACGGAAACCGCCGGGCCTGTATCACCGACTTCGGACTCTCAGCCGTGACCCGTACAGAAGCTCACGCCAATGATACAGCCTCCTTTGTGTCACGGTATTCGCTCGCACCGTTTACCCACGGGGGTACTTATCGATGGATGAGCCCGGAACTTCTCTATCCAGAGCTCTATGGGCTGACGGACGATCGTCCTACCAGGGAGTCCGACCGTTGGGCCCTTGCTATGGTCATATATGAAGTGTGCATTCACGTGGTGTTCTTTACCCAATAATCACTCAATTTAACTATGCCCAGGTTTTGAGCGGACACTCCCCGTACCATGGTTCCACTGAGGAGTTCGCCGTCTGTGAGATTCTTGAAGGGAAACGGCCGAAGAAACCGAAGATGGCGGCGCGCCGAGGATTCACAAAGAAATTGTGGAAAGTACTTGAACAGTGTTGGGCGGAGGATCGAAACCGACGACCAGCTTTGGAGGTCGTCCTTTCTGCCCTAAACAATGCTACGCCACATTGGGAGAAGAGAAAGAGCATTAGAACATTCGTGACCTCGGCACTTGCAGATTTACGCCACAAACGAGTAAGTTCGTTTACCCATCGCCTTGCGGTTCCACTTCAAATGCTCAGTGGGCTCTTCAGCTTTCGTCATAACGGCGGGTTGCCATCGCTGGACTGTGCAGCCTTTATCTCAACTCTGGCCAGATTGTATTTAACAACTTCGGCATCAATTCGAGACGTCAGCGCATGGGTCGAGTTAGCTCTTGAATCGCGAGCGTTTCGTCAGGTGACGATCGTCTGCCTTCGGAGTCATAACACATCAGGGGATTGTGGTTGGGTTTTTCTTGGATTATTGGAGTCTTTTCATCCCTTTTCACAGAAAAAGGTGGCAACGAATGTCGTTTCGAAATTCATGTATCTACTCTTTTCTATATCGGCATTAGTTATCTATTCGGCCTTATAAATGCTCAATGATTCTAGCTTGAGAAATTGAAGAGAACGCACAGAGGAGGGTGGGGATGTATGGCGAGAAGCACCGCACAAGTGGTGGTAAAGCTCGGTCAAGGGTGAGGCATCGACTTACGTGGAGTGGTACATGCGTCAGCAGTCTGATTTCTGTGGCTAAACGTTAGCCGGAGATTGACAAGCTGAACGCCTGAGCGCAAGGGACAAAAAAACAGACGCCCCCCACCGTGTAGCAGTCAATAGCTATAGCATTTGGAGTAAATGAAACAGGTAAGGTTATGCGACCACGGAAGACATACTACGAATACATGTTCGTTCAATTACACGTGTCGAAATTATCGGCACTCTTTTGAATCGACGTTGGGAACCCGTGCGTGTTTTGATAGCCCGCTTTGACCTACCAGCAACCACATTCCCTGCCCCTCCGGACCAACTCGGGATCTTCACCAACACGATAGATCAGCTCCCCTACGAACTCCCTGAGCGATTCCACCTCCTGCAGAACATCGGTCCCTGGATCCTTCTCCCAAACTACGGTCACCTCCCCGAGTGGCCGGAATTGTGCCTTCCTTGCCTTTGCGCATCGGATGAGGGCAGGGACGTCCAGATCTCTATATCCATCGTAGACCGTAAGCCTCCGTAATCCGGGAAGGAGAACTCCATCCTCCACTGTCACTCCGAGCGTCACAAAAAATGGCCCAGTTTGGCAATTGACGATGGTTAGGTCCTCCACTTTTGTTAACACCCCAAACACGCCATGAACCCCAGCAGAAGTTTGCCTCCAAGTCCAATCTTTGATGCCCCCATAGGCTTTTTGCCCAACCCAGAGCTCCCTGATCTGCGAGATGGAAATCGGGGAGAACGAGGTGAAGAAGTCTGCGTCGAACGTTTCCCGAGCCACATTGCAGCACAAGAGGGTGAGTTTACCGTTCGGGCCTGAGAGAGAGCACCATGCCGCTGTTGCTACCGCTTTTGTGATTCCCCTCATCACAGGGAGGTGGTCTATGGAAGATGGGTGGATCCGTGCAACGAGGGAGCCGTGGCGATCGGGGGTCTCGTCCACAAATATTCCCCTCAATCTCACCTCTGTGCATTTTGGAAGGATGAGGTGATCAAAAAGGTCGATGGCACAGGCTGTCTCGTCGAGTGTGATTTCCTGCAAGGCAGCGAGGCAAACGCGCCTACGGGGAGGAGGGGTGTGTGGTTGAGGCGGGTAGGGGAGGCGAATGTGGATGAATTCGAGTGAGGGGCATCTTCCGAAGAAGGACGTCAGATCCTGAACGGAAATTATCACTTCCGTCTCAAAAATCAACCGCGTAAGGATGGGAAAGTTAAAATCATGAAGGTCTATGGGGATGTAGCGCAACGAGAGACTCGTGAGTTTCGGCATCCGTCCTCCAAAATTCTTTGGGAATTTTGTGCGCATTACCGTGATATTGGGATCGTGTACGATTTCGAGGTGTTCCAACTCTGGCGCTGGTGACAAAAAACTCCTCAACAGACGTCCGAAGTGAGGGATGCATGTGGTGATCGACAGCCTCCGGAGGCGAAATAGGTTGTGAAGCGTGATGGAAAGAAAGGGCTCTACGTCGTCCGGGTCCGTGAGGTAATGGCAGATGTCGAGGGGTTGGTTCCCCGATCGGCGGAGGAAACATTCTGTTTGTTGTTCAGTTGACACGGAGAAGTCGATTTGCGTCCAAAGGCTCGAGGTGGAGAGTAACAAGTTCCTCCATGATTGACAGACGTGTGTCATCGTGACTAGAGACCTGTTCATCGGGCACGACTCCCAACTTTTCTCTCGTGTGAAGAAGCGGGGAATGAGGACAAATACATCGTTTGGCAACCGGTTTATTAGTCGAGCTTGTTAGTCGAGCTTGCGAGACTCTATACAGGGGAGTCCAAAATGTGTAGATTTGTCAGCAAACGTATTGCCTTTTTTAGTAATACAGTTTGCTTATCTAATTTCCGCGAGTCGGCTAAGTGCACACATT
>Ga0307515_10016797_pt1 | contig 13384 bp, 9 predicted proteins | sample 17_EM_MG_FD_194513 | JGI IMG/M metagenome (GOLD analysis project Ga0307515, IMG submission 194513) | Populus trichocarpa ectomycorrhiza microbial communities from riparian zone in the Pacific Northwest, United States - 17_EM | ecosystem: Host-associated > Plants > Roots > Unclassified | place...
GGCGACGGGCAGCGTGTAATTCTCCGTCAGAGGGTACGAGGTTCCGTCAGAGCCGTCAGAGCCGTCCGGAACACCCGGGTGTTTCAGACGGAAACTAGGGTTGTTGCTGATGCTGATCAATCTTTCAACATGATGGTGTGGCTGCATTTAAATCATCGGAAAGATCACCGTTGCCACCAGCTTTGTCTGCAAAGCAACTCGCTGGAGGACGAACTCAAGTATTGAATGTTCACTGAATACGGAGAATCGACCGTCATCCAGCCGAAAGTGATGACGACAGTGTACCCGAAAGCGGTTCCGACACTGAAAACTGGCTGAACTGGAACGATGACTTGGATAATTCAAATGAGAGCGAAGACGACTGTGATGCAGACAATGAATCAGATGTAGAGCTAGAGAATTACTTCGACGATCCGGAATGCCCTGAGCGGCGGGATGTGTGTGCCGCTCCAAATATACCTGGATTGATTCGGCCAATAGGGAGGTCAAAGAAAAGGACTGACAGAGGGTTAGTGACGGTCAATGCTACCGAAACAAGGAGGATTCGTGGAAACAGAAAAAAGTAGGACAGAATGGGACAATTTGTTTTCAGCAGGTTCTTTATGTTGCTTGACCGAGAATTTCACTTAGAGAATTATGATGGAAGAATATTACCAGTTATGTCTAAATGGTAGTCGATAACTACAAGGATAGCAGGCGAAATGTGTTATTCAGCGTGATACGTACCTTTCAATACAATGAGAGCGACCCGTGCCAGAATATTACTAAGGCCACAGGATCCAGTCATAATCAGCCCAAAAAGCATCCAATGAGTTCAAATAATCATCTGTACAATTATCAATGACAACAGATTTAGACTTGACATTACATTAAAATGAGCGTCAATGGAGCGTCAACAATTTTTGGTCTTATAAGTAAGGTAATTGAATATTGAATGGGTCACTGCAATGCAAAACCGACGTGTTGGCAGTCTTCATTGGCAAAACATATAGCAACTCGGTCACTGTCCCATTCTGAAAATGAGCGTCAATGGAGCGTCAACGATTTTTGATCTTGTAAGTAGGGTAATTCAGTACTGATTTGGCTTCTGCCATTCAAAATCAACGTGTTGGCAGTCTTTATAGGAAAAACAGATAACAACACGGTCACTGCCCCATTCTGAAAAAGAGCGTCAACGGAGCATCAACGAATTTTGGTAATGTAAGTAAGGTAATTACCATTCAATTTGGTCGCGAATATACATAACCAACATATTGGCAGCATTTATAGGCAAAAAGGAACGCGACACGGTCACTGCCCCATTCTGAGAATGAGCGTCAACGGAGCGTCACCAATTTTCGGTCATGTACGTAAGGTAATTACAAATCAACCTGGTCGCTGATTTACATAACCATTGTGTTGCCATCCTTTATAGGTAAAACAGAAAGCGATACGGTCACCGCCCCATTCTGAAAATGGGTGTCAACGGAGGGTAAACGAATTTTGGTCATGTAAGTAAGGTAATTATGATCCAATATGGTCACGTATACTCATATCCATCGTATTACCAGCCTTTATAAGCAAAAAAGGAAGCGAAACGGTCACTGCTCCATTCTGAAAATGAGCGTCAACAGAGCGTCAACGAATTTTGGTCATGTAAGTAAGGTAAGTACGATTGAATTTGGTCGCGAATACACATAAACATCATATTGCCAGCCTTTATAGGCAAAAAAGGAAGCGACACAGTCACTGCCCCATTCTGAGAATGAGCGTCAACGGAGCGTCAACGGAGCATCAACGGAGCGTCAATGATTTTTGGTCTTGCATCTTGGTTAATCTAAATGTCGCTTGGTGGTACAAATTCATATCCCAAGTAATGGCCGCATTTTCGGCCAAAATAGTACACCATTTCTTTGTTACCCCATCATGAAAAGAGCGTCACCCAAGCCTCAACAATTTTTGGTATTGCATATAGGGTAATCCAGGTATTGCGCAGATATTTGAGCTCATAACAGAACTATTGACAGCCTTGTAACGCAAAAACACAAAACAGACATGGAAAAATACTGATTCCAAAATTATTAATATTTTAATCTGCAAAACATGCAAAAAGTGATTATTGGATGTTGAAAATGCAATTTTGATAACATACTATTATTATAAAGCAAAAAACAAGAGCATTATATGAATCTACAGATGGACCCGCTGGACAACCCGCTGACAACCCGCCCAATTCAGACGGGTTGTGAGATGTCCATCGAATCTTACCCGAATTGACTGTTCGGGTGTATTGACGACCCGGACCGCCAATTTGGAAACGGGTCGGTTCCGACCCGTACCCGGACCCGAAGCGCCGGTCCGGAACCGTTGCTAACACTAAGGAGCGGTATTGAGCGGGCTCAGGGCTTGGGGCTCAGGAGCGGCATTGGCGGGAACGGGGTTATACCTTTCTCTCTCTTTCTTTCTTTCTTTCTTTCTTTCTTTCTTTCGTTCTTTCTCTCTTTCATCTTTCATCTTTCATTTGTCAGCGGGGACGAAGGGTAGCAGGGGGGGAGCTCCGCCATCTAGCCGGCTCGCCCGGAGGCGGAGGGGATTATCAGGGTCCTGTCATACTCTTATTAGAGTCAATACAGTATGATTAAACAACAACAACGGCATGCTTTTGAATCACTCGGCATGATAAATGATAAGATAAGATGTGATTAGATAGTGATTTAGCAGAGGGAAGTCAAATTTTAGTTTAGCACAAATTTCCGCCTTCTGATTTTGACAACTCTTGGATTCTAGTAAGAAAATATCAAATATCGCTAGAAGAAGAGAGACAATATTTGCTGTCTTGTAAGCGCGGGCAACGGGCTTATATCTTTCTATCTTTCATCGTTTATCTTTCATTTGTCAGCGGGGAGTGGGTGGGAGCTCCGCCATCTAGCCGGCTCGCCCGGAGGCGGAGGGGGTTATTAGGCTCTGTCATACTCTAGTAAGAGTGAATACAGTATGAATAAACAACAACAACAACAGAGAGACAATATTGGGATGCGGGATATGGAAAACTTGCTTTACTGGACACAAACCAATACTTTTCTGTGTCGTTCATGGTGGGATCTGATTGGTAAACGTGAATGTGTGTACAGTCACGCCCAAAAGTGACGAGACACGCGAACGGATTTTGGAAAGTCGCCCGCCGATCCCACATAACCAAACCCGCTGGCGCGACTATATGTGAGGGTAATTCTTGTAATTTCGGCGCGGAATGCTAATCTAGTTTCTCTTCGCGATGCATTTGGGAGGAGCAAAAGAGGAAGACAGTATCAGGGTGAAAAGGAGATTGAGGAGAGGATGTATAAACAAACTTACTGTTATAGGTATATGGAAGTTTGGACAGCTGATATTTTATGGCTAGGGGGCAGAGGCGAACTAGTGCCCGGCTCGGCCCGCAATAATCTGCTTACAGACCTGACGGCGACGTTACTCAATAATCCTGATTGAGAATAGCAGGGGTTGATGTCCAGTACTCGTATGGTGATGGGGGTGTCAGATCTCTACGGGAATTTTTGGTGGGTTGGATAGCATTCTTTCTTAAAATTTGGTGCGCATGCGTGTACACAAGCTGGTATGCGCAAGTGGTGGTGCACGTGGCGATACGGCTGCGGCGGTGGCAGTGATCTAACGATAGCGACTTCAGTTCGTGTGCATAGTGACAGTAACCTAAATACAGTTATACAGTAATTTCCTGTTTGGTGAGTATATTTTGTATCTTGTAATTTATTTTTGAGCATTAGATGTATATCTAATGTGGCCTAACTGCCCACTGAATGAAGCGTATCCATACACGCCTGATTTCATGAAATTTGACCAACTTTGTAGCCGGGACTGCTCAGCCTGACATCCATCGGCCAATGAGCTCACAGGCTGAAAATTACAACCAGAGCATCCGGGCGTGAAAGGGATATACATGGTTATTCGCGTCTTTCTATAATTTATTTTCCAGGGCCCTACCTACACACCTCGACTACTGCCGTGTAAATCTAGTATTGAGGAAGAATATCTCGACGGCGTTGATCAAAGTTGAATTTGATAGGATTTGAGCGACTGCAGATGTTAACAGGCACTTGTGCACCCTGGACCCACGTTTTTTTTACACCGATTGTACTCCTCTGAAGATCTTTCGGTCTGTCCCGCCCAGTATACGTAGGACTCGACACTTCCCTTCCTCCAATTGCCGGGCTCGTTATGGAGATGTTTTCGAATCTTCATGCTTATTTATACATTTGGCTTGTGCCGCTAAGCTTCGTTCACCGCGCTCACTAGTACAGAAGCATCATGAGCATCTCCGCGGCAAATAGTACAACACACTTCAGTGGAATAGGGAGTATCAATTTATTATCTAAAATCAAAAACTGACTCGGAGATATTGATCTCACCACCATACACGAAATAGCTTTCCCTGATGCATGATGGCATCCGCTGCACTCTGGAGCGGGCCAAATTACCAAACCATCGAGATTCTTTAGGAACGATTTTAATTCATTGGTCTTATGACGCGGCCGGTGCTGTCTCCACGGTGGTGACAGACCTCGTTAATCTCACATAGGCGGACCTGTTAGCCTTGCGCGCCACTACATCTTCCACCTTAGTTCTCGAGCGCACTTGAGCTGTTTTCCCTTCGTGTCCTCATAATGCAATTCTCACAATATTACTTAGTCATCTATACCCCCACATCCGTAGCCGACCCTGCTCGATACTGAAACGTACTGGTGGCCGGCTGTAAAGTGCTCGCAGTGGATAGATGGCTCTGAAATAAAGTAACGCCGGATAGACTGAAACCGATATATCAATACAGTCGTGCTACACAGGGAAGACGGTGATTGTCTGCCAGAATGTGGGAAAAATAAAGCTTGTTATTGGCGCTAGGGCAATATGACTTAATATTACTCGGCCGTTTTCAGCTCCGGAAGCAAGTGTCAAAGAGTTCCGCGGAAGCACTACTGCAGACATTTATGCGCGTTGTGTGGAGAGATTGCCAACCTTCGTCGTATGTTACATGTAGAAGCGCACGCGTGTACAAGTAGCACAATACTTGAAATCAAAATCCGAATCTAGGATGCCCTTTGGTAACGCCTTTCTTTCGGGATGATTGGGCATTTTGGCGTGTGTTTATTGAAGTCGAGGATGTTCGGTTCCTAACCGTGCCCGAATAGCAAAAACAAGTTCCTGTTTCAAGAAACCCAGCTTAATTAAGTAAGTTTATTTCCGCGAGGGTATATTGTGTCACACTGATCGAAATGACAGATAGCATGACGACAGCTTGTTGATTGGCTATTGTTCCAGGTTTTATGGGTAAAGACATATGTTCAATACTCTACTACCTGCTCAGGTAGGTTCTATAAATCACTGATGCAGTTTGTTCAAAAAGTCAGCTGTTCTATTCCAACTCACGACTACTACAAAAAACTTTCACGACTAATATTACCCTAACAGCTAGTATCGTAAACCAACCCATCCACACGATCGCAGGGAGCATCAAAGTCTAGGCAAGAGATCATACAGCATCGCAGCATGTTCACACAAACCTATTCGAAGGCGTACCGCTCTCACTCTGAGTCACTCATCTACCTGTAACCTTGGGGTAATACTTTTGCTCCTAGCGGTTCTCTCCGTGACAAACCGCTCAATCAGTACACCTCCGCCACTTCCTAAGCATAAACGGATGTGTTAGCCCTTCAACTACCTCGACCTACCAACGAGTTCGACGAAGTTCTCATCTGTCCTACATCCCTGTGGGGGTGCTCGACCTCTATATGTGGTCCTCATCAGCCCTCATGGTCGGCTTCTCATGCTACAAATCATATCGTGACATGAAGGAACCTGACCAAGCTGGCTTTCAGGGGAGAGCTGTTGGAACCCTGGCTGTTATCTTCAGCGTCTTCGCCCTCTACCAAAACGCACAAACAGTCCATGACTGTTCCCGAATCACCAGGTTCAGCGTTGTACGAATGGCTACAAGCATTGCTCCCATCGGATCCATTGCTTCAGTGGCTGGTGGTATCACCATGTTTTTTGTACCAAAGGTTGTTAGGCGCCATTCATGTACCTCAGCCACGAACGGGGCGTCTCAGGTGTGGATAGGGTAACTCCACGAACAGGGCCTAACATTCCAGCTAAAATATCGTTTCGACTATTTGCAGTTGCGTTGGTCCTACAGTATATTGCTGGGCTGGCGTATTATTGGTCCATAGTGACATCTGTGGATGTCTCTAGCGTAACTGCGAATTGGGCTAGAGTCAGCCTAAAAACGACAGTTGCGGCCCTAATTACGTTGGTGGTTTCGAAGTGATTTTGCTTGTTGCGGCGCCTATGGCGACGTCTATGGTGATAGATAAGTGGGCTGGAGGAACTAATGGGATGTTTAGAAAGGGGGTATTTGTTCTAATATTTATGCTGGGCCTTGCAATGGGGTAGGTTATTGCACTGACATTCGGTTTTTGTAGGATGGGGAATGTTCTTTTGAGGATAATTTTGGGGAATCCCTGGGGAGATATATTTTGCAGAAATGGGTGGGCGTGATTACTGCCATGCTCACGGGCGTAACTCCAGTGGCAAATGGGATCTTGGTATTCTGGGATATTTTTCCTTGGTCTTTAATAACTGTTAGGGGAATTTCGATCATCTGTGGGACCGGACGAAGAGAACGGGAGTTGAGGAAGTTTCTGCGAAGGAGGGCAGATGGAGTGGAAAAGCTGGGGTGAATAGTGGTTGAAGAACTTTGACGAATCTTCGCTGGCGAATTCAATTTTTCCAGCGGTCTTCTTTACGATTCTGTTTCTTTTGTTAAAGCTTGTCACTCGGTTTTTGAGAACTTTTGTGACCATTGCTGGAGACTGTAGACAACTCAAAGGTTTAAATTTTTCTTCCCTTCTATCTCTTGTGTTCTCTTTTGCTCGGACTTTTAACACTAATCTGGCCTAGTGGTTTACGTAGAAGATTGGGTTGTCTTTCCATCCCTCCGCTATTGATATATGCTAAAACAACAATCAATAAACATGTGAAGCGACTAGACCGCAAGTTCCCGCAGAAGCTTGCACATGTTCCCACAGTTGGCTTGCACGTGTTAGTCGTATGGCGTGTTAGCCCTATGGCGTGTTACCGAGTGGATGCTGTAGCCCCCGATGCATACCTGAAATACCACCGTAACAAGCTCTACTCAAACCTAGTAGTTAATGTAATAAGTTGGTCTACTTTTATTTAGGAGTCACAGAAGTGTACCACACTACGAGACTATATACAGGAATGAATGTAGTAATATCGAATAGGACTAGATCCACCCCACTAAGTAGGAATTTTAGTGAATCGATATATATTATTCGCCGTTCCGACCTCAGTCTAGAGTGACTATACAATTCGCCTGCTGGCTGCGTATAGTTCACCTTCAATGAGCGAGCCGCCTTCCCATAATAATACGACAGCGATCTTCACCGCCGCCGGGCACCTGATCCAAACTCACTTGTAGTTGGATGGTATCTGAAAGTAAATCCTGCTGAAGAGAAGGAATCAAGAAAAAGGAAATCAAGACTGATATCCTGGAGTGTCTTTGCATAGTTTAAGGGAATGACTGGGGATATCTTTGACTGCGAATATGAACCACATGCAATTATATTATTTGGTGAGGATAAGATAAAATGTGATCAGATAGCGTTAGTGCGGCCCTGATCTTTGGACACATATTCTCAACAGCGTCCTCACATAAAGTACATGCTTGTTAGCTGCAGGAAGTCAATCCTTAAGGTGTTCCCCCACAGGTTTTGACAGACTCAGTGGGCGAATACCCAGATATATATGTATGGAATATAACTGCAGATAATATGGCTGCCTACTCTGTCTTGGTGGTTAGAATATCCTGCTGTATCCTACTCCCACTTAGCCACATGCACCCGATATCCATATTAGCTGTCGTATGGTGATGGAATTTCAGATCCCCGCTGTATTTTCGATGGGTTGGATAAAATTACTCCTTGAAACTTGACGCGCATCTCAGCCGCTGCTGTGCTGGGTGACAACTTCTCAGTTCGAGTGTATGACTGCATGCAACCCACATCGAGTTTATCCAATTATCTCCTATATATGTTTTTTTTGTGTATCTGGTGTATATATGTTTACTATATTGTCGGCTCTAATTATAACTGCCCTATCGATATCGAATTCGAAGCTCAAGCTCGAACTCCTCCTCCCAACGCGTAACAGGAATGGGGTGCCGATAAAAAGGGCAGTTTTTGTTGGGAGGGTTGTCTCAATATCAGCTCCACAAATACTCGAAAATGTCACTGCGCAGCCCAGATGAACAACTCTGCCCATAACATCCCAAAATATCCTTCAAGCTTGGTGCTAAGGACATGTCCTGAAGTTCGAAAATCATAGCACACAACGAATTCCATCTGCAATATGCTTGAGAGTTGAGGCTCAGAGGGGGGATACCAATGCCCATCCCACAGCTCTCATAGTGAACAAGGCTAAAACCCACTTTGTCAAACATCAAAGAGGGCATATATTTACCCCACAGCCAGAGCTAGAGCTGCGGGCGACTTTCAGTACACCTTGAGAAGGGAAAGTAGCTGGGATGGTGGCTTTGCCAGTGGGAAAGCCCAGCCAGAAATACCAAATCTCCATCCAAACTTTGCTAAGCATGTTCAAAATGCAAGTAACTGTGGTGCCTCAATAATGAAAGGTATTGTTTTGCAGAATTCAATCACCTGTAAAGGAGAAAGGTGGGTAGTGGTGCATAGACATGGGGTGGGGTTGCTAGTTCAGAGAGCGAATTTTGGAGGGGCAGTAAGACTTACAAAGTCACATCACATATAATTTACAATCCACTTGGATAGAAAGTTTTATTTGCTACTAAAGAAGACTTGATAAAAAGGAGGGCCTCTGATGACCATTTTTGAACGTGTGGCGAGGTGGTTGCGCGGGCGGCCCATATGGGCCGGGAACCGGTTACGATCCAGGGGATACGACCAAACCTTCTCAGATAACATCCTACTAGCGGCCGGCTTGGTGACCCTGAAACAAAGTGATATCGGCTGCAACTGACATATTAGTAAACGGGCTACATAAAGAAGACGGTGGCAGTCGAATTGTAGGAAAATATATAGATTGCTTTTTCTAAAGCCTCTCTCTTATTCCAGGCGTTTCTTATCATGTGGCAATTATGAGTACAAAAATCAGTGGAAACGTTGCTGTGCATGTCGGCGCATGTTTATTTTTGTCTATGATGCATAGATGTATGGATAGAAGTTGTTGCATAAATGGTGAAGGGTTTTCTTGTGAAGTAATTTTCTATAAATCTGCGGTCAAATCCTGTTCAAGGCACGCAGCATTATTCGGACTCCCCAAGAAAATCCTTTACACTTAGACGACCACTACTATCCATACATCGATACAACATTAGTGGGCAACATGTTTAAACAAACCTACCTCTCGAATCTGCACCGCTCTCACTCATCAGTCCGTACGCTTACGGCGATGCTCTTTCTCTTAGCAGTTCTCCCGGTGACTAGCGGTACGATCTATACGGATAAACCTCCCCCACTTCCTAGGAAGGAATGGGTCGGCAAAACTAAGCTCAACTACGACGCACTACACGACGACTATGCGGACGTTCTCGTCTGTCTATACGTCCCTGTGGGAGTTCTTGGTCTCTACATATGGCTTGCATCAGTTCTCATGGTCCTAAGCTCAATCTACCCAGCGTATTGTGACCGTTGAGACGGATGCGAGAGATCATGGTACCAATTGCAGTGGGATAGATTATCTGATAAAGATGTCTACCGAGGGAGAATTATTGGACTCATGATTTTCATCCCCAGCATCTTCTTCTTCTACCACAAAGCAAAATCAATTCATGATTGTGCACATCTCCATAATTTCGACGTGGTACGCGATCCTGCAATTCTGGGCCTTGTTGGGTTAGGGATTGCGATGGTTGGTGGTGTGGTCCAGTCTCTTTGTCCTAGGGCAACAGTATTGTTGATTCCACTATTTGCACTGGCTTTTGTCCTGCAGTTTACTGCTGGGCCAGTGTATTGCACGTGTGGTGATATCTGAGGGTATCTCCCGTCTGCCTACGAGATGGGATAGAGTCAAACTAAAAGCGTCAATTGGGGCAATACTTCCGTTTGTGGTTGTTGAGGTGGTTGTGTTCGATGCTGCGAATTGGATGTTTAGCAAGGGGGACCCGAGAAGGCAGAAGATGTTGTGGTTTGATTCCCAATAAGTCGAAACCCAATCATCGCAGGTGGAGGATATTTGCGCGAGTAGCGATAGTTTTAGGGCAGGTGATTGCGATAACAGTTATATTTAATGCGTTGGGAGATGTCCTTCTAGGGAATATTGTAGGGGATGCCTGGGGGAACTATATTTTGAAGAAATGGGTGGGTGTGATTACTACTATGTTTACGTTCCTAATTCCGGTGGTAGAAGGGATTATGATCTTGTCTTGATGATAGATTCTGTAATCTATGAGAGCGAACGGAGGTGGCGCCGTCGAGGGCGGTGGGTATTATATATTAGTTTCGGTATTTCTATGGTTCAACCCGGATGCGCATGGCTACAAATGTACTTAAGTAATCTTGACCCAGGATATATTGTCTCTTTCGCATACATATCTCGTAGGCTCTGGATTTGGAGCAGATCTTGCTCGGCTTTTCGGGACTTGGTGAAAATTGAATTCATGACTCGACTTAGGTGGCGGTATTACCATGACCCAGTGGCTCTCAGGGCTTCAGTTTCTCTATGCTTGCCCTCACCAAGTCTCTGAAACATTCCACAAAAATGCACTACCCTGTTTGTGGAACGAAAGAGGTAATATTGTGTTACCGCATCTCCGTCCGCATCATTAGATATCACCCCCGGAGCCCGCCCTTTAGTATCAACGACCCTTTCTGGGATATCTCATTTCAAACCCCGCAGAAAAGACTATGCATATGGTTGTTTAAGTCCGGGCATGCTGCGAAACACCTAGATCTACTCTACAAGGGACTCTTTGCACCATGATAGATGTTGGCGAGCAGGTGGACTGACCCCTCAGCACGCCTGCGCCGTCATTCCAATCTTGCCAATCACAATCGTAGATGGTGAATGTGCATTTGTGAACACGGCAAACTTTATAACGAACTTAATCTCGCAAATTTTTTCGCTCTATATATTTGGGATTTGAATGGTAGTTCGAGTTCGTGTTTGGATTCTACGCCAACTTGAGCGAGCTACTGGTGTGGGAGCTACCGGTACATAGTGGACACCACTCGGCTCATGCAAATGCTTTGAGTTTACCTGTCCTTCCGGGAAACACACTAGGCCAACTTGCTTGGGTATTGGTTTTTCACGTGGAACCAACATGTGATAGATGGCTCGACCCTGGCATGTACTTAGTGGGGTTGTGGAGAGCTCCTACTCGGTCAGGAGGGAATGGAAAGACAGTGAAAACAGTACGAAAGTATTATTGTGGCATATCTTTGTCTGGATGAAGGAGGATGCCTGTCTCGTGCCCAGCCACCAGTGCCTCATTCCTAAGCTCATTCGCCTCCTGCTGAGAGACTGGGGACGAACAAGGAGGACGCAAACAAATATAAACTCAAGATGTGTGATAAGATAAGATGTGATAAGATAGTATAGCGCGGCTCTGGTACATCCGGGTCCTCACTCGCTTAGTTAGCGGGAAGTTAAATTTTAGTTTGTCAACTTCGTCTTCTGATTGATAGTTTAAGGTTTCTAGTGTTTGTTTGTTTGTAATCATATTGCATTCGGCCGCTGGCGGCCATGGCATAGGTTTCTAGTGTACGAACATGACAAGGTAGAGGCGGTATTAATATCACTAGAGATAGAATGATGATGGAAGATGGAACAGATATGCTTCTGCTCTGATCAGAATATTCCGCCAAGCCCACTTTCACTCTGGCACGTGTACACCTTAGCGACACGAGGCTCAACGTCACACCTGCCTTTCCCCACCACACAACGATGTCCTCGACCCTGTCACCTCCCGTAACAACTGACATTCTCCGCCGCACCGACTGGCATCTACTCCCATTCCTCGCTCTCCTCTTCCTCCTCAACAGCCTTGACCGCAGCAACCTAGGCAACGCCGAAACCGCCGGGTTCACAAAATATGCGGGACTCGCGCCTTCGGATCTCAACGACGCGGTCGCGGCGTTTTTCATCGCCTTCGTCGCGCTACAGCCCCTTGGCGCCGCGCTCGGGAAACGTGTGGGCGTCAGCCGATGGGTCGGGAGTGTCATGATTGGGTGGGGCATGTTCACCATCTTCACGGCGTTTGTGAGGACGAGGGCTCAGTTAATCTTGTTGAGGATGTGTATCGGCGCGTTGGAAGGTATGTGCACGTACGGGGAGGGGAGGGATACGGACTGATCTGGATGTGTGATAGCTGGTTTTTACCCTACTACCGTCTTCTACCTCTCGCTCTTCTACACGCGCTACGAGTTTGCGCAACGCCTCGGCATCTTTTATGGGCAGTACGCAGTTGCCGGCGCTTTTGGCGGGCTAGTAAGCTACGTTGTGTTCTCGCTGTTCCCTTCCGGTCCCTCGGAGGGGGAGGGGGAGGAGACGAAGGGCGGATGGCAGTCGTACCAAGTCCTCTTCGTGCTTGAGGGAATCTTCACCATCCTCGTCGCCATAACAACACTAATCTGGCTCCCGACCGGTCCGGGGACGGCATGGTGGCTTACTCCCTCCGAGCGTGCCTTTGCCGAACACCGTGTCCTTGACGATCGGCTATCCGACTACACCCCCGTCTCGGACTCGGACTCGGACTCCGAATCCGAATCCACCTCCGCCTCCTCCCTCCGCCACCGCCTCGCAAACCCCCTCCTTGCCAAACCCCCGCGCCCAACACCCACCGCCACCGTCGGCGGGGAACCCGCACTAACCCGCACAGACATCTTCCTCGCCTTCACTGACACCAAAATCTGGTTCCTTCTCTTCCTGAACATCCTCTCCTCCATCCCCGCAACCGCATTCAGTATCTTCCTCCCCCTCGTCCTCTCCGGACTCGGCCACACACCCCTCGCCGCAAACGCACTCACTATCCCCCCCTTCCTCCTTGGCGCCTGCACTCTGTGGACCGTCACATACTACTCTGACCTCCACCGCGTGCGCATCCCGTACATTCTCTTCGGCCTGTGTGTCAACACCCTCGGCCTGCTACTAGCACTGTTGCTACCAGACCGCTGGGTCACGGCACGGTACCTAGCGCTGTGCGTGCTGCTCGCAGGGTCATACATCGCCTCCCCGCTAACGGTGGCGTGGATCTCGGGGAATATCCGTGCCCCCGGAAAGAGGGCGGTGGTGCTGGGGATCAACGGGTGGGGGAATCTCGCGGGGGTGGTGGCGGGGTGGTTGT
>Ga0307515_10016798_pt1 | contig 13384 bp, 15 predicted proteins | sample 17_EM_MG_FD_194513 | JGI IMG/M metagenome (GOLD analysis project Ga0307515, IMG submission 194513) | Populus trichocarpa ectomycorrhiza microbial communities from riparian zone in the Pacific Northwest, United States - 17_EM | ecosystem: Host-associated > Plants > Roots > Unclassified | place...
TGAGAGAAGCAAGAAAACCAGTAGGTGGGGTGAAAGGATATTTGGCGGAGGAGCAATCCAGAATTTCCGTCTGCTGCGAGGGGGCCGCCGCGAGGGCTTAACAACTGGCGCTTCCCTTCGTTTTGACCGGGAATGGTTTTCCCAAGAGCGCGAGCACATTGTGAAGAGTGTCATTGTCTTCTCCTGGTCCAACACCTCATGGTCACCAGCAAAGCTTGCTCGTAGCCCCTCGGATATAGTGGTGGAGGTAGCCGTGTTGTCCATCAACCAGCAACCAGCCAACCCGCCCTGTCAAAGTATAGTCTCCAGCTCGAGCTTTTGTTGAATCGAGACCCTCAAAAGCCCACGTAGGTATGGCGGTATTATATGCGTTGTCGGGGCCCAGACTCTGAGCTGACTCTGGGTACTCGGCCAACAAGAAAAAGCCCGTGACGGTGAAACAGCACAGCAGGTGGAACTCTACTCCGAGAGGCGAGCGATAAAGTTATGAGGAGTAGGGGCCGGCGGTGATGTTCTAGGACTGTTGAGTTGCCATTCTGTACTCGACAGTCAATTGCGTAGTGAGCGAGCGTGGTAGGAAGGGAAAAGGGCGTTAGGTGCGACTGCTGGGCGTTTCGGCGAGATACTCCAAGAGGGCTGTCGGCGGGTAACGTGAGAAGCCAAGCGGTGCGACCCGGGCAAAACCGGAGGGGGAGGGGGAAGGGGGGGTGCAGAAGGGCTGGGGACAAAGCAGAGGGGATGTTTTATGGTGTTTGAGGAAGTGCGTTGGATTCCTGCGCGCAATGTCACGCTCGTAACCTACTGGCGGATTTTATGGTGTGGAGGTGGCTCAAGCATCACGCAACGGCATAGGGTTAGAACCAAGTTGCAACCTTACCAATCGGGCACATCTCAAGCTTTCTATCTACCAGGGGCGCAGCATCGTCATAGCTATTACATCGTACTTTTCATCCAAGTCGACTTTCTCATTCGCGCCCCGTCGAGCACGCTGAGCAATTCCATCGATCTAAAGCAACACTAAGGCAAGCCGTCGCAGCGGAATACGATTCGGACGTTTTTTCGGCAATGGCAACAGCGGCACAACACGAGCAAAAGGTAAACAGCATGATGGCGAGATTTTCTTCGTGTAGAGCTGGCGGGCAGGTTGGAGGGCGGTTGGAGGCGACATGGGGACTTTATCGGCCCAGCAAGCAGCAAAGTCCATCGTCATTTCAGTTTTAAACCCTTGTGCGAAACGAGGGTGAGGTAGGAGTCGTGACAGATGCGGCAAAGCGTCGACGCTGTGGCAGTGCTGTCATTGCAGATCAGCCCTCCACCATTCCTTAATCTATTTTTACCTACTCGTCCGTTCTTGGCCTTCAGACCGATGTGGTACATATCGCTGAAGCATCCCGAAGCCCCGATTGAATGCTGCAAAATGTCACGTTCTACATACGAAAACGAACATCACGCTCAGGATAGACTTAGTTTTTTTTTGCGAGCAGCCCGAGAACTGCGAGCTAGAATCCGTAGCCCCCATTTAAGGCTCAATAAATTCAGTTTGTTGCCTACAGCTCTTTAATGTAGGCTGAGGGCCTTCATAAGAGGCTTATCGAACCCGACGCATGTACTAAATTACCTATTCGACTGTAATTTCTTTTAGCTCGACATGCGCATGATTTGGTTACTGCCACTTCTCCCCATCTGAAGTTAATATGTGGTGGCATCCAGCGATCAGATCATGCCTCAATTAAACCAATAACTTACATGTAATATATCTATATGATTGAACGAGTGCCTCAAGAGAACTAAACGTGTTGTGATATTGCTTCGTAGGTGATTATAAATTATGAATTCAGCCATTGCTGCTTTACTTCCCAACATCGTATCCACCCCAAACTCCATATATGCAATGCCACTCATACAGCCCAGATACAGACTCAAGAAATCCAAAGCCGCATCGATTTCCTCGCGACTATAAAACATTCCTCCCCATGCCCCTCACCTAATTCCTTCCCAGCCATCAAACCATCGGCCTCGGCGTAACAAATCTATCGTCGTATGCCGGCGGAGCGCCAAGGTGCCCCAACGCAACATCGCTTCTCGACGGGTCGTACGGCGTTGCATGCCCGCTCCCGGGTATCATCGGCGCACCCCCATGTCCCGCATACTCCGAGGACCCACCAGCGTCAAACCCGCCTAGTGCAGCAGCTCTCCGCTTCTTCTGCCTTTGCTTGAGGAAAACCAAACCGACCACCACCAAACCAATAGCGAGGACAGCAAGAGCATAAGGTATGTTCGATCGGCTGCTATCCGCGAAGCTGAAGCCCAGGAAGCCGTTGGCGACGCCGAGAGCCAGTATCACGGGACCGGCGTAGCGATGGATTTTACCCATGAGGGTTGGGCGCAGTGTTTTCTTGTAGAGTCGGTGATGGAACCAGCCGAGGCTGAGTTGGACGAAGAGGAAGAAGAGGAGAGTAAGGCCGAGAATTTGGTGGGCTGAATTGATGTGTTTGGACTGTAGTGGAGAGTTTCAGCACCAACGCGATCAAGCTGAAATGAGAGGCTACGAAGTGTTGACTTACGTGATTGTACATCATGCTCAGATAGAGCCCTATCGCGACTCCCACAATGGAAACCAGAACTCCAAGAGCTTGCATACTAGCGTGAAACATGACCTTCTCCAGCACTCGCAGCATGACGACACCCATGGGGAATATTATTACAAAAGCGCCGCACATTGCAGTAGCGTGTAATACACCAGTCCGATCGTTATCCTGCGTCGGGCTGCCCACTATCTGGGTATTGCTATTCTCCGTAGCAGCCTTTCCAGTCGGCACAGTCACTCCATCGCTATCCTGCACCGTAGCCTTTGTCATGTCCATCTGGAAAACGCCATATTCGTCGTGCCGCCGAATGTCCGCGCCCTTATCGTCACTCTCGAGGGTATGGTCTCCTGGTCCGACGGCAAAAATGAACTTCTGCTGCGTGCTGCCAAAGTCGATTTTCTCTCCGGCCAACCCGGTGATGTTCCTGCAGTGCGCATTGACGACATAGATCTCGCTGTTGTTATATGTGATAACTCCATTCGTGATGCCATTGCCGGTGACCAGTTCACAATCTATCCTGGGGTCCCAGGTGGGCTCGACATGATTGCCACAAAGACGTGGAGATAATGTTACACCTGTAAAGCAGGACTCATGTCAGCCTTGCTTTTCGGCGGCTTGAAATATCCGTCCTCTTTGAGCTCTAGAATCTAATAGTACCTTTTTTGTTTGCGCTGGTGTACGCCAGAAACATCAACGATCCGTCCATTTTATCCCCGGTCCCAACCGCAACCCAAGAGTTACCGGCCGGAGCCTCCATGTGGAAGAAGATATCGCCATTTGACTTGACAGCAGTAAGGGCAAAAGTGATATTTCCGCTATCGGTGGTATATACGAAGGCAGAAGAAGCAGTCGTGGTATCATCTCGATCTATGAGCGGTGCCGCGGGCGACCCCTCGGACAATGCCAATGCTGGGCAGTTGTCAGCCAACCAAATTGTGGGTTTGGAAGAAGCTGGGGTCGCGCACTAGTTACTAACATGGAAAGAACAACCAAGACTGTGTGTGTGGAGAACATGGTGGACGAACGTGCAATTTCGAAAGACGAGAAAGAGTTAGAAGTGCTCTGCCTCAGCGTCTAAATCATATGAACAAAAAAGGTCAGAGAAACCTCGCAGGCTTCCAGGCCCTTTATGAACTGCCGTGGCGCAAAGCACAAGTTGAACTGCCCACTCTCAGATGCGCCATGGCCCTGCGGGAAGATCACCAGCGAAGCTCAGCTCCTTCTAGGGCTGGGTTACTTTTTGCCACTCTCTGATTCGCTGCGAACTTCACTTTATCACAGCGCCTCATGGCTTGAGCTCAGCTCAAGGCGCTTGTGCCCTTTTTGCTGACGCATTTATCGACTGGGTGCTTCTGCTATTTCAAACGCTAAGTTGACATAACCAGCCTCGCAGCAACTGAGAAGCCCCACCGGTACTGCGAAACTCGCAAACATTCCCAAATCCCGACATTTCTGATATCTCCTAGAGTCCAAGGAGTAGGTGGTCCGTGCGCGAACACTAGTTTCAAAACAACACGGCGCCCATGGCTCCGAGTAATGAATGAATGTATATTCATACCACTTATCGTACTCATATCATTAAGGTCTCCAGATAACTATTCGTTATCGCGATAATATCGCGATAAGCAATATCACCAGGCTTAGCAAGGTGTTAAGGGAGGCGATCGTCCTCGGAGTCCTCTCACCCCCTTCTGCCTCTCGAACCAATAAGCTCATCAATAGCTCCTTCCTCCATCCATATATAAATTAATAAAATTTTCCTTATACGTATATTTCAGAACGATAGGCGTATTCACAATCCTTTATCAACACCGTACTACCCCTTTATAACACCACCGACTACCACTAACGCTCCAAATTATATATATATATATATATTCATTTATAAGATTCAATATCGTATCCATGTCACTTCATAACGATAAGCATATCGCGATAAATGAATGAATAAAGCTATCGTCGGGAGACCTCGACGGCACCTATAGATTCCGTTAATTAATTACCTACTATAATACCTTCTAATCATGCTAATTAATATGGATCTTATTAGCCTACCTAGCACTAGGCAATTATATTAAGCAACTTAAATCCTAAAATTAGGCGTATATATTTAAATTACTATAAAATTAAAAGCTTTATATTCCTCAAGTACGGGCGTTAAATTCCGCTCGATCGATTGGCTAGTTCTTGTCGATAACCGTTGGACGCGAATTAACGGGTCAAGGGAGGGATGCCCTCATGAGCGGCTTCACGCCATTTAGCACAACTCACAGACAATTGTAATATAGACTTGAGACGGCATTTCCTTGGTCAAGTTGTAGTTTAAGGCTCTGCATGTTCCTCTGCTAAAGTTCTCCCAAGGCCCCCCCAGATTTAGTACATTGTGGCAATGTCTGAACGGATCGCACTTCAGCCAAACCATTCGGTCAGCCAAAGTGCGGACATTTGCAAATATCGAGATTCACGTGTCACAAGCGCTCCAGTGGTATGTGAAATTGCCTCAATATATTGCTAATCAAGTTCCAGAACAGCATTACGACAGCGTGAAGGGACAAGAGACGACTGAACCAAAAGGGGTGATCGGGGAGTCGAAACTCGGAGATACTTAAAGATAAGATCCAAAACATGGAAACCCTGCCAGTCGAGATTCGGAATAATGCAGAAAGCCCGAATAAGATTAACTCCACATGTAACAAAAGAGATTATACAAGGAAAGGATCGAAAAATGTTGACCGGATAATTCAGAATGAGAACTCTGTCTATTTAAGCTGGCTCTAGGAGTCCTTTATATATATGAGGTAGGTACAGGCAACAGGATGGTAAGCAAGTCCGATTTTGGTCGACAAAAAATAAAGACCTATCGCTGCCTCAAATCCCAGAGTCATCCTGATCTACCAATGGATTATACACGGTAGGGTTAGCCGACTCCCAGTTATCCCATTCAGTGCAGGTATTCCTCGTTTCGTCCAACGACCCGATCGAACTCACAATCTCCTGCTGTCGTTCAAGAATTTGAAGCGCAAAGCCTATGTATTGTCAGTCATATGCATGTGTCTTCGAGTAGTTCTGCCATTGTCATACCGGAACTAGAGTGCCAGGCAATATGGCAGTGTAGGAGCCAGACACCAGGATTATCAGGTTTGAAAGCAATCGCAAGATATCCATTACTAGGCAAAAGAGCCACATCCCTTCTGGGGGGGTTGTTGAAATTGAAAGTGGCCGGGGTGTTCACCGGATCATAGGTAGTCGTGTTTTGCGCCAGTATGGCAAAGTCGTGCCCATGCAGATGGATAGGATGGGTGACTCCCATGGAATTGACGATTCCCGCGTACTTTGGGTGATCAGGGTACAGAGCACTTATAGTTAACACCATGTAAACGAAGCCTTGGGTGTAATCATCTGAGAAGATTCATTAGTGGAAGACTTGAAAAGAAGCTGGACTTTACGCCAAGAAAAACTACTATCACTCACAGTCTACCACGCAGTACTCAGGATTCCAGGTTGTGTTATCTAGGTTGAGAATGGTAGGATTGGAGAAATTCAACCACAGAGGTTGATTTAGGATATCCCAGCGGGTGTAACCGTGAAATTTCTGCGTAAGGTCAAGGCCGACTTCATAGGTATTATTGGTCACGTTGTTCTGAGGTTGTCCAACAGTCCATGGAACAATAGGTATCAAACTTGCGTATGGTTCGTCCGCACAAGTTGTCACAAAGTCATAGGCCGAGGAACTGGGCAGAGCTGTGTTGTTACTATCGTATCTTATGATACCGGTAGTATAATTGGCAGTGTCATGAGCTCCGTTACTGCAAACAGGAGACACTGTCCGAATCCAATAGTTTCCGTCACTAGTTGGCGTATCGGGGTTCGCCTCGACGACGATACTATAACGTTGGCCTAATAAACCATTAGCCTCAGTTACGGTTATCTCAAGAAAACGGAAATATCCATGGAAGATCCCTAAAACATCATTTTGTCTTCCCGAGATCAATGGGTTGGTGATTCGACATACCTATGGCGACTGCGAGCGCGGTCGTGTTATAAGGCTGGATGGGTACGAAATCGGCCGAGATAACCTGCATGACGTGATTGTCGATAGAGAAGATAAAATGTGTAGCTGTTGATGCATTGATGATCCTTATAAGATATCTTCTTCCGGCCACGAAAGTCCTGTTGAAGTAAGAGCCAGTGCCGACACAGTGGGTGTCTGACGAATCACAAGTGTAGTGACCTGAATGATATTAGCTAAGAATATGCTGCTCCGTATCGTCGGCTTAGGGTTGTGCATCAGGTTGGCTCGAGCAGGAGGAAGTGTGAACGGCAGCTCAATCAGTCGTAGTCAAAGTGTACGCACTTTAGATAGGCTTCCGAAGGCTTTCAAAAGACGCTCACCAGCCACGATACATAATCCTGAACCGACTGGAATGTTGCTCACCTTGTCCGTCTAAAAGAAAACTGTCAGCTGTTGGCGGCATTGCGTCCAATTCCGTCTGAAATAATTCAAAAGCACTCTCATGAATCCAATCAGTCATAAGAACCGGAGCCCACTCTTCGTCCCAATCTGCACTGCTCGGGCCATGAATGAGAAGCGGACCTAAAGCATGGTCAATCTTGTGCCTTTGTGATGCTTGAAGCAGGGTTGAACCTACCAGCTACGCCGTCCGTATACTGCTGAGAGTAATGACTTCAGGGATGAAGGTTAGCTTACATATATTTGATGAGTTGAAGCGTGAAACCGTACCTGTGATACCATGTGTGGCCATATTGAAGCGCTTTGAAGCTATAAGTGAAAGTGCTGCCTTGGGCAATAGGGCATTGGGTAACGCCTGAGGCGAAGTTAGCTAGATATACAAAATGATTACTAGACGAATGTCGATTAGACTTACCATTGACGCCGTCCATTTTATTGGTATGAAGCTGTCGGATGCCGTGCCAGTGGATGCTGATGAGGTAGTCAGTACATTCGCTTAGTGTTATACGTACAATGAAGTGTTTTTACTTACGTGGTTCCGTTATCAGGGAGCTGGTTAGTGACATGAACAATAATTTCATCTCCCCAGCAAGCCTCGATAAGAGGGCCGGGATAGCTGCCATTGGTCACTTTGGCCAGTGGTTTGGAGTATCCATCTGGAGAGATCTACCTTCGTCAGTTGTTGATCCCACATGTCTCTATCCCTACGTCAACACTGACATCTTTCTCACTTATTTCAATAAAGTATTCCCGAGTCGTTCCTGGGGGAGCCAATGCCTCATCTAAGGAAATATTAGCAATGCATCAGGGGTACAAAAGTTGTACATTCTACATACAGTCCGTGTTGATGTCATATTGCGTGCCGTACGGGGATTTTACCCAGCAATCTCGACTATCAGCTCCATTGCAGCTTGTCCAGCCACTGGGGTAAAGGCATTGGAAACCAGGATACGCTTGGTGTGAGTAGAGTGGAGTTTTTTGAAGTGTAGTTGCAGATGGTGAAACTCTCGGGCCCAAGGTTCGAGCAGAGCTGAAGGAACTAATTCCAGATAAAAGAATGAAAGCTTCTAAGTGATGCCTGAGAATGCCCATAATGAATGACAACTGAAGAGAGTGAAGTTGGTCGATGATTTCGGCAGGAAACGGATGATAGCATGGCTTTAAGAGTCTACATCGTTCAAGGACATTGGCCCGAGCTAGGTGACCGCTACCCCGTGCTCAGAACCAAAACCAATCGCCTAAAGCGGTTGAAAAGGTAGGTAGCACCATAGCTCTGGTGGGCCTAAAAGTCTTGAGGCAAGGGCTGAGCTAGTACATGATATGAAGGGAAAAGAACTATCCTAAGGACTAGGTAGCGAGCACCCCGCTTAGCGAGCCATACAACAATATGCCTCATTTTTGTAATTGCATAGCAATTTACACTGAAATCAACAAGCCTCGGCATAATGCACGATACCTAATTAAGCCTTACACTCTTATAGGGCCGAAATTAATATATAGGATGTTATATAAGATATTTTCTCTAATATTAAACGGTCGATTTATAGGACCTCTAGTGTCTATAGAGCACCTAGATTAACCGTTAGCTACCGTCTTACTAGCTATCTCTTATACTATTTAGCTTATTTAAGTCTTATACATCCTTTTTAAAAACGGTAAGTTTTTAAATAGATTTAAGAATATTAATCCTAGGGCCTTCTATTAAAGACTTCTATATCCCTAAAAATAGCTTAACGTGGTTTATAAGCGAGCTGGCAATACAAGCGAGCTGACAATCTCAAAACTCACCAAAAATTGGAAAAATCGCACTTTAATATCTCGACAACCACTTAATAATAAATTCTAATAATTTGGATTTAGGCTTTTATATATGCTTTATAGCTCCTATTAAAGTTATATAGTAAATAGTTCTATAGTTTTTAAGATATAGTAAGATATAGTATTTTAGCCTTATTTTAGCCCCCAAATTTTAATATCTTAAAAACTATAGAACTATTTACTATATAACTTTAATAGGAGCTATAAAGCATATATAAAAGCCTAAATCCAAATTATTAGAATTTATTATTAAGTGGTTGTCGAGATATTAAAGTGCGATTTTTCCAATTTTTGGTGAGTTTTGAGATTGTCAGCTCGCTTGTAAACCACGTTATATAATTTTTTTTAAGAAAGTAAAACTATTAATAAATATTAAAAGTAAAGATTTATTTAACGCTATAGCCTCTATACTATAATAAATCATTAGCTTAACGGCTAAAAATCTTAAAATAATAATCTAGTAGTTATAAATAATATTTAATTAAATATTTTAAATTTTATTTATAACTTTAATAAAAAAAATAAGTGATATTAAGCTTTATAATAGTAGCTTAAGTAATTATTTTAGGCAAGAGCTATCCCTTGCACCGATGGCGTCCTATAAAATGTGGCCCGTGTATATAGTTAAGAATATCAACTTTCTTACGCGTCGTGTAGTGTAACGGAACCTTATAGCAAGTACTACAATAGGCTCGTTAATGGGCTAGGTGTGTAGGTGATGTAAATTAAAGTTAACAACGTAATAACAACTGGTGGAGTGGTTGCCTAATAAATTAACTCTAATTATATTCTAAGAATTACTACAAGGAAGGAACTATCTAGGTAAGGATTAAGGGTCCTTAAATACACAACCGTACTCCTATAAAATCCTCCTTATACGTAATATACGTGTACTCTATTTACTCTATTATAGACCTTATAGATTATACAGATTACACGGATCACATTATATAACTTATAACGTATTCTACCACCGAGCCGGCCACCCCACCGAGCCGGCCACTTTTTCTTGGCACCATGAACATCACGTATAAGATATTAATTTATTCGCAACTAACTAAGGAACTTGCGTACGATACACTTACATTAGATTCAGAAGCTACCTCTTTATCCTTTTTACACGTACGAGCGTTGTGGCCGGCCTCTCCACAGTTCCTACAGCGCCGTTAAGCTGGTAGAGCCTGTTTATCACCACCACCACTACAAGCCTTCTTAGACGGCTGAGACGCCGTAGACGCTTTAGTAGCTACGTACGATACTACTGTACCATACTTAAGTATACCGCCGTACTGGATCCGCTTTCTCTTGCGCCCTTTACGCTTAGTTACCTCTGCTAATTGCTCTTTAAGCTCTGTAATCTGGGAGCTCATTAGCGCGTTTTAATGTAGCATTAGTTTAGCTCCTTTAACCAGCTGTAAGAACCCCTACTAGGCCAAATTTAGTAATTATACAATTGATTCTCTTATAAGCTTCGATTATAATCCAAATTCGTACGTATTACTTAGGGTTTTAAATTACCAGGGTGTTTCTAGTAGAGGTACTAGTGGTGGTGTATGTAACTAAACTTTAAGACGATTAAGGATGACCTGCGCGTTAATAGGGACTAATCTAGATGCCCTAAAGGCCGTCTTATAGCTCTCATACGTAAACACATTAAAAAACGCGTCTTTAAAGGCTGGGAGGAAGCCTTCCTTATTAATATGGTAGACGCGTTGGCGTGCCAAGTCTCGTACGCGCTAAGAGTACTTTAACTTTAATGGCGAGAAGCATACTATATTAAGTGGCTGAAGTATATGCGATAAATGCGCAGGCATATAGAGTATAAGGATCTTTTATTTAAGGCAATAATCCTTAAAATCTTAGTTAAGGTGGCTCTTATAGCTATCTAAGATAAGTAGCCTATACAACTCCACCTAACGCGCTTTTGTATGCTTATTAAAGTGCTTTAACCACTTAAGACTAAGCTTATTATTTGTCCAGCCGTTCTTAAAGACTAAGAGCTTCCAATTATACAGTATATTTACTTCCTTATACCATGCAGAGATATAGACGCGTCCTTTATAGATAATAAATAGTAGGGTTGTATACCCAGCAGCGTAAATGCCCTAGATAACTGTAACCTACTCCTAATTACCTGGCTGGATAAGATTAGGCCTTATACGTCTCTTTAAGCCTATAACGACCTTTATAGAGCCAATTACACCCATCTAAAAGCCCGTCTCATTAAAGTTATAGATATTATTATCATAAACGCCGTACTTCGTTATTATTACTTATATAAGCTTAAACTACGCGCCAATAACCTTTAGATCTTCCTGGAGTACTCTCTAGCGGTCCTTTACTCAATTAAAAGCCATCTTAAGCTCCTCTATATAAGACATAAATCGCCCAGGCCAGTTCTTGCCTACTAATATCCCACTACGCGCAGCCAATAGTTTATCCACCATATCTGCCACCTTATATAGCTGGGGCGCAAATCCTCGCGAATTAAGGTTAAGGATATATCGTATAATCGTCTATTCTTCGGTCGCAGTAAGTTTTAGGCAATTAGGTTATATTTGGGGTCGAAACGCGATTTCATTAAGCCAATCAGAGAGCCGCTGATGTTGTATATTAAAGGCCGCGGCAGCGCGTCATATGCTCTTAAATTGGCCTAAGGTATAGGCCTAAAGTATAAGATCAATTTTACCTTCTTACTAAGATAAAATATCGTTGCTTTGTTAATGCATTGCCTCTTGTATGTAATGTTCGTAGTGCCAAGAAAAAGTGGCCGGCTTAGTGGGGTGGCTGGCTCGGTAGTAGAATACGTTAAACTATATAACTAGTAATAATAATACCTAATTATTCTATACGTAATTAATATAGTGTTTTAGATACTGCTATAGTATCTAATTTAATCTTTCTATTTAACCGTCTATCTGCGGATAATATGCGGTAGAAGTTACTGCTCTAACTCCTTATTCCGCTAAGAATACCTCCTAAAATGCTACTATAAATCTTAAATCTCTATTTAATATAATTTTACTTAGTACTCTATATCTTATAAATACTTCTTTAACATAGATTCTAGCGACATCTTTTACTAATATTTCTTCTGTACATGCTATAAAGTATCCCTACTTTATAAGCTTATCTACTATTACTAAGATTACGTCGTAATCTTATTTGGTAATAGGGTTTTTTAATTATAGTAACTTTATAATAAAGTCCTATAATATAACCTCCTATAGTCTTTCTAGTATTTTAATAGGTTATAGCCCTCTGTATAGCTTATATCTTATTAGTTTATTCCTTTAGCAATCTAGATACTCCTTAGTAACCTTCCTAGCTATCCTCTAAATTCCGTTAATAATATACTCCTTTTAAAGTCTTAACACTAAGCCTATAGCTCCGTTATATCCTTAAGTTAGTCCCTTATAGAAGTTCTCTATAAAGTGCTCTGCTATGCTTCTTAGGATATACTTTACTTCTTAGTTTTTATATATATCCTTTTATAGATCTTCTAGCTATGCTTTTAGAATTCTTTATACCTAAAAGCTTTTTAATAACTTATAAACTTTCTTTAGTTCTTTATAAGTTGTTATAATTTTTAGATAGTTATATCTAATTAGTTTATCTATATCCTTTTATAGTAAAGCCCCTAATAGCTTTTTATTATTCTATAGTTTAGCTTTTTAACTTAACGTATTAGCTTGCGTATTGTCTATACCCTTAGTATATTAAATCTTAAAATAGTATTCTGTAAGCATCTCTACCTATTTAACCTATCTTTAATTAAGTTCCTTTATTATTAGAAATCCTATTAGGTTTTTATAATCCGTTTTAACTATAAATAGTTTCTCTATACCTTATAAGAATACTCTTAATTTTTTTAGTACTATAACTATACCTAATAACTTCTTGTTATAGATGTTATAGTTTAGTTCTAATAATATTATCTTCCGACTATAATATGCCACTAGGTGCTATCTATTTAGATACTTTTATATAAAACATAACCCTAGTATAAAATCTAATGCATCTATTTCTACAACCGTCTCTAGTCCTAATTAATAGATTTTAAGAACTGGCTCCTAGGTAAACAACCTTTTAACTTCCTTAAACAGTTCTTATTATTCCTTTCCCTATATCTATAGTTCTTCTTTCTTTATTAATCGCGTAAATGGCTTAATATCCTTTAACTATTACGCTATAAACCTTCTATAGTAATTGCAAAACCCTAAAAACAATCTTAACTACGTAACGTTCTCTAGTTCTTACTAATTTACTATAGCCTTAATCTTTTTTAAATCTATACTAAGTTGGCCTAGTTTAATAATAAATCCTATAAAATCGGTCTTCCTAGTAAAGAACTCGCATTTCTTAATTGCTACTAGCATTTGTTCTTCTTATAGCCTCTTTAAAACTTATTTAACGTATTCTCCGTGTTCTTCCTTAGTTATTAAGTAGATAATAATATCGTTAAGATATACTATAACAAATTTATCTAAGTATTCTCCTAATATAT
>Ga0307515_10016799_pt1 | contig 13383 bp, 9 predicted proteins | sample 17_EM_MG_FD_194513 | JGI IMG/M metagenome (GOLD analysis project Ga0307515, IMG submission 194513) | Populus trichocarpa ectomycorrhiza microbial communities from riparian zone in the Pacific Northwest, United States - 17_EM | ecosystem: Host-associated > Plants > Roots > Unclassified | place...
TTCGTACAGTTTTTACAATTCGTACAATTCGTACAGTTTTTACAATTCGTACAATTCGTATAGTTTGCGCACTATTTATTTATAGGGTAGCGTTTTGCCGCAATTTGCTATTAGGTGCTGCAAATTTGTTACAAAACGCGCAAATTGCTATTAGGGTGCTGCAAACTTGTTGCAAAACGTGCGTTTTACGCAAATTGCTATCGACCATATACATCTGCCGCAACAACGACCCCAAAAAAAAATTTCCTGATGACTATAGAGCGCCGTAATATATAAGGATAAGTAGTAGAGAGAGATAACGACGGTAACAGAGAAGATAAATAGGAGTTTAAGAAAATCCTTAATATACACAACGAAGACCCCTAAGGCCTAACTTATAAGATTAAATGGAAATATTATAAGGACATAACCTAGCAGCTAGAAGAAGACTTAAAGGGTTATAAACAGGCTATATAGCGCTTTTATAAGCAACACCCTAAAAAGCTAGGACCCCTAGACTAGGTACGAGATAAGGAAAAGTTACGCTAAGGTTATAGCCGACCACTGTATTAAAATTTGTAGTAGTTAAAATGTTATAGAACTTTAACTAGCAGTCGAAGTTGTTTAATTAGCTAGATTCTTACTAAGAAATGCCACGCGGACCGATTTGGGTAGTAGTATAGAGTTCTACTAACCTTACTCACTAAACTAACTAATTAGGATTTTCTATACCCGGCACGGAAAATCGCTATTAGCTCGGTTAAGGTGTTACAGGACACCCCTATAATACCTTACACACGTCCACCTGTTTCTACTAACTTAGCAATTAGAGACTAACTGTAAAATGGCAATCTAATGGCAATCTAGCGGCAATCTACGGCATTCTGCTATATTCTGCCAAGTTCTACCAAATTCTGCTAAGTTCTGCTAGGACTATAACCTAAACCCTATTCTGCCCTATGCATATATCGACTAAGCAACTAAGTTAACAATATATGCCCTTTCTTCCCGATCTCCTACCTTCTCTCCTTACGCAACGTCTTAACCTCATTATACAGTTTATATATATAGCTTAATAATATCTACTTTGTTATATATTATTACCACTTATACTTACTCCGTAACACTATATTGCGTTAACCACTTATACTACTACCCGAAATGGAAAACGCACCTAAAGCCCCCGTAACGGCCGCCGATATTATATTTATCCTCTAAGAATAAATAGTAAGTATATAGAAGTCCTTTGTAGAGGCCCTTAAACAATAACGAGTTACCCTAACTTAATAATAAGCCGAATAAGAAGCATAGTATTAGAAAACAATAGAAGCCCTCTAAGAAGAAGTTTGTACCCTTAAGATGCCTACGCCAGAACCCTAAGACCGAACACTATCTCCGGAGATAAATACGCGAAACGCAAGTCCCAAACCTATAGCAGCTATTTACCCTAAACTAACTACCGTACTATAACGATCTTAGCGGTTACCTAACCCCCTAGTATTTACTGGTAAATAATAAGAGCTCTAATTATTCCTAAGCTAGCTAAAAAATAAGCTAACCGGTAACGCTAACCGTTACCTAACTAAAGCTAACCGACTCTATTACGCCCTAAGTTAACTAGAAGGAGAGGTAGCTAACCTTATTAAACCTCTTTAGCTAACCTTAGTATAAAGCCTAGTTATACTTCTTAAAGCCTTATATAGTAACCTAAACCACTAAGCTACTACCTAGAGAAAGATAAACTACATGGCTTAAGGAACGAAAAGTTTCCTAGTATACTTCTCTAAATTTAACCGTTATATAAGGGAAATAGGCTAGAACAACTCCGCACTAATTAACAGCCTCGTTAAATCTCTAAGCCCTAAACTAAAAACCTCCCTAATAGGCGTAGACCTACTAGGAGCCCTTAACGCCTATATAAACGTTATTAACAAACGGTATAATAATATACTACGCCTGATACCAAAACACGCCCCTTAATATAATACGATAGCTCTATAAACGTCTACTAAGTTATCTTAGCCTAAGCACCCTAACGCCATAGATATTAATACTAGAACCCTAGAGTACGCCCTACTAGGGTCCCCTAAATAAGAAAGACGCATTAAGCTAGGCCTCTGCTTTAAGTGTAAAAGTAAGGACTATATCTTAAAATATTATCTTATCCCCTTACCTACGCCCCGAAACGATTTACAAATGGCTAATACTAGCAGCCGTTTACCGTATTAATCTTCCGGTTACCGTCCCCAATCTCCACCTAGTTCTAGCCCTATGTCTAATAAGCACTATTGTAACCGACTACTAGTGCTCTGGTGAGCCTACCCTTGACTCACTCAACGACTCGCTCACCTTGACTCGCTCACCTTGACTCGTTCACCGACTCGAGCCACCGACTCGACCACTGACTCGGTCGATGACTCGGTCAATTGACCCTTTCTTATCTCATTATCTATACCTTCCTCATGTATATATATAGACCCTTTAGACCTCCATTTATAATCAAGTCGCTCATTCAATTCTCCCACACTGCAAAGCTTATAGTTATGAGCCCGGACCGCACTGCCTGCTGAGTAATTACCTAAATCGCACTACCTGCTGCACTATCTGTCAATTAATCTACTACCTTATTTAAGAAGTCACTACTTCTACTACCTTTGCAGTGTCTTAAGCTTCTTCATCTACCAAACGAACGGACGATTGACGCTGACGGACGATCGAGCCTGACCGACGTACCTGACCGACGAACGAACTGACGAATCAAAAACGTTAAAATAAGGTTTCGCCAAGACGCTAACCTGGACCCTGCTTGACCTGTTAAAATCCTAAAAATGACGACTAATACGAACGAACCTTCGTCCAAAATTAACCTCATCCTCAACTAGCCTTCTGATTGGATATAGTGGTTCTTCATTATCCAAGACACAGCTAAAACCAACGAGGTATGGCAATACATCGACCCATTAAAGAAGAAAAAGGATCTCCCAACGCTAGAACCACTAAGTTAGCCCACACCAAGGGACGTACTACCGACGGCTACATCGATAGCGAAGCTAGACCCAAGCCAGCTTACCGCCTATAATTAGCTCTACGCTGAATATAAGGACGATCTACGAGTATACTAGAAGCAAAGACAGGCTATAAACGATATTAGCAACTACATCGTTTGATCGACATCGGTAGCCTACCTTCTACTTATCGACGGCCTAGACATAGTATACGAACGACTACAAGCACTTAAGAAAGCTCTAGCTCCTACTAGCTTAGGTTGAAAACACGACGTCCTAATACAATACACGGCTCTTAAAGCCTACAACAAAAAACAGAGCATTGAAAAATGGTTAAACAGCTGGAGGAACATCTACAAGCTGGCAGAGCAATTGGAGCTACCAGATGTCCAGGGGTTTAGGGCACACTATGACTTCGTTTGAGTAATTAAACCCATCTCTTCTAGCTTCGCAGGAGCTCTAGAAGTAGACCTTATTTGTAAGGAACGTAAGGACGAAGAAGCCCCATCTATTATTGACCTAATTGAAGAATTTAAGGAGCACTACCGTATGCAGCAAGTAGCATCGTCGTCTACTACTGCCAATAGCTCTGCCTTTGCAACCCTATAAGGCAATTCCAATTCCAATTCAGATTCCAACCCCGACTCAAATCCTGATTCAAAATGGCATAAGAAATGCATCTGCGGTCGCAAACATCGATACAGCGACTGCTACTACATCGCCGAGCAGAAGCGCCCTTAAGGGTGGAAACCAAGGCTAGACGTCCTTAAGAAAATAGAAGAAATGATGTCTTCTATACCCTGGGTTAGACGCCTAGTTAATAATATTCGAAAAGAAGAATAGGACAATTAAAAGAGTATAGAATCTACAATTAATTTTAATTCCAAAACCCTACCTTCCAAAACATCGACTAGCCATGCTGCCGTATTCAGTACTGGCCAAACTCTATTCGAACTCCAGAACACCTAGATACTCGACCCTGGTGTAGATACCTACGTCTGCAATAACTAAGAAGACTTTACCTTCTCCTACCTAGTAGTAGAAGATGACTACCTAATTGCTGGCGGAAATTTTGAGAAGATATAAGCTTACGGAACAGTAACGATTACTGTTAATACACCTACTAGGAGCTCAAAAATGAAGCTATCCTATATAGCATTAGTACCTACTATATTTACAAATATCGTAGCACTATTAAGAGCTACTGATAACGATATCCATTTCAACTCAGGACGAAACTTACTATACCGACTAGCAACTAGCGAAATAGTATGCTATACGAAACGACTAGGGGGCCACTGGGTACTGATGCACAGAGAGCCTACCCTAGAGTTGATAACTTAATTGACCTTCTTATTAAGAAGACATTAACTAAGCAGAATGGCCCGCAAACTAGTCGGAGCTACAGCTATAAAATAGCACAAAATACTTGGCCATGCAGGACCTGACGCTATTGAGTAGCTTCCTAAGCACGTTAATGGCGCAGAGCTCGAAGAGCTAATTGATGAACGAGCACCGCTCAAAATCGAATGCGAAGTCTGCTTATTAGCAAAGCACACGCAGCAGATCTCTCGAAGACGACAACACGAATTTCCAGCCACTTAACCATTCGAGCGGGTAGCATTCGATATTATTACCCTTAGAGAACTAGGGTACAACGGCGATAGATACGTAATGCACTTCTATTGCACATATTCCAAATTTAATTTTATATTTACCGCTAAGAATAAGGATAAAGCTACCGTCCTACCTACCATCCGCAAGACCCACCGTTTAATTAAAATACGATTCCACTAAGACGTCGTCTTCTTTTAGAGCGATGACGAACGAGCTTTTAGACAGACAGGAGACACCCTGCAGATATAGTGCGTAGATAAAGGCATTACTTTTAAATGCCGAGCCCCGTATACAGAAGAATAAAATGGCGGAGCTAAATAATCTAGACGAACCCTTATGGAACAATTAAGGGCTATGCAGCTGGAAGCGTCCTTACCCCTATCTCTAGGACCAGAAGCTTTCCTTACTGCTGGCTATGCGCTTAATTAAACCCCAAATGAGCAACTAGGGTAGAAAACTCCGTACGAGATCGCCTATGGTAAGACGCCATTACTTACCCATATGCACGTATACGGTTACAAGACCTATACACTAGACAAACGAATTAAAAGGGGAGACAAGCTAGCTCCTCATGCATTAATTGGACACCTAGTCGGCTACAATTCGACTAATATCTTTTGAATCTGGATTCCGAGTCTCCGCAAGGTCATTCGAACCAAAGACGTTACATTTAACGAGACCTCGTTCTATAACCCCAAGGGTTAAGACATCGACTACCTACTAAGGGAAGCACTAGAAGACACCCTATAGACAATTAGTCTACCAGAACCTCTCCATGAGGATAAATCTAAGGATGAATCTATCCTATATAGACCTACCTCAAATGCAGATCAAACGACTATACCTAAATCAAACAATGCGGCAGAGCCTTATACAAAGGATACTGAGCAGTTACCAACCCCTAGTAGAACGGTATCTCCAGATCTACCAGAAACAAGCACTACACCGGGAGGACTTTAAGACGATATCCTAGATACAATTAAAACAACCCCTTCCTAGCTAAGTTCGCCAGAACCATCTAATACAGCTCCACGAGCTAACAAAGTCTCGGCCGAACCTTCTGCCGACCTCATCCTACCAGAAGGATCAAAAAGAATTCGACGTTAAGCGCATGCAATAGCACTAGCCAATCTATCTACACTATATAGCTACTACGCTGGATTTGCCATAGGACTAGTAAAGGACATCGACCAAACTAAATCCTTATCTCTACATCGGGATAATCTTCCTCCTAAACCAAAGAATCTCAAAGATCTAAGAAAGCATCTATTGACTACCAGCTTCCAAAAGGCCATGGAAAAAGAATACAACGACCTAAAACGCTAAGGGACATTCAAGATTGTGCCAAAGGCAGAAGCATGCAACGAGCAGATCCTACCACTAAAATGGGTCTTCAAATATAAGCTCAACAGCGACGGTTACCTACAAAAGCTAAAAGCTCGATTGTGCGTCCGCGGAGACTTATAGATTACTAAGGAGGAGACCTATGCAGCAACCTTGGCTACTCAAATATTCCGTGCCCTCATGGCTATAGCAGCCGTATTCGATTTGGAAATTCGACAGTATAACGCCGTAAACGCATTTACAAATGCTCGATTAGACAAGCCAGTCTACTGCTACTGCCTAGAAGGCTTCGATCAAAATAGACATATCCTAGAGCTACTTATAGCGCTATACGGATTAAAAATCTCACCGCTACTTTGGTATAAAGAGCTTACTAGTACCCTAGCTAAATTCGGATTAAAACCTATCCTAGGTACCAACTGCCTATTTACTAATAGACGACTTATTGTCTTCTTCTACGTAGACAATATTGCCGTTCTATTTGCCAAAAAGGACCTTTTAAGACTTGAAGAATTTGAAGCCAAACTACTACACCAATACGAGATCCGTGCACTAGGAGACCTACAGTGGTTCCTAGGAATTCGTATTGAACGAGATCGACTAAGTCGAAAGCTCTGGCTCTGCCAAGACTCCTATATCAAAAAGATAGCCAGTTGATTCAATATTCAACCACCAGGAAGATTTCCTAAGTCACCACTTCCTGCCAAAGAACTGATTCCGTCCGACCAGCAGACGAACCCTTAAAGAACCCTAGCCTACCAGCAATAAGTTAGTTCTCTTACACACCTAGCCGTATTCGGAAGACCTAATATTACAAAGACGCATTCTAAGCTGGCCGAATTCCTTACTAATCCAAATCAAAAGCACCTCGATACAGCAGACCAAGCTATTACCTACTGCCTTAAAACAAAATCGACAGCTATTAAGTACTCTGGCGAAGCATTTAGAGCACACGTCTATTACAAAAACCCAGAAGGAGAAGACGTCACCTTTTACGGAGCATCCGATGCAGCATTTGCGGACGATAAGGAGACTAGACGGAGCTCTCAGGGGTACCTATTTATGCTATTCAGAGGACTAATCGATTGGAAGGCGACCCTACAGCGATCAGTAACTCGTTCGACTACCGAAGCAGAGCTTCTCTCCCTATCTACTGCTGCTGTTGAAATCATCTGGTGGCAACGATTCTTTAAGGCAATCGGCTTCAATTTAGAACGCGATTTTACCCTACTCTGCGACAATATGCAGACCGTACGCCTACTAAGACAGGATACACCAAAACTTGATACCAAACTTCGACATATTGACGTCCATCAGCACTAGCTCAGACAGGAGGTCCAAGACAAAAAGATTAACGTCCAATGGGTCCCTACAGACAAGATGCCTGCCGACGGCCTTACCAAGATCCTACCTCGTCAGAAGCACGAAGCTTAGATAAAGCAATTGAATTTAGTGGATATTCGACATCAGATCAATTGACTCCATACGCGATATTCGCAATATTCGCAATATCCGCAATATCCGCGATATTCACAATATCCGTCACAGTTACCCTACCTGTTTGCTACTCTCAAATTATATCTAAATTTCCTATTTTGGTATAGCTTCTGCCTTCATTTTTGTTTTCTACAGCTTTAACTACATCATAAAATCTAGGGGGGTGTGTAACCGACTACTAGTGCTCTAGTGAGCCTACCCTTAACTCACTCAACGACTCACTCACCTTGACTCGCTCACCTTAACTCATTCACCGACTCGAGCCACCGACTCAACCACTGACTCGGTCGATGACTCGGTCAATTGACCCTTTCTTATCTCATTATCTATACCTTCCTCATGTATATATATAGACCCTTTAGACCTCCATTTACAATCAAGTCGCTCATTCAATTCTCCCACACTGCAAAGCTTACAACTATTTATAAGGATAAAGCTATAGCCGACGTCCCATAAGAACCCCACCCTAATTGCCTCTAAAAGGAAGGTCCTGGAGCTAAGTCGCTCTTTAGGACGGCTCTGCTATAGGATCTTATTAAACGTATTTAACGTCATAAACTTTAACTCTTGGGACTATAGTATAACTATTAACTACTATCTTCGACAAAATAGTTAATAGACTAATACTTAAATCCTAATTAATATAGGAGCTAGCGGCATAGGATTTATTAACAAGATCTTTACGTAAGATAATAGTTTTACCCTAACCCCCCTTAACCGGCATATTGACGTATTTAGATTTAATGGCAAATATACTATCTTAGGCCGTATTACCTATATAGTATTCCTAAAACTCCAATACCTAAACTATAAAGAATTGATTAAACTTTTTGTTACTACCCTAGGTCACTTAGTAATCCTTAAACAACCCTAAATAAAGCTATATAAGGTAACTATTAATTAGGACAACCTTAAGCTTCTATTTACCGCCTCCCATTATAAGTAGAAGTGCCTTATAACTCGCTGCTTAGACCCAGAACTAAAATCTAAAAAACCCACTAGGATCCACCAGTCTAAAATTTCCATAACTATCTACCCTACGCCTAAAGAATCTACCAGATTTTACTAACCCAAAAATTCCACCGAATTCTACCGACGTAAGATTTCCACTAATATCCATTAAGGATTTAAAAATTCCACTAAACCCTACAAACAGACCCTAAGTACTGCACCGCCCCGAGCTAAGTAGAAGCTTAAGCTTAATATACAAAAATACTAAAAGGACTGGTATTCTACTATAAAAAGGATTCTTAAAGAACCCAAACTTAAATCTAATACTAACTCCGTATTTAATACTAAACCTAAACCTAAGTAAGAAACTACGAGCAATATGAGTAAGCTTAGCACCCTAAATATCCGCATAATTAGAGCTACTTTGTTAGCGTAACTTGCTAAGAAACCCGAGTATACAATCTTTATTATTACAATAGCCAATATTAAGAAGGCCTTAGCACTAAGAAAGCATACTAACCCTACCACAAAGGTACCAATAGAGTATTATTATCGCCTAGATGCGTTTTTACGAAAGGAAGCCAATAAGCTACTAGAATACCGACTATACGACTATAAGATTATACTCGAAAAAGGAAAGTAGCCTAGATTTGGACCCTTATACGGGATGTCCCAAAATAAACTCTAAGTGCTACGAAAATATTTAGACGAGAACCTAAGTAAAGGATTTATTAGAGTAAGCTCGTTACCTATAGCCGCACTAGTGATCTTCGTTAAACCCAGCGGCGGTTTGCGCTTTTGTATAGACTACTAAGCTCTTAACGCCGTTACCGTCAAGAACTAATACCCGATCCTATTAATATAAGAAACGCTAAACTAACTAAGTAAGGCTTATTACTACATAAAGCTCAATATTATCTCTGCATTTAACCGTCTTTGTATTGCAAAAGGGGACAAATAGCTTACTGCATTTCGTACCCGGTATAGACTATTTAAATACTTAGTAATACCCTTTGGCCTTATAAACGCTCCGAGCTCGTTTTAATATTATATAAATAACACCCTACGCCCCTACCTGGACATCTTCTATACTGCTTATATTAACGACATCCTAATATATAGTAATAACCTGACCAAATATCGGAAATACGTTAACCTTATTCTATAAGCCCTGTACGGAGCTAGTTTATAATTAGATATAGATAAATACAAGTTCCATAAAACAAAAGTCCTATACCTTAAACTCCTTATTTCTATAAATAGTATATAAATAGACCCGAAGAAAGTCGAAGTAATTATAAACTGGCAAGAACCCGAGAACGTTAAAGACGTAAGAGCCTTTATAGGATTTGCTAATTTCTACTAACGGTTTATTAACAACTTCTCCGCCCTAGTTTTACCCCTTATAGCTCTAACCTAAAAGGATAAAGTTTTTATCTTTAATAAGGAATATAAGAAGGCCTTTACCTATCTAAAGGTTATATTTACTACTGCGCCTATACTCTAACACTTTAACCTAAACCAAATAAGTATTATAGAAGCCAACTTATCTAACTACGTTACTAGAGGCTTCCTGTCTTAATATAACGAGGATAGAGTATTGCACCCCATAGTGTACTTCTTAAAATGACTAAGCCTAGCCGAATGCAACTATAAGATCTACGATAAGGAATTATTAGCTATTATTAGATACTTTAAACAATAGCGACCCAAACTAAAAGGCGCTGAATTTCTAATTAAGGTCCTTAGTAACTATAAAAACCTATAATACTTTATAACTACGAAACAGCTAAGTCATTGTTAGGCCCGCTGGTTAGAATATCTGTCTTATTTCTAATTCTTAATTACGTACCGCCTAGGCGTCTAAGGTTAGAAGCCTAATGCCCTAACCTAACGCTCGCAAGACGCGCTAGCCCTAGAAGAAGCGCGCTCTTACCAAAATTAGACCCTACTTCGCCCTAAACTATTCGACCCTCCTACTAAAGATCTTATGGTACTCGTCCTTAAAATAACTAATCGATTAATTAAGTAGATTATAGTTAATAAATACCTAAATAACGAGTTTATTTAAGAGACGCTTAAGCTAATATAAAATGGCACCAGACACTCTAAAAAGATTTCTTTAAGTAAATGCGAAGCCTGCGGAAACCGCTTGTATTACTAGAACCGTCTAGTTATCCCTAATTACAATAAGCTTAAGCTTAAGCTCCTTAAACACGTATACAACCTACCAGTAGCCGGCCACCTAGGCTAAGGAAAAACCCTAAAACTGCTCTAATGAGAATACTATTAGCCGAATATATACAATATAACACGAAGGTACGTCTTTAGCTGCTATATCTGCCGACGAGCTAAAGCTTTACATAAGACGTATAACGGCCTTCTAAAGCTACTGCCTGCTCTAGACCGAAGATAAAAGGATATCTTAATTAACTTTATTATAGATCTCCCCGTAAATAAAGGCTGTATAAATATTATAGTAGTTATAGACCAACTATCTAAAATGAGACACTTAATCGCCTGCCCCAATATATTAACACCTACCATCGCCTAGCTGTTCCTAGATTACGTATAAAAACTCTATAGACTCCCTAAAACAATTTTCTCTAATAAAGGCAGCTAGTTTATCTTTGTATTTTGGGAAGAATTAACTACCTAACTCCGCATTAAAGCACTATTATCTATAGTATACTACCTAGAAACGGATAGTTAAACGAAATATGTAAATGCTATAATAGAGTAGTATATTTGGATATACACATTATACTTATAAGATAACTAGATTAACTAGCTTACATTCGCCGAGTTTACGGCGAATAATTCCGTTTTAGAAACTATAAAGGTCTCCCCATTTCTGGCTAACTACGGCTAGTATCTATAAATAGGTTTTAAACCCTTTAGCAACGTTCCTTGCCCCGCTTATTAAGCCTTATAAGTTATAGAAGTAAACAAATTCGTAGAAAAGATAGAGGAACTATAACAGTTCCTTACTAACGAAATAATATGGGCCCAATCTGTCTATAAAGCCGCAGTGAATAAGAAATAAACCCTAGCACTAGCCTACTAAATTGGTGACTTTGTCTGGCTAGATATAAGAAATCTAAACATAAAACAACCTATTAAGAAACTTAATTGGAAAAACGCTAGCCCTTATAAAGTTAAGAAGGTCGTCTCCTCTTACTCTTACTAATTAAAGCTCCCTAATACGGTTAAAATCCACCCCATATTCCACACGTCAGTCCTCCGTCCTACTACCCCCATATTAGACGCCCTACCTAAACAGATATAGGACCCTCCCCCACCAGTTAAAGTGGATAGTAAGAACGAGTACTTTATTAAAAAAATTAATAATATTAAGTATAATAAACGGAAACGCTAATATATATATCTTATAAAATAGAGAGGCTTTACTAAGTCCTTATAGAAACCTATTAACTCTATAGGACTTATATAAGCCGCAGAAGACTTTTATAAACTCTATCTAAAACTACTACAGCCCTACCTTACAGAAGCTCGAGTTTAAAGGGGGGGTACTATTATAGGACACCCCCGTAATACCTTGCACACATCTACCTATTTCCACTAATTTAGTAATTAAAGACCAACTATAAAATGGCAATTTAACGGCAATCTAGCGGCAATCTACGGCATTCTGCTATATTCTGCCAAGTTCTACTAAATTCTACCAAGTTCTGCTAGGACCACGATCTAAACCCTATTCTGCCCTATATACGTATTAACTAAGCAACTAAGTCAATAATATATACCCTTTCTTCCCAATCTCCTACCTTCTCTCCTTACGTAACGTCTTGACCTTATCACACAGTTTATATATATAGCTTAATAATATCTACTTTATTATATATTATTACTACTTATACTCACTCTATAATATAAGGGCGGTAAGCGGAACTAATATCTTTATAGTAAAAAATAGGCGACCCTAAACACTGCCTATTTTAGAGTTATCTATTTAGTTTAGGGACTAAACTATCTAGGGGAGAGGAGTACTGTTACGGTACTGACCTAACGCATACTGTTTTATACTGTCTTGTACTATTTCCTACTATTAGCTAGCCTACCACTAGTACCTTAGCGGCTGGCCCTACTATTTGTATATAATACCCCCTTTCCACCTTCTTCTCCTCTTTATACCACAACGTAGTTATTTAGTCTACTTCATTACAGCACTATGACAGAGCCTATTCCCTTAGCTATATAAACGATTTTGCAATTACGGTCACTTTAAACTTAGCTAAATCTAATTATAAAAAGCTAGAGAGGATAGCGCAAGAGCTAATGTCTAGAGCTAAGGAAGCTGCTATTAGCTTTAATATTGGCAAAATAAGGCTTATACACTTCCACAATAAGCGTACTACTATAAAAGAAGGGCTAAAGCTAGAAGAAATAGAAATATCCCCTAAACCCCTAGTTAGGTAGTTAGGGGTATTCCTAAACTCTAAGATTACCTTTAAACAACATATAGAAATAAAAATCTCTAAAGTAAAAGCAGCCTTTTATTTAATTAGAAGACTAGGAAATATATAAAGAGGTCTATCTCTATAAGCCCTTTAACAGCTCTATATAGCCTACATTACTACTATAGCAGACTATAGAGTATAATGCTGGTAGAAAAGCAAATCTAAAGACTATCTACTAGCTAGGTACTAATCTCTACAAAATGAGGCCCTAAAACTAGTTTTAGAAGCATTCAAAGGATCTCTTAGTCAAGCTATAGAGATTAAAGCCTCTATTCCTCCTCCTAGAATTAGATTTAAAAAGCTTTGCAATAGCTACGCATTAAAAATCCTAAAATTTAAGGAAAGCTATATAATTAAAAAGGCCTATATAGAAGAGAATAATAAAGATAAGGATAAACTAGCAACTAGCTCTTATTCTAGTTCTAAAAACTCTACTATAAGGCACTTACTACAGCTAAAAACACAGCTACTATCTCTAGTATATAGGGCTTAGCAGCTAGTTCAGAACT
>Ga0307515_10016801_pt1 | contig 13382 bp, 7 predicted proteins | sample 17_EM_MG_FD_194513 | JGI IMG/M metagenome (GOLD analysis project Ga0307515, IMG submission 194513) | Populus trichocarpa ectomycorrhiza microbial communities from riparian zone in the Pacific Northwest, United States - 17_EM | ecosystem: Host-associated > Plants > Roots > Unclassified | place...
ACCCGTTCAATCCATCACAACATGGTCTGACAGTTCCACACTTTATTTTCATCATTAATACTCAACACCTCATACAATCTATCTACACTATATATATATATATATATATATATATATATATATATACACGCCTTATGAACAAGATCAATATAAACATAGCCCATATCTCTTATTAACATGTAACAAGAGAATTTAAAACATAACATAAGTATTCTTAAAGGTTTCAAAAGGATTAATTACCAAATAACTAAGGAGTTCTGATTCATACAATATATATCTGAGTTTACACAAAAAGCATACTGCATGATCTAGTTATTACTATTATGCATAAGTTAAATTTTTACATAAACTTAGCAAACTAAAGTCCTAAAAACTAATGAGCTCCCTGGGTACTAGATAGATTTGTTACAAAAACAACTTAATAAATATAAAATTATATTGACAGTAAAATTATAAATGATCATGTAATGAATACAAATAAAGCATAAGTTTTCTATTGGTTTCCTAGGAATTCTAATAAGCAACTTATAAATGTCTCGAGAATCATTTAAAACCCAATTAGACCTCATTTACGTATTCTTAATTTAATACTCTTATTTTTTCTACATGAACCTAGTAACTTTGTTTAATTGGTTTTACTAGATCTTCAACTTTGCATAGTCCAACTTGGATATTTTTAGGCAATTATACTTATCATATTTTCTAGGTCATCCAACCACGGATACCCTTCACGAATCGAGCATTCTCGAGCATCCCAACATGGATGCCATTAGCCAAAGCTAATATTCTAATTCATTTCTTTACAATCCTATCACGAATGCCATTAGCCGAAGCTAATATTGTAATTCATTTCCCGACAATCTTATCACGGATGCCATTAGCTGAAACTAATCTCATTAATACACTAGACTTTATTTATATTGAACATAACATTATTGTAATTCCATAAGTGTGAAGAAGAGGGAAACCACACACCTGCTCCACATGTCTCGTGACTTTCTCTAATAGAACATCCAATCCCTGGTCGCTCCTCCTGAATCACAAAGAAGTATTTGGTCATGATTCCTTCAAGCCAAATGTTATAGGCACTCCATATTCATTCATTATACATATGATACTTTCTATACATGTTCATTTTCTTATCATAACATACATATATGATTAGTACTTAAAAGTGCATTTTTATCAAGGTTTTATATCATTTTTTTGCACTAGAAGTATCAATAACTCCTTAGCTAAAGCATGTTTTATAATAACATATCTAATAATATAATGAACCTTTAATTTGTGGTAAATGTTCATATTAAATACAGGCCTATCACATAAATGAAAGGATTGATTGATGAGTTTAAGTACTGAAATTAGAAGGACAAAGAGATGGCCAAACTTAGAAAAGAGATGCTAGTGCAGTCCAAAATGGAACACTGTTCGGTAATTGGGTCATATTTGGAGCTGTAGATCTCGGATTTAGGTCTACTTTATATGGATGGAAAGGTAAGACATAAGCCTACAACTTTCATAGGAGCCCAAGATTTAAAAAGGCTATTTTCAAGTCCAGATTGTAGCAACAACGAAGAAGTCCGAATCTATCTTGCAGCCCGAACACTGTTCAGTGTTTGGCCCATATCTGGAGTTCTAAAAGTCCAAATGACTTTTTTTTCCTAGAAAGCTGAGACAATTTTCTAGAACTTTCATGAGTATAAGTGGTTCCAATTTTGACGTTATCAATGATGTTTTATTCAGACAAGAAGATAAAGATTGTCACCAAGTCAAGATGTGGCCACCCACTCATCAATTATTTATCAAATCAATAGTTTCAAATTTTGGCCTATAAAAGGAGGCATTTACCATGTATTTAGGCATCTTGGTTTCCAAATCAAGATCATGCTCTTGCTTTCTCTCTTTGTATTGCTTATGTTTTGCTTTCATTAATATCAACTGTATGCCTTTCATTTCCTTTCCTTTACTTAGTTAACTTTTATCTTATTTATGTTCTTATTTTGTTTATTTATTTTTCTTTCTTCCATTATGTTTAGTTATGTTTATTATGTTAAGGTGAAAAGGTTACACTAATGGTGTAAGAATAAGTATAGTGTAAACTCAACATGGACCTTAATGTTTGATACTAACATGTTTTATATTTGTTATCTTGTTCACTTTTAATACTTTGCTTGTTAAATGGTTAATCTAGATTTATGTTGTATACAACAAATACTTGGCACAACAAATACTTGGCACTTTCATAGCCCATATTGTATGGTATAACCGACACCTGAGCTATGAAAGAAACTTGATTTGTTGTTAACATAAGTTATAATCATGAATGTCTAACAACTTTTATAAGTATTAGCATTATTCGAATAAGATAACTAATGTAATCATGTTAACAATTTATAATCTGATTGAAACCTCCTTTCTGTGTGGTTTTCAATTGAATAATAAAAGTTTATACTATACTTGTTTGACATACCATTAGTAGATCCTCTAACCTTGAAATTTGTTGTTATCATTGTTTAATCCTTTTGTTAATCTTCCATCTCAAAGTTCTCATCAACTTCTTATTCTTCTTCTTCTTCTTCTTCTTCTTTTCCTTCTTTATTATTATTATTATTATTATTATTATTAGTACTACTACTACTACTACTACTACTACTACTAGTTTTACTATTGTTGTTGTTGTTGTTGTTGTTGTTGTTGTTGTTGTTGTATTATTGTTATTTATAATTTGTATAGTTAACCTCCCTGTGGTTCGATCCCGATCTTGCTGGGTTATTTATTACTTCGACACTTCTGCACTTGGGAGAAGACATCAATCTTTTGGTTGTGTCAATATACATATCAAGTATATTTTTAGAGTTAGTGTCCGCATGACTCAAAATTTTTTTTACATCAACAAAATTTCGGTGTCCTTGACTTAGTTTTGTATCAACAAGATTTCAATATCTATGACTTGGTTTTGCATTAATGAAATTTCAACATCTATTTCCGTCTAGACCCTTTTATATGTTTCTTTTGAATGTTGACATATATATATATCTCCCATGATTTAGAAGAATTAATTTCAACATTAATCATTAGCATGCCTAAAATCACTCGTCTTTTACATATATGTAAATCTGTCCATCAATTCACAACATGACCAGTCTATAATTTCTAGTCCCTAAATGGAATTCTAGAGCTTCAATTCAGGTGAGGCCAAATCCTAATGAAATTTAACATCCTTAAGTACAACTTTCATGTATAAGATTGCTCAAAATTCTATTATTCATCTATTCTAAAACTATTTAGAAGTCAGGTGGTGAAATATATCATGTTACAAAAGCTTATCCACTTAATGGTATTTTTCCTATATCTGGAGTTTTATAACTCCAATTGAGGTAATGCTAGTGCCAAATGTTAGCTAACTCATTCCTCTACAACTTTTATATGAAATGTTACAGCTATCTTCTATGTCCATCAATAGTTTTAATTCTAATCACCAAATTGTCCTGTTATTAACAGCTTGACCTCTTAATGGTATTTTGCTCATATCTAGAGTTCTGTAACTCTCATTAAAGTAAGACCAGTGCAAAATGTTAGCACTCATTCCTCTACAACTGTTATATGAAAATTTACAGCAATGTCTATCATCTTCTATGTCTAACATATAAAAAAAGATTTGATTTTCAAAATCCTTACTCAACATGCATACTCAGATTCAAATAAAATACAAGAAGTTGATCTATTTTTTCTTAACTTTAAAATAATCTATAAAGAATATTTCACCAATGAAAAAAATAATGAAATGAATTAATAAAAATCTTAGATATTATTACCAACGTTATAAGAACTGCAAACAATTTCTAAACCATGATGTTGAATGCTATGGTGAATATTTAATATAATTTTTCTAAAAGAGGACTTTCATCATTATTGTAAATGCTGAGAAAATAAAATGCAAAATACATTCAGAAATTAATTTATGATAAAATTATTATTTATACACAAATAATTGATCAAATTAATACAAATATTAGACTCTGAAATGTCGATAATGTATTTATTTTCACCATGCAATGCCAACAAGTTTATGAGACATATACTCCTTTCTTTAAAAAGAATCGTTCAAGAGTTAATTGGTTATCCATAGTGAAAACCAAACTCGGGGTCATGTCCAGGTTGTTCAAGATAGCAACGATGAATTAATTACGAGAGATGATGTCTTTCAACTTGATGAGTTAGTTGATCCATAACAAGCTACTCTATCTAATGACTTAGAAGAAAACCTAAATTTTTACGTCGCTGAGAATACTTTGGTTGATGTTGATGTTGAGGAGTTACATGATGTTTTAAGAGCCAACAGATATACATAAATCAATAAAGATGATGATAGCGATGAAATCAACATAGAAGATTGTGATGGAGATGTGGAACATGATTAATTTGCACCACATGAATGTATAATGCCATAAATTATAATGTAATATTTCCAAACAAAATTAACTTTAATATAGTGACAATGATGTTAATTTGTTATTAAATGACAACGAAATCATTGATGGAAATTGCATACAATTAACATATGCAATTTTAGGTTTACACACATTGAGTCGCCACAACCATAACATTAGCGATGAAATCGTAGATAGAAATTTTATTGTTTCAATGGAATTAAGTTTCCAAACATCATGAATGGAAACCTATGATTGATGCATGATTTGGAAGATTTAAAGTTAGTATTAACTTAAATATTTTTTCATATTAATTCAGTTAGTTTATTAATATTAATAAAAAAAATTCTTTTACAAACTTTAACTGCAAGGAAAATTTTGAATGAGATAAAGCTAACAACACTATTGCAAGGAGGGTTTGAGATAATTACGTTACAACTAGGTAAGATTGGAATCAAGATAAAAAGTTTTAATCCTTTTATTCAATTTTTTTCATTAACTAACAGATAATTCATTTGTACCATATAAGTTACGTGATTTTTGGCACAAGGTACAAAGAAAAGCTACAAAATATATGAAAGAACGAGAGCTTTTAGGTTGAAAAAAGGTGGCAGTTTGGAAGGATTTTAGACCATCGTATGTATCGGAGGCCGTGTGGGCAGAATATATTCAGCATGTTCTATCCAAACATTTCATGCGATGATTACTCTCCAGTACGGAGAACCAGAACCGACATGTTCACAGTTTCGTTACCATGTATATCGGTAGGTCCACTTTGTTCGTTTTACATGCGAACTAGATGGTAAGATTCTTTTTCAACTACATCTATTTTTTTATTTTTTGTTTTTTATAAATAGATTTAACTAACAACAATTTTCTCTTGTACGCTATGGTTTTTAGATGCGAGCCAAGCCCGATAGAGCTTTTTATGGAAACGCATATGCGAATTAATGACCACCAAAAAGAGGTAAGAACTCGTGTATAGCCGGGCTTAGCACTTTGTGGTATGTTAATTTTCAACTATTTGTTTTCTTAAGTTTTGTTTTTCTAGGATACATATAACACTTGATTGAAGGAGATGTATGGTGACAATCTTTCAACCCATCTGGATCTCGATTTGGATTTATGGTTGGAAGAAAAATTATTTGATGGACCTTATAGAAATCATGTGTATAGTCTCTCTAACACGAAGATCAGGAACTTGTTGATGGTTCGTAATGTTTCAACCGTTGGACGCTTGCAATTGATCCCGAGCACTCAAACTCCAGAGTTTAAAGTGATTTTAGACCAACTAGTTCAACCTTAAACAACCCATCTTACTACTAATTATGAACAACTTAGAGCCGAGATAATTGAACTTTGTCGATTGATAATGGAGATAAGATCATGGATGAGTGGTACATTTGCTCCCTTTTATTCGCCCTCATGGTTCCAAGGAAGACCCATCTCCTCCTCCTCCTCCTTTTCCAGCCCCTCTATTCTAGACTGATTATAAATGTTTAAATTTGTAATAAATATTTTATTTTGATATTAATTTAATTTATTTTAATAGATTTTTTTAAAAAATATATTTTAAAATTATTATTGACTGGGTTACCGACAGGCTTAGTCTGTCAATATATTTCAAAGATTTGGAAAAGAATTACTACAAATGCCACTAATTTTTTATTTTTTAATATATTTTTTTAAAAAATTCTAAATTATCATTAACGGGGTTACTGATGGTCTAAGTTCATCGATAAATTATATAAAGTTAGAAAAGAATTACTGCAAATGTTACTGTTATTGTTTATTCACTGACAGAATAACAGACTTTTCATGATTATATGTCAAATTCACTGAAAAAATACTAACGAACAAACAAAAATTACCAATGGAATGACATACGATTTTTCTATTGGTGGTATATTATTTGTTTTACCGAATATTCATTTTCTTTCCCTAAATAAATTAGGCTAACTTCTTTTACCTAAATAATTTAGATATTTACGTGTTCATGTGTGTGTGGTACCTTACAATTAAACCAATTATGTTATTCAAAATATATGTCTACAATTCTAACATAATATCATATCTATCCGGTAGAAACTATAAGGTAGGAAAATGTATACACATACGAGAAATTTTATGTTATTCTATGAGTAAGTAATTGTATTATATTTGTCACTTTATGAATCTAATTTTTTTTAAAAAAATACAAATAAGAGAGATATATTCTAAAAAAAATATTATTATTATTTTTTTGTGAGTTATAAGTTTTTTTTTTTAAAAAATCAGCTCAAGAAGTGACTAATAGAATATCACTAACTACTTCTTAATCACTATATAATTTTCTTTACACATAATAAAAAAATAAAAAATATATTTATTGCGTTTAGATATATGGTATTAGTAAAATAGTAAATTGATTGTAATGTATATAATATAGTGATAACAACATTATAAGACTTTCATGTTATTATTTTCAGAAAAATACCTTGCCAACTTATCATGTGATATTGTAGAGAAAATGAGAAAAAACAAATTAAATAAGAATTAAAATGATTGTATAAATTAATAAGAAAAAACAACGTGAATTTACTAGTTATATCTAAATTTATGAAAATCAATAAAGAAAGGTTCACATGTTAAGGACGACAAATCTGACGTTTCATGTTATTATTTTCATGTTATTATTTTCCGAAATATATTGGACATAATTATCCTTGCCAAATTATCGAGTGATATTGTAGAGAAAATAAGAAAAAAAATATTAAATAAGAATTAAAATGATTGTATAAATTAATAAGATAAAACAACGTGAATTTACTAGTTGTATCTAAATTTATTAAAATCAATAAAGAAAGGTCTACATGTTAAGGACGAAAAATCTGACGTTTCATTTCCTGCAGAACGTTACCAATATATTTCCATAATAATAAAAAAAAAAAACACAATTCCAAGCTGATTCTGATGTCTTAAAAGTTAATTTTCTTGGAAAGTGCCTTGGACCCGGGATTTTTTAGTGTTGAATTATTGATTGCATAATGCCAACGACTTGGAAGTCTTCGATGCCTTTCAGAGGTCACTGCTCCACAGCACAGACAAGAAGACCTTTCAAAGGTCACTTCTTCCATTTCCAAATGGTCCACTCTATTTGTTGCCTCATAACGTGCATTAGACATTTCAAAAGGCTTGGAACTTTGCCAACAACATGTATTTGCCTTTGATATTCCAGTTTCCACTCCGGAGAGGGCATCCTATTTTAAAAATTGACCTTTTATTTTTTGTTCAATTCTGCATTATTCTTAATTTCCCTTTCACTACCTACCTGATTATGCTTACTATGCAATACAAAATAATAATTAGACAACTCAACTCAAAGCATGGTTGAATTAGCACCCCCAGACCTATAAGGAAAACATAATAAAATTTAATGAGCGAGAAAAAGATTACAAATATAAACCATAAATTCACAATTTATTTATATGGAAATAAAACTAATAAAGTTTATCTTTTTAAAGATTTACATCGATAAAAAAAACCTCCTTACATTTATTAGGAAACAATTAGAATATAGAAATACAAAAGCACAAAAGAAATTGAAAAATAGAACCAAATTAAATAATAAATCCAAAAAAAATCTAGAAAAAAAAAACATATCAATGGTTTAATTGTATGATATCTTCACTTGAATGTGCTTATAATTTTTTATTACTACTATATCAATGGTTTGAATCACTCTCTGCATTTTAGTTGTGATCTTTGATAAATAGATATTGATTTTTATAACTTTATAATTCAAAAAACATAATTTTTTTACCTGAATGTTCAAAACCTTTAATTACTACAACTGCATCAATAATTTGAATCACTCTCTGCGTATTAAAAGGAGTTGATCAATCTCATCTCCGCTCTATATCTCTTTTTTACCACTTCTAGCAAAAAAAAAGAGAGTTTGTGCTGTCAAGACAAAAAAGATTTCTAATCTCTACCAAGATTTTAGTTTTTTTTTTGTGTGTGGATGCATGACATCAAACTTTACTTTATATTTATATAACTAAACTAATAATATTTTAATTAATATAATTTTGTACTATATATATATATATATATATATATATATATATATAAAAGAATTAAGCAAACTCTCATGCATGACAAATAAAAGAATTTGGTCAGCATTTCTCTCTTTTATTTTACTAGTACAGCAACCCACTCTACATCACACACAAAAAAATTATTCAGGCGATGATAACCTAAATAAGGTTGAGTTTTACTCGGTGTCTCATAAGTACCTACAATATCCTAATTTTGAGCATTTTCAGCTAACAAGTCCATATATTCCATTACTTCATTAGGGTCTTTATCTTTAAAAGTTCAATTGCACATCAATTCCATCATTTGTCTATTTTTAAGTGTTAACCTTTCATAAAAGTGTAAAACCAGTCTCCATATTTCAAAACCATGACGAAGACATGTATTAAGCAAGTCTTTATATCTATCCCAACACTGGTAAAATGTTTCTCATGACTTTTGAGTGAAAGCGGTGATTTATCTTTTGAAAGAGTTTGTTCTATGAGATAAAAAAAACTTCTTCAAAAACTGTTGTTGCATTTTATCCCAAGCATGAAAGATCCTGACCTAAGATTTTGTAGCCATGCTTTAGCTTTATCTTTTAAAGAAAAAAAAAGAAGCTTTAATCTGATGGTGTTCATGCTACAATTTGAGTCATTATAAGTGTTACAAACTTCTTCAAATTCTCTCAAATGCAAGTCTAGATCTAAGCCATGAAAAGTAGATAAAAGTTGAATAATTTCTGGCTTAAAATTGAAGTGAGATGCATCAGGAGCGAAATTATACATGATGATGCACTTGTTTTTGTTGGATTCATGTAGTCTCTAAGTGTTTTAACACGATTATTCTCATAATGAAGTGACTGGTTATCCTCTTCAGCCATGTTTTTGGATGAAAATTTCCTAGAAAGTCTACCACTTAATGTGCGTGACCAAACTCTCATGCAAGAGTAGAAGGAAAAAGAAAAAAAAAAGAAACAAAAATTAGAAAACAAATAAAAGTGAAAAGAAAAATAAAATATGTAATTTATATAGTAACTTACCTTCCAACAACGGCGCCAAAAAACTTGACACAATCAAAAGATTGATGTCTTATCCCAAGTGCAGGAGTGTCGAAGTAATAAATAACCCGACAAGACCAGGGTCGAACCACAGGGAGGTCAACTATATAAATTTACAAATAATAAATGAAAGGGTGTTGAAGAGAACTTTTGAGATGTGATAATGATGTAAGGATTAAATAAGGATAAAACAATTGTCAAGGTTAGAGAATTCACTAATGGTATTTAAAATAAGTATAATATAAACTCCTTTTATTACTCAACTGAAAACCACACACAAAGGAGGTTCTAATCAGGTTATAAATTATTAACATGATCATATTAATTATCTTATTTGAGTAATGTCAAAACTTGTAAATGTTGTCAGGTATTCATGATGATAACTTATGTCAACAACAAATTAAGTTCCTTTCATAGCACAAGTGTCGGTTATACCATACAAGTAGGCTATGAAAGGGTCAAGTATTTGTTGTACCAAAGGTTGTACAACACAAATCTAGATTAACCATTTAACAAGTAGGGTATTAAGAGTGAGTAAGATAACAATTATAAACATGTTAATATCAAACATTAAAGTCCATGTTGAGTTTATACTATACTTATTCTTACACCATTAGTGTCACCTTTTCACCTTAATAAAATTAACTTAGTTAAACATAATGAAGAAGAGAAACATAAATAAACAAAATAAAAACATAATAATGATACACATTAACTAAGTAAAGGAAAGGAAATGAAAAGTATAAATAAGAGATTAATATAACATGAAATAAAACTTGAACATTACAAAATACAAAGAAAAATAGCATGAGAATGACTAAATATATGGGAAATGTCTCTTTTTATAGGCTAAAATTTAAAACTATTGATTTGATGACTAATAATTGAGTTTGTGGCCACCTCTTGACTTGGTGGCTAGCTATTAACTTATTGGCTGGACAAAACGTCATTGCTAACATCAAAATTTGAACATATAATTTTCATGAAAGTTCTGGGTATTTGTCTCAGCTTTCCACCAAAAAACTAATGAGCTTATTTGGACTTTTAGAACTCGAGATATGGGTGCACACTGAACAATGTTTGGGCTGCAAGACAGATTCAGACTTCTCTTTTGTTGCTAAGATTTGAGCTTGAAAACGGTAGTTTTGAATCTTATACTTTCATGAATATTTTAAGCCTATGTCTTAGCTTTCCAGCAAGATAAACTAGACCTATATCCAAGGTCTATAACTCCAGTTATGACCAATAATGGAATGGTGTTCTAGTTTGAATTGAACCAACATCTCTTCTCTAAGCTTAACCTTTTCTTTGTCTTCTCAACTTCAATAGTTAAACACATCAATTAATCCTTTAAATTGTGAGATATGCCTGTATTCAAAATGAGTATTTACCATAAATTAAAGATATCTTATGTTATCAGTCTTGTTATTATAAAACATGCTTAAGTTAGGAAATTTAATGATACTTCAAGTGCAATATGATGATATAAAACCTTGATAAAAATGCACTTTTAAGTACTAATCATCAAGCCGGATTAACTTGACAAACCTGTGACCCAGGATAACCCTATAGAAAGAAAAATGAAAAAAAAAATCATATAGCTCAAGGCCCAATAATGTAATTTCAAATGATGAAATAAAAAAACAAAAAAAAACATAAAAAAGTCTAAGACCTGTGATATGAGATCGAGAGAAACCCACATAAAAGAATGCGGAAAATACCACGAAGCTTAAGACCCAATAACTTAATGTTAAATGGTAAAAAAAAAAAAAAAACTCGAATGAACCTGGGTTCACCTAGCAAACCTATGACCTAGGATAAGAGACCAGGATAACTCCATACAAAAAGAAAAATGGAAACAACCATGAAACTCAAGGCCCAATAACCTAAAGTTAAATGACAAAATTGAAAAATATTTAATTTTAAGAAAAGGGCATAAAAAATATCAAATTTAAATCAGGCTAATCTTTGAAACTAGTGACATGAGTCATGAGATCAGAATTAAACCATAGAAGGGAAACTCTAAAAAATACCAAGCAAAATCCCTAATCATCCAAAATTAGAAAAAACAAAACAAATAATAATAAGACAAATAAGAACTAAATCTGACATAAAAATTAGATGAAAGAAAACAATGAGGGACTAAATTGAAAATTAAAATAAATTAAGAAAATAATAGAAACAAATAACAATCACAGAATGAGGATCAAAATTATATATAAAAACTAAATGAAATAAAATTCTTAAGGAAAAAATTGAAAAAAATAAAGTTCAAAAAGCATTAAAAGCAAAAACAAATAGAAATAAATAAAAATGATGACTAAAATTGATAGAAATATAACCTGCTGGTGCAAATTTTGAGGTCAGGAGAGAGAAAAGAAAGGAGAAGAAAAAGGTTCATCAGAGCCCAACCTCACCTCCATCGTGAACACATGGCCCACCATTGCGAAAAGGACGATGCTCTACTTCAGACGTTGTAGCGAACGACAACATTTGACCACTGAGAGGTGCCACGTGCGCCGTCGAAAGAATGTGAATGCCTCTCAATTACTGGTGCGTGTGTGACATTGATCGACATGATCCTGATTCATTCTCATCGCATCCATAACCATTGTCTTTTAAGTATTACTGTTGTCATCTACAACTTCATACAAGATGCGAGCACTAAAAATTGACCTAACTATCCTTTCTATCATGGGTCGCACCCTCTTACACACTGCTCACATGCCTCATAATCTATGGGTCGAAGCATTTTGTACGGCAATTTCTTTGATTAATCGACTTCCAACCCCTATCCTTCAAGGAACTTCCCCCTATAAGTTATTATTTGGCGTTTCTCCGGATTACACATTCCTTCGTGTTTTTGGATGTATTTGTTACCCATATCTTGGAGATTATATAAATAAAAAATTACAACCTCGTTCTCTTCAGTGTGTTTTTGTTGGCTACAGTGATCGCCATCATGGTTACCGCTGCCTCCATCCTCCTACAGGTCGGCTCTATGTTTCTCGCCATGTCATTTTTCATGAAGACCAACTCTATTATGCTGTTGTTTCTAAGCATGTTCAGCTCTCAGATCTTGTTGTAGTCCTCGTGGGCTTTCTTCCTAATCCACCAGCTCAGTCCATTACTGCTGACAATTCCCAAACATCAGCCCGGTTCACCTCTGGGTCAACTTCCTCTCCATATCTTCCCGTTGACCCTAGCTCTCCACAACTAGCCCCCATAAATTCTCCACAATCGGCCATATCATCCCCATCCTTAGACCCACGTGCTCCAACACCACCAGACTTATCTATCTCTTCTTCAACACCTTGGACTCTGTCTCCCCTTGTTCCTTTTAATGACCCTGTCATCGAACCTCCACCACCAAGTGACCGTGTCAGTCCTATGCATACACGGTCTAAATCTGGAATTGTCAAGCCCAATCCCAAATATCATGCTAATTTTTCTACTCGGTACCCCGTTCCTCATGCTTTCTCTGCTTTGGTCAACACAGACATTGAACCCACATGTTACACCCACGCCTCTCGTCATCCCGAATGGAAACAAGCCATGCTAGATGAGTATCATGCTCTTCTTCAGCAGGGCACCTGGTCCTTGGTGCCGTCATCTCCTTCACTCAATACGGTTGGTTGCAAATGGGTCTTCCGAATAAAACGACGTTCTGATGGCATAATTGAACGATATAAGGCACGTCTTGTTGCCAAAGGCTTCCATCAACAATCTGGTATCGACTATTTTGATACTTTCAGTCCTGTGGTTAAGCCCACAACCATTCACACTGGCAGTAATTCTTCTCATCTTCTTGCCTTTCTTCGCACATTGGGTGCTGA
>Ga0307515_10016802_pt1 | contig 13382 bp, 4 predicted proteins | sample 17_EM_MG_FD_194513 | JGI IMG/M metagenome (GOLD analysis project Ga0307515, IMG submission 194513) | Populus trichocarpa ectomycorrhiza microbial communities from riparian zone in the Pacific Northwest, United States - 17_EM | ecosystem: Host-associated > Plants > Roots > Unclassified | place...
TTTTACTATAATAACGCGTGCTAAATTTATAAAGACGCTAAGTATAGCGTAAGCTATTAGCTATAGAAACCTAGTTTAGAGAAACTAAGAGCTACCTAAGACTATAAAGAGCAAGATAGGCTCTATAAATGCAACAAAGATTTAGCGATAACTTTTAGTATAGTATTAGCAAGGCAGTACTTAAAAAGGGACTTTAAAGAAAATCCATTTAGTAATATTAAGAAAGAAGATCTTAAGACATTAGTATTAGAAGTAGAGACTAAGACCGCCATAAAGCAAGGTTTAGTAATGGGCATTATAATACTATTAGATATGGCATCTATCGCTTTATAAAACGGTAGAAGTAATATCTAAAAGAGATTAAGTAAGCAGACAACTGCTAGTGCTAGCTTACCACTTAATAAAGGTAAAAGGCCAAAGGCTTAAGATTCTTAAGACAAGATAAAAGACAACTAAGACTCTTAAGATAAGATAAGGTATACCTAAGGACCTATAATAGACGAAAACCAATAGAGTAGGGTAATAGCTTAGTTTAGGAATATACGAATAAGCTTAGGATAGAGTTTCCCACAGGTATTAAATTCTTAAGACAAAATAGATAAGATTTAAGACTTTTAAGACGAGATAAGAACACCACGGACGCCTAGTTAGACTAAGGTAGAAGCTAAGCTTAAGTTAGAAGCAAGCTTAGGATTAAAGAATCTAAGGGACTAAGAATTTGGAGTATAAATAAGGACACCTATAGGCAAGAGGTAAGAAGCTTCTTTATAGATTAGAAAATCTATAATCTAAGCAGTAATTAGACTAGGAGATAGATATATAGACCTAAAGAACTTACTAGTCAAACACAGTGTTCAGCCTAAAGATCAAAAAATTAATACTAAAATTAAAAAGTATAAGGACTTTAAGAATCTACTTATAAAACGCAAAAAAAAAGAAACCATAAAGGAATTTAGAGTAAGAATTACCTTATAGCAAGAGTAGAAACTAAATAAGAGATCTAGTCTACTAGGTTATATAAGGGACAGAGCACTAATATAAAGAATTACTAATAGGCCGAGAACAGGCATACTAAGAGCTAAGTGGCTTACCGAACTAAAATAAGAAGAGGATTTAGAAATCCTAACTAGGTTTAAAGAACAACATATAAAAGGCTATTACAACGTAGTAATAAGAAGATACTTCCTTACGGATAGAGCGTATATACTTAAGCAGCTATACTAAAAGTAGTATAGGCAAAGGCATAATAATAAGTGGGAAGATTTCTATATATAGTTAGATGAAAAAGTTATCTAAGACTACCCAATTACGGAAAAGGCTATAACTTATATTAAGGGGGCCTTAATTATAACGTTAAAAGATTTAGAGGAGTAATTAGAGGACTAGAGAGGCGAAAAATAAATCTTAATACCTACGAATAAAGTTGCGACGCTTAGATTAACATAAAAAAGGTTTAAACTTAAGAATAAAAATAAGCCAAGAGTTAACCTAAGATACTAAGTATATTATATACTATTGTAAATAGTATATATAGATAATGCGTGTAATATATATAAAGCACCTAAGGATAAAAATCGGAAGTATTTAATAAGGATATATTAGATGACAGATAAGGTAAAATATTAAAACGCTAAGTATATATATAGTTAGTACCTAGTAGAAGTTTAAGAATAAGGGGATTTAATACTTTAACTAGGAAGATTCCTTACGGAAGAATGCCTAGATAAATAACAATAGTAAAAATGTCCAGAAAATACCTGTCTATAGCATATTAAAGATAAGAAGTGAACTAAGTATTAGCCTAAATAGGACTAAGTATAAACAGGATCTAGTAGCCAATAGTTAGGAAAAGTAGAGGCCTATAGAATTAGAGGGAACCAGTAGTAGAGCCTTAAACCCTTAAAGGAATTTAAGGAAGATACCTAAATTTATAAGTTAAATAGCAAGATTAATAGTTTAAAGCTGTCACGGAGTAAGTATAAGTGGTGATAATATATAACGAAGTAGATATTATTAAGCTATGTATATAAACTATGTAATAAGGTCAAGACGTTGCGTAAGGAGAGAAGGTAGGGAAACGGGAAGAAAGGGTATATATCGTTAGCTTGGTTGCTTGGTTAACACATGCATAAAGCAGAATAGGATTCAGGTAGTGGTCCTAGCAGAACTTAGCAGGATTTGGTGAAACTTAGCGGAATATGGCAGAATATGGCAGATTGCCGTTAGATTGCCGCAAATTACCGTCTTATGGTTAGTCTCTAGTTGCTAAGTTGGTGGAAACAGGTGGACGTATATAAGGTGTTACGAGGGTGTCCCATAACAGTACCCCCCCTTTAAACTTAAGCTTCTGCGAAATAGGGCTATAGTAGTTCTAGATGGAGTTCGTGAAAGTCTTTTACGGCTTATATAAGTCCTACAGAGTTAACAGGTTCCCATAAGGGCTCAGTAAAGCCTCTCCATTTCATAAGATACATATATTAATATTTCCGTTTGTTATACTTAATATCATTAATTCTTTTAATAAAGTACTCGTTTTCACCATCCACTTCAACTAGTAGGGGAGGGTCTTATATCTGTCTAGGCAGGGCGTCTAATGCGGAAGTAGCAGGGCGGAGGACTAACATGTGAAATACGGGGTGGATTTTAACCGTATTAGGGAGCTTTAGTCAGTAGGCGTAGGAGGAAATAACCTTCTTAACCTCATAAGGGCTAGCGTTCTTCCAATTAAGCTTCTTAGCAGGTTATTTTATATTTAGATTTCTTATATCTAGCCAGACGAAGTTACCAATTTAGTAGGCCAGTGCTGGGGTTTGTTTCTTATTCGCTACGGCTTTATAGACAAATTAAGCCTATATTATTTCGTTAGCAAGGAACTGTTATAGTTCCTCCATCTTCTCTATAAATTCATTTATTTTCGCAACTTATAAGGCGTAACAAGCAGGGCAAGGAATATTACTAAAGGGTTCAAAACCCATTTATAGATACTGGCCATAGTTGGCCAGAAACGGGGAGACCTTTATAGTTTCTAAAACGGAATTATTCGCGGTAAACTTGGCGAATACAAGCCAGTCAATCCAGTCATCTTATAAGTACGACGTGTATATCCAAATATACTGTTCCATTATAGCATTTACACATTCCGTTTAACTATCCGTTTCTAGGTAGTATGCTATAAACAATAGTGCTTTAATACGGAGTCGGGTAGTTAGTTCTTTCCAAAATATAGAGATAAACTAGCTGCCTCTATCGGAGATAATTGTTTTAGGGAGTCCGTAGAGTTTCTATATATAATCTAGGAATAGTTAGGCGACAGTAGGTGTTAATATGTCGGGGCAGGCGATCAAGTGTCTCATCTTAGATAGTCAGTCTACGACTACCATAATATTTGTATAGCCCTTACTTATAGGGAGATTAACAACAAAGTCAATTAAGACGTCCTTCTATCTTCGGTCCAGAACAGGCAGTGGCTTTAGAAGGCCGTTGTATATCTCGTGCAAAGCTTTAGCTCGTCGGTAGACGTAACAGCTAGAGACGTACCTTCGTGTCATATTATGCATGTTTGGCCAGTAGTACTCCCGTTAAAGTAGCTCCAGGGTTTTTCCTCGGCCTAGGTGGCCGGCTACTAGTAGGTCGTGTACGTGTTTAAGGAGCTTAAGCTTAAGTTCATCATAATTAGGGACAACTAGACGGTTCCAGTAATATAAGCAGTTTCCATAAGCTTTATATTTACTTAGAGAGATCTTCTTAGAGCGTCTGACGCTATCTTAAATTAGCTTAAGCGTCTCTTAGATAAACTCATTATTTAAATATTCGTCGGTTATAATCTGTTTAATCGATCAATCAGTTATTTTAAGAACTTATACCGTAAGATCTTTAGTAAAAGGGTTAAATAGTTTAGGGCGAAGTAGGGTCTAATTTCGGTAAGAACGTACCTCTTTTAGTGCTAGCGCGTCTTGCGAGCGTTGGGTTAGGGCATTAGGCTTCTAGCCTTAAACGCCTAGGCGGTACGTAATTAAGAATCGGAAATAAGATAGATATTCTAACTAGCGGGCCTAACGGTGGCTCAGCTGTTTTATAGTCGTGAAGTACTATAGGTTCTTGTAATCGCTAAGGACCTTAATTAGGAATCTAGCACCTTTTAGTTCAGGTTGCTATTGCTTAAAGCATTTAATAATAGCCAGCAGTTCCTTATCGTAGATCTCATAGTTACATTCGGCTAGGCTTAGTTGTTTTAAGTAGTATACTATAGGGTATAATACTCCCTCTTCGTTATATTAAGATAGGATACCTCCAGTAACGTAGTTAGATAAGTCAGCTTTTATAACACTTATTCGGTTTAGGTTAAAGTGTTAAAGCACGGGCGCGGTAGTAAATATAACCTTTAGATAAGCAAAGGCCTTCTTACATTCCTTATTAAAGATAAAGGCTTTATCCTTTCGGGTTAGAGCTATAAGGGGTAAAACTAGGGCGGAGAAGTTATCAATAAACTATTAGTAGAAATTGGCAAATCCTATAAAGGCTCTTACGTCCTTAACGTTCTCGGGTTCTTGCCAGTTTATAATTACTTCGATTTTCTTTAGGTCTATTTATATACCGTCTATAGAAATAAGAAGCCCAAGGTATAGGACTTCCGTCTTATAAAACTTACATTTATCTATATCCAATTATAGACTAGCTCCGTGCAGGGCTTATAGGATAAGGTCAACATATTTCCAATATTCGGTTAGGTTATTACTATATATCAAGATGTCGTCGATATAAGCAGTATAGAAGATGTCCAGGTAGGGGCGTAGGGTGTTATTTACATAATGTTAAAATAAGCTTGGAGCATTTATAAGGCCAAATGGCGTTACTAAGTATTTAAATAATCCATACCAAGTACGAAATGCGGTAAGCCATTTATCTCCCTTTACTATACGGAGGCGGTTAAATGCAGAGATAATATCAAGCTTTATATAGTAGCGAGCCTTACTTAGTTAGTTTAGCGTCTCTTATATTAACGGGATCGGATATCAGTTCTTAATAGTAACGGCGTTAAGGGCTTAGTAATCTACGCAGAAGCGTAGACTGCCGCTAGGTTTCTTAATAAAGATTACTAGTATAGCTACAGGTAAAGAGCTTGCTCTAATAAATCCTTTACTTAGGTTCTCGTCCAGATACTTTCGTAGCACTTAGAGTTCGTTTTGGGACATTCTATACAAGGGTCCAAATCCAGGCTGCTTTCCTTCTTCAAGTATAATCTTGTGGTCATATAGTCGGTATTTTAGTAGCTTATCGGCTTCCTTTTATAAGAATGCGTCTAAGCGGTAATAGTACTCTACTAGTACCTTCGTAATAGGGTTAGTATGCTTCTTTAGTGCCAAGGCTTTCTTAATATTAGCTATTGTGATAGCAAAAATTGTATATTCAGGCTTCTTAGCAAGCTAAGCTAGCGGAGTAGCTCTAATTATACGGATATCTAGGGTGTCGAGCTCTCTTAGATTGTCTATAGTCTCTTATATAGTTTCTTATTTAGGTTCGGGTTTAGTATTAGGTACAGAGTTGGTGTTAGATTTAGGTTCGGGTTCTTTAAGTATTCTTTTTATTATAGGGTACCAGTTCTTCTAGTACTCCTATATACTAAGCTTAAGCTTCTACTTAGTTCGGGGTAGTACAGTAGTTGGGGTTGGTTTATGGGGTTCGGTGGGATTTCCAGATCTTTAGTAGATATCAGTGGAAATCTTATATCGGTGGAATTCGGTGGAATTCTTGGGTTAGTGGAATCTGGTGGATTCTTTGGGCGCGGGGTAGACATCAGTGGAAATCTTAGGCTAGTAGATCTTAGTGGATTTCCTAGGTTTTAGTTTAGGGTTAGGGCAGCAAGTTATAAGGCACTTCTGCTTATAACAGAGGGCGGTAAATAAAAGCTTAAGGTTATCTTAGTTAATAGTCACCTTATATAGCTTTATCTAAGGTTATCTAAGGATTACCGGGTAACCTAAGGTAGTAACAAAAAGCTTAATTAGTTCTTTGTGGTTTAGGTATTGGAGTCTTAGGGCTGCTACGTAGGTAATACGGCCTAAGACGGTGCGTTTGCCGTTAAATCCAAATACATCAATATGCCGGTTAAGGGGGGTTAGGGTAAAACTATTATCTTACGTAAAGATCTTATTAATAAATCCTATGCCGCTAGCTCCTATATCAATTAGGATTTAAGCGTTAGCCTATTAACTATTCTACCAAAGACGGCAGTTAATGGTTATGCTACGGTCCCAAGAGTCGGAGTTTATAACGTTAAATGCGTTTAACGAGATCCTAAGGCAGAGCCGTCCCAGAGAGCGACTTAGCTCTAAGACCTTCCTTTTAAAGGCGATCGGGGCGGGGTTCTTATAGAGCGTCAATTAGAGCTTCGTCCTCATAAATAGTGCTTACTAGACGTGGGGCTGAAACTAGATGAAGATCGGGGACGGTAACTAGAAGATCGATGCGGTAAACGGCTGTTAGTGTTGGCCATTTATAAATTGTTTTAGTGCGTAGGTAGGGGGACAAGGTAGTATTTTAAGATATAATCCTTCCTTCCGCATTTAAAGCAGAGGCCTAGCTTAAGGCGTTGTTCTTATTTAGAGGACCCTAGTGGGGCGTAATCCAGGATTCCAGTGTCAATATCCATGGCGTTAGGGTGCTTAGGCTAAGACAATAACTTAGTAGACGTTCGTGGGGTTGTCATATTATATCAGGGGGTAGGCTTCGGTGTTAGGCGTAGTATATCATTATACCGTTTATTAACAACGTTTGCGCAGGCATTAAGGGCTCCCGGTAGGTCTACGCCTATTAGGGAGGTTTTTAGTTTAGGGCTTAGAGATTTAACGAGGCTGTTAATTAGTGCGGAGTTATTCCAGCCTGTTTCCCTTGCGTAACGGTTAAATTTAGAGAAGTATACTAGGAAACTTTTCGTTCCTTAAGCTATGTGGTTTATCTTTCTCTAGGCAGTAGCTTGGCGGTTTAGGTTACCGTATAAGGCTTTAAGAAGTACAACTAGGCTTTATACTAAGGTTAGCTAAAGAGGTTTAACAAGGTTAGCTGCCTCTCCTCCTAGTCAACTTAGGGCGTAATAGAGTCGGTTAGCTTTGGTTAGGTAATAGTCAGCGTTACCAGTCAGCTTATTTTTTAGCTAGCTTAGGAATAATTAGAGCTTTTATCGTTTACTAGTGAATACCGGGGGGTCGGGTAACCGCTCGGATTGTTACGGTGCGGTAGTTGGTTCGGGGTAAATAGCTACTATAGGTTTAGGACTCGCGTTTCGCGTGTTTAACTCCGGAGATGGTGTTTAGTCTTAGGGTTCTAGCGTAGGCATCTTAAGGGTACAGACTTCTTCTTAGAGGGCTTCCATTGTTTTCTAATGCCGTGCTTCTTGTTCGGCTTATTATTAAGTTAGGGTAACTTATTGTTGTTTAAGGGCCTCTACGAAGGACTTCTATATGCTTACTATTTATTCTTAGAGGATGGATATAATATCGGCGGCCGTTACGGGGGCTTTAGGTGCGTTTTCCATTTCGGGTAGTAGTATAAGTGGTTAATGTAACGTAGTGTTACGGAGTAAGCATAAGTGGTAATAATATATAACGAAGTAGATATTATTAAGCTATATACATAAACTGTGTAATAAGGTTAAGACGTTGCGTAAGGAGAGAAGGTAGGGAAACGGGAAGAAAGGGTATATATCGTTAGCTTAGTTGCTTAGTTAACACGTATACGGAGTAGAATAGGATTCAGGTGGTGGTCCTGGCAGAACTTGGCAGGATTTGGTGGAACTTGGCGGAATATGGCAGAATATAGCAGATTGCCGTTAAATTGCCGCAAATTGCCGTCTCGTGGTCAGTCTCTAGTTGCTGAGTCGGTGGAAACAGGTGGACGTGTATAAGGTGTCACGGGGGTGTCCCGTAACAAAAGCACTAATAGATAGTGGAGTAATAAGGAACCATATCTTACTAACAGTAGTTAAAAGGATGGGACTACTATATAGGAGAAAGGAGCACCTATATTTATTAGTAACAATTTTAGGAGATCTAATAGCCTACGGGAATAGTATTATTAATCTCAAAACAGGACCTATTTAGTTAACTATTAAAGGAAGATAAATTTAAATATCTTTTAATATCCTACTATTAGGGAAGGATAAGGCGATACTAGGGATGCTTTAGTTATAGGAATATAATCTAAAGATTAATTAGGTTATAGGTTAGGTTAATATTAGAGATACTTAACGCCATAAGATGTAATAATAAGCTAAGTTAGTATAGTACTAAGTAGGAGTAACCTATAAGGAAATAGAAAAAGGACTAAGCTATATACTAAAGAGATACTATAAGTATAGTAAGAAACTATGGTTACTAGAGAGTAAAAAGCTATTAGAGTATATAGTATGGGACTATAAAATAGAATTAGAACTAGAAATAAGTTTAAGGTTCTTTCCAATCTATAAGCTTACTAAAGAGGAAGGTAGGGCATTAAAGGAGTTTATCTAGGAGAACTTATAAAAGGGATATATTAGACTATCACAATTATTAGCGGGTTATCTAGTACTATTTGTCCTAAAGAAGAACGGTAAACTAAGGCTATATATTAACTATAGATAGTTAAACAGCATTACTAGGAAGGATAGGTATTCTTTACCCTTAATTAGCAAAATCTAAGATAGGATAGGTAATATATAAATCTTTATAAAGATAGATCTAAGATAGGCGTACTATTAGATTAGAATTAAGGAAGGCGATAAATAAAAGGCAGCCTTTAGGTTAAAGGAAGGACTGTATAAACTATTAGTTATACAATTCGGGCTTATAAACGCACTAGTAACGTTCTAAAAGCGAATTAATAATATATTAGGAGAATACTTGGATGAATTTATTATAGTATACCTTGATGATATTATTATCTACTTAATAACTAAGGAAGAACACGGGGAATATATTAAATAGGTCTTAAAGAGACTATAAGAGAAACAGATGCTAGTAGTAATTAAGAAATGCGAGTTCTTTACTAAGAAGATAGATTTCGTTAGATTTATTATTAAACTAGGCCAACTTAGTATAGATTTAAAGAAAATTAAGGCTATAGTGAATTGGTAAGAACTAGAGAATGTTACGCAGTTAAAATTATTTTTAGGGTTTTGTAATTACTGTAGAAGGTTTATAGCGCAATAGTTAAAGAATATTAAGCTATTTACGCGGTTAATAAAGAAAGAAAAACTATGGGTATAGAAAGAGGAACAATAAGAATTATTTAGAGAAGTTAAAAGGTTGTTTACCTAGGAGCTAGTTCTTAAGATTTATTAACTAGGACTAGAAACGGTTGTTAAGATAGATATATTAGACTTTACACTAGGGGTATACTTTATATAAAAGTATCTAGATGGATAGCACCTAGTGGCATACTATAGTTAGAAGATAACACTACTAGAGTTAAACTATAATATCTATAATAAGGAGTTATTAGGTATAGTTATAGCACTAAAGAAATAAAGAGCATTCTTATAAGGTATAGAAAGACTATTTATAGTTAAGATGGATTATAAGAACCTAATAGGATTCCTAACAATAAAGAAACTTAACTAAAGATAGGTTAGATGGGCAGAGATACTTACAGAATACTATTTTAAGATTTAGTATATTAAGGGTATAGATAATATAAAAGTAGACGCTCTAAGTTAAAAGGCTAAACTGTAAAATAATAAAAAGCTATTAGGGGCTTTATTGCAAAAAGATATAAATGGATTAATTAGGTATAATTATCTAAAAATCATAGCAACTTAGGAAGAATTAGAGAAAATCTATAAGTCACTAGAAAGCTTTTGGGTATAAAGAATTCTAAAAGCATAGCTAGAAGATCTATAGTTGGAAATATATAAAAACTAAGAAGTAAGGTATATCCTAAGAAGCATAGTAGAGCAATTTATAGAAGATTTCTATAAAGGACTAACTTAAGGATATAATGGAGCTATAGGCTTAGTATTAAGACTTTAGGAGGAGTATATTATTAACGGAATCTAGAAAATAGCTAAAAAGGTTACTAAAGAGTATTTAGATTGCTAAAGAAATAAACTAATAAGGTATAGGCTATATAGAGGGCTACAACCTATTAAAATACCAGAGAGACTATAGGAGGTTATATTATGGAACTTTATTATTAAGTTGCTAAAATTAAGAGATCCTATTACTAGATAAGATTATAATATAATCTTAGTAATAGTAGATAAGCTTACGAAGTAGGGATACTTTATAGTATGTATAAAAGAAATATTAGCAAAAGACATTACTAGAATCTATATTAAAGAAGTGTTTATAAGGTATAGAGCACTAAGTAAAATTATATTAGATAGGGATCTAAGATTTATAGCAGCATTCTAGGAGGTATTTTTAGCGGAGTAAGGAGTTTAAGTAGCAACTTCTACTGTATACTATTTGCAGACAGACGGTTAAACAAAAAGATTAAATTAGACACTAGAGCAGTATCTAAGATATTATATTAATTACGTATAGAATAATTGGGTATTACTGTTACCAGTTATATAGTTTATATATAATATAACACCATAAAAAGAAATGGGTATATTACTATTTAAGGCGAATTATAGATATAAACTAAGAATATTATTATTATTACGTTAAGTAAAGAAAATAAGTAGCATAGCTAAAGAAAGAATGGAGACTTTAATAAATCTTTATAAGAACCTTATGGAAACAGCTAAGGTAGTATAATAAAGAATAAAGAAATACTACAATGCTAAGAGATCTAAGGGACTAGATCTTAAGGAGGGAGATAAAGTATGGCTACTACACAAAAATTTTAAGAGTTAATAATTAAGTAAGAAGTTGGACCACGTTAAGCTAGGACCCTTTAAAATTAGTTAGAGAATTTTACCGGTTATATTTAAGTTAAACCTACTAGCTAAGATAAAGATCTACCCTATATAGTATATTATAATGCTAGAGCTAGTATACGGGAAAGTTAAGCCACTAGTTTATAAAGTAGACACGTATAGAGGATAAGAGGAAGATAAATAGTAAGTTTTAAGGATTATTAGTTATAAGGATGTTAATGATAAAATATGGTATAAGGTTAAGTAGATAGGCTATAATAAGACTACCTAGGAACTACTAGAGAATTTAAAGAATGCTATAGGAAAGGTATAGGAGTATTAGAAGAAAATAGGTTAGGTAATATTAAAGAAGGATTACCAAAGAATAAGTTACCTAAGGGGGACCTAAAAAGAGCGATTGCCGAGTTACTTAGAGTTGTTTCCTTTGCTGTTAGAAGAAAATCCGTTCTTTTATTACTAAGTTCCTATAGACCTTATTCTATAAGTTTCTACTCCTTAAAACGAACCTTCTTATAAACCTTCTTAAGGCGAAGAAGATAAGTAGACGCTATAATTTAAGTATCTAGGGCTTTCTATTCTGTATTACGAGAACGTTCTAGCTTAGCTAGGGCTTATAACAACTTACCATTAAGCTTTATAGCGGCAGATTAAACATAAAACCCTATAACAAATTACTTAGGGAACTTGACAACTATTAGAAGTTATAGGACGCGCATACTTAGCATTAGAAGAAGAGCGAACGTTATAAAACAAATAAATATTCGCTTTAGTACACTCTAAATATAAAGAGGGTTGCTAAAATAAAGGACTCGCCAGTGCAACGCAAACTAACCCCTTTTTCGCATAACGAGAACATAGAGACGGCATAATTTTACCCAGTGATAGTATTGCAGCAATAGTGCGAGCGCGTTGTTGCGCGTGTAAAGAAGAAGAGGCTTTAGGTATTATAAGTAACGATATTAACCAAATTAATTAGACGGACATTATACCTCTAGTAAATGACTTAAAGATATTAGGAATCTTTAAGGATAAAGATAAAGAGGAGGGAGATGGTATTACGGACGCTTTAAGTACAATGTTATAACTACTTGGAGAAGAGTTAGAAGAAGCTAGTTGGTTAATATAGGTATAGTCTAGGATGGAACCGGTAGAACCATATAATGAGGAATGGTAGTATAAGTTATATAATATGCTACGTAAGGAACGTAGAGAACGGATGGAATGTATATACCTTATGTACCTCGCGTATATCACGTATAAGAAGGATTTCTTAGGAGTACGGTCGTGTATTTAAAGGACCTTAGTCCCTACCTAGATAGTTTCTTCCTTATAGTGATTCTTAGAATACAATTAGAGTTAATCTGTTGGGCAACCACTCCACCAGTTATTATTACGTTGTTGACTTTACGCATTACCTATACACCTAGCCTATTAACGAACCTACCGTAGTACTTGCTATAAGGTTCCGTTACAGTTAGACAAAAAAGTTATCTAAGACTACCCGATTATAGAGAAGGCTATAACTTATATTAAGGGAGCCTTAATTATAATATTAAAGGATCTAGAGAAGTAATTAGAGGACTAAAGAAGTAAAAAGCGAATCTTAGTACCTATAAACGAAGTTATAGCGCTTAGATTAATATAAGAAAGGTTTAAACTTAAGGATAAAGATAAACTAAGAGTTAACCTAAGACATTAAGCACATTATATACTATTGTGGATAGTATATATGGATAATACGTGTAATATATATAGAGTACTAAAGAATAAAAATTGGAAGTATCTAATAAGGATATATTGGATAATAGATAAGGCGAAGTATTAAAACGCTAAGTATATATATAGTTGGTACCCTATAGAAGTTTAAGAATAAAGGGACTTAATACTTTAACTAGGAAGATTCCTTACGGAAGAATACCTAGATAGATAATAATGGTGGGAATGTTTAGAGAATACCTGTCTATAGTATATTAAAGATAAAAAGCGAATTAAGTATTGGCCTAAGTTGGACTAAGTATAAATAGGATCTAGTAGCTAATAGTTAGGAAAAGTAGAGGCCTATAGGACTAGAGGGAGCTAGTAGTAGAGCCTTAAACCCTTAAAGGAATTTAAGGATAATACCTAAATTTATAAGTTAAATAGTAAGATTAATAGTTTAAGGCACTAATAGATAGTGGAGCAATAAGGAACTATATCTTGCTAATAGTAGTTAAAAGAATAGGAATACTATATAGATAGAAGGAATGTCTTTACCTATTAGTAATAATTTTAGGAGATCCGATAGCCTATGGAGGAGGTATTATTAACCTTAAAATAGGACCTATTTAGTTAACCATTAAGGGAAGATAAATTAAGATGTTTTTCGATATATTACTATTAGGAAATAATAAGGCAGTATTAGGAATGCCTTAGTTACAGGAATATAATCTAAAGATTAATTAGATTATAGGTTAGGTTAATATTAGGGATACTTAACGCCGTAAGATATAATAATAAGCTAAGTTAGTATAGTACTAAGTAGGAG
>Ga0307515_10016803_pt1 | contig 13382 bp, 5 predicted proteins | sample 17_EM_MG_FD_194513 | JGI IMG/M metagenome (GOLD analysis project Ga0307515, IMG submission 194513) | Populus trichocarpa ectomycorrhiza microbial communities from riparian zone in the Pacific Northwest, United States - 17_EM | ecosystem: Host-associated > Plants > Roots > Unclassified | place...
TTCAATTCCGGTGGTTAGCGCAGCCACGTCTGCACGGCCTTTTTGTAGGGGAACTTTTGGTATTTTTGCTGTTTAAGGGAAAGTTAATAAAACACGCTAACCACCGGATGTGCCAGGAGGCTGTAGACCCTTGGGGGAGAATTCGTTGGGTTAATAAGGAGCAGTATGCCCGTGCACGTACCAACTGTCCCCTGAGAGTGATTTATGAGATAAGGATTTATAAGATAACATGTGATTATGTATCACGTGACCAGTTCTAACATCGGCCGCGCTCTAGATACATTTACAATTCACCTACCGACGAATACAAAAGCCCGCGATCCCGTGGGCTTTACCCGCTAGTGAAGTGAAGCAGCCTCTTTTGTTCACCTACCTTGTCGCCCACCTCGTCGCTCTTTCCGCATCAACTGCACTCTTTGCAGCTTCGCCCCGCCAGTTTCCCTTCGCCGTGGCAATTGCCCGGCTGGCGAGCGCTCTGCGCCCTGTCAGCGCTCGCCCATATCAGCGAATCCTTCAGAGGACAGCTCGCCGTGGTTACGCTAGCGCAGGCAATATGCCAAAGAAAGCTGCTTCCAGTGACATGCCATGGTCAGTACCGCGACATCCTAGTTGATTTTCCTGCTGGGGCATAGCAAAACTTTCTTTATTGAGTTTCCGAGCTAATTGCTAGAGGCCCAAGGACAATAGCTAATAAGCATGTCATGCAGGTTTCTCGGTGCTGTTGCTGTCACTGTTCCTGTCGTCTGCTTTATGCTCCAGCCGCGTTCTCTACCTCACGATGAACACCATGACGAGCACCACGACTATGAACACACGGACGAGAAGCGTAAAGAGCCCGCACAAGAAGAGAAACGGGCCAAAGAAGAAGACAAGGAAGTAGGGAACAAAGACGAAGGCGGGGGGGAGCAGCATAGTGTCATTCTTATGCAGAGTAACCATAATTCCAAAGGTATGCCGCAATCTACGACTACAATGTCAGCCGGGGCATACACTTACTCGCCAATTTCCGGCGAGGAAATCCGCCTGCTCCAGATCTCCCATGCCGCGGACGGCTCAGTCGCCGGCATTCTCCACACCTTCCGACTTGGTGATCCAACGTGTCCGAAATATATTGCACTCTCTTATGTTTGGGGAGAGGAGGGGCATACTTGGTCCATTACTGTAGACAGAAAGGATTTGATGGCACTCCAGTCCTTAAAGCCTTTCATTCACATGCTTCGGCGTCAGAATAGCCGCTGGAAGAATACCTGGTGGTGGATTGACTCCATCTGTATCAACACAGAAGACTTACAAGAGCGCAGCGTTCAAGTTCAACGAATGCGTCAGATCTATTGCCACGCAGATAAGACGATAGTATGGCTTGGGGAAAGATCAGCAAACAGCGACGATGCGATGGATTTCCTGGTATTTCTTGGCAGGAAAAGGCGGCAGGCTGCAGTGGCTGCAGGAAAAGATGAGCGCCTACTATCAAAGAAGATGAACGCTCTAGGCCTGAGAACAGAAAAATATGAGTCGAATTGGACTGCGGTAAACGAACTCTTCCTTAGGCCTTGGTGGACCAGAGTCTGGACGTTACAAGAACTTATCCTTTCGCCTCGAGTTACATTCTATTGTGGAAGTAAAAGTCTCAGTCTATCGGATCTAAGGTCCGCTTTGTATGGGCTGCGGTTGTGCAGCGGCTCGGAAGGCTTTCCAATCAGCAGAGCAGCTTTCAACGCCACTTGGAATCGGCGCCGACTTGTGCAGTGGTTTAGAAATAGCGGAAGCCACGATTCCAATCGTTTTAGCGGAATATCATTGATCGCAATAATGGCTTACTTCAGTGATAACAATGCGACTAATCCAAGAGACCGTATCTACTCTCTTCTTGGTTTAGCTGCTGATGCTGAAGCTATTGTTCGGCCAAACTACAACGCCAGCACAGAAGACGCCTATTCTGAGCTTATCAAGTCCTTTATTAAGATGCATCAAAGCCTGGATGCTATTTGCTTCGCACAATTATTCCATAGTTCGGATACGAGCTCGAAATCCTCACTTCCTTCCTGGGTCCCAGACTGGAGAACAAAAGTCGATCCAACAGTGATTCCGCTGATGGTCAGTCAGAGTGCGCGAAACCATATCGGAAATCTCCGACCTTTAGGGGCTTTAGACTATTCTGTGATGTACTCCGCCTCAAGGAGCAAAAAGCCCCATGTCAGATTTGATGCTCCTGGGTCGATATTATGTGAAGGCATTTTTCTCGACTTCGTTGATGGCCTTGGTGGCTGCGCGCAATGTCCCATGGTTCCGTCTATGTCCGTTGTTAACGTTCCACCGGTAAATCAAAATGACAGTAGGGTTGATGACGCTTATCATCTTATGATGAAAATCTGTCGCTGTTTAGTTCTTGATCGAAAGGACGTTTACCTTAGGCACCCATCGCCGATTGAAACATACCTTAAGGATTTTCAATTGTTCTGTTCCACAGCTATGTCTCGCCTCTCTAAAGTCCACCCGATGTTTATAAACTGGTTTTTGCAGAACAAATCACTCAAAGTACAAGGATCGGACATAGAATCCCTTTCCAAGCGGGCTGCGGAGTCTATACTAACATCCAGAGTATCTCTTTTCGATCTATCGGATGTGGAGTCTTTTCTAGCAAGATTCCGTGATACGACAAAAATAATGAATCGCCGTCTTCTGATATCAGAGAAAGGTATACTTGGAATGGCACCGATCAAGGCTAAGAAAGGTGATATTATATGCGTCCTCTTTGGCTGTAGTGTTCCACTGCTGCTACGGCAGCGCCATTCCCAGGAAGAGTATGAGTTTATTGGAGAATGTTATCTCGATGGATATATGAATGGAGAGGCTTTAGACTCTATGGAAGCAGAGTCCAATTCCTTACGAACCTTTCGAATTTCTTGATTTACCTACCTACAGCGGCACATATCTAGACGGCCGCTTGGCCTTCCAGAAAGCAGGTTATGAAGAATTTGGAGATGGTGAAGAGGCAACCAAAGACTGTAAAAGATGTTGCCGGATGATGTCGCGGGCTGTCAGAGAACGGTCAGGACCCTTCTCTCTGTGGCAGGGTAAGACAGAAGGCAGATAGTTCGGAATAGCTATGTTGATGCTTAGCAGTTGTAATGCTGCGTGAGCTAGAAGGAAACGCTTTGCTCAGCCTCTTGTTGATTATACTGTAATAGCGCAATTTGGTGATGGCAATTACTGTAGCTAAATTAGTATGTAGAGCTAGCAGGAAGGGGTGTAGTACGTAGCTAGGGCTTGAGCTACGGCCCACCTTAAATTTGGAGCTCTGAGCTCGAATTTAAAGCTATTCTGAACTCCTCTCCTCTACCAAAAGTCGTAATATCTGTTCTAGATCGTGGTGTTATAAAGCTCCTTTCTCTTATTAATATAAGCTCTAAACGCCCTGCTCCTGCCTTTATAGATAGTCCCTCTAACCGCCCACCTACTTAGCGATTTTAATTATTACTAGTACCGCCTCCCTTAGCGATTAGTTATCTACCTCCTTTTATATAGAGCTAGAGCTTAAGTATAAGTACGGTCGTAAATCTTCCACCCGTATATAGTAGCCAACTTAATATACAGCTTAACTATAATACCACGCATGCATTATAATAGGCTGCCTATTTTGCTGTAGACGAGCTTAATAAAATTCTAAGCGATCCGGTGGCCGCTAAAGAGCACAATAATAAGGAAGTTTAACACTTTTATTTAACGTAGGAACGGAATAAAGTAGGAGCTCCGCAGCGTGCGAATATAGCTCCCCCTATATTATGAGGTTAACAGTATACTAAGAGGCGTTAATTACTAGAGGTTCCAATATCTAAAGTTAAGGAGGAGGCTTTAAGGCTTTAAACAGAGTAGGAGGAATATATAGTAAAGCCTTTAGGCAGAGGCTCCTTCTTTAAATATCGCCTATTTATGTTAGTAAAGGTTACAAAGCCAAGTCGCTTAACTCTTATATTAACTTATATATTTCCTAAGGCTCGCCTTAGCCTCTTAGTAATATATAATCGCGAAGTTCTTTATAGAATTAATAAGGCTTCGTAGTAGAAGTTCGCTAGCCGTACTTTCTAAAGGAAGTTATATAATGCTACTGTAAAGCTTACTAGGCGGTTAAACTCTACTAAATCTACATTCTAACTTAACCCAAGCTATATAATTAATTGGGTTAATTCCGAAGAAGAACTCTTAAGGATAGCGAAAGGATGTTATAATCGCGATAACGGCTTAATTGAGCGGCTTGAAGTTGAACTCGCTTTAGAATATATTAAGATAATTAAGCAGTAAGCTGCTTATGCTCCTGCCTGTTCTTTTATAGTGTCGCAATTAGCTTTATAATTAGCTTTAGAATCCTTTTAGAGCTCTCTGCTAATAATGTTATAGCCTATAGATAATAATATTACTGCTTCCTCTATAATTCCTAAAATAAGCTTTATAAAAGTATTTTAATAGTAGTAATGTTATAAGAACTGCGGTAGTAACTAGTGCTAGGTATATTAGTAAGTTAACTATAAGCTAATATAGGAGGACGTAAGAGAATAGGGTTGGGCGATTAATTAAGGCCTTACTACTAAATATACTCCTCTGGTTAGCTTAATGCGGAAGCTTTTAAAGAGGAAGATAGGTAATAAGAAGAAGAAATAGCTTAGCTCTAAGGCCTCTACGCTAAGTACCTTAGGCGTTATAAATTAGTTCTATATTAACCTAATTAGTAGTCACTATAAACGCCTATTTATACCTCCGGTAGCCTTACTCTTAGGCTTAAAGTTACTACTAATTACTCCTCTACTACGCCCTTAAGGCGTTAATTGGCTTATAGATTTATAAAAGTATTTTAAGTAGTATAAGAAGGTAGTAGAAGACTTAGAGGCCTAGAAGGAAGATATTAAAGCCGCCTATTAAGTTGCTTTTACTAAGTAGTGGGATTTAAAGATAATTAGAGAGCAGAAGCTAGATAAGTAAGGAAAGACACCTATTAAGGTAATAATTAAGGTAGGCGTTCTAAAGGTAATTGCTAAGAGATTATAAGTAGATATTAAGGAGTGGAGGAGCTTAAGGGCTGTACTTGGTGGTGATTTAGAGAGACCCTAAGTAATAGATTTTTGACTTTAGTGTGTGCCTGCTTACGAGCATCTACTATAATATTCTCTTTAGCAGTAATCTTTATATAAATTAAATATTATAAGCTTAGAAGTATAGCTACGCCTTTCTTCGTATAATAATAACACCCTATAATATTATAAAATCTCACTCTTCCCTCCTAATATACCCGCTATGGCGGAAATAAGCTCTTGCGCTCTTAGATTTACTTCCTATAATCTCTATATACTAACTTAAAAAGCTATTAAAGTAATTACCCTATTGCTCTGGCGCCTCCCTCTATAAAATAAAGTGTTATTAAATAAACCCCTTTAGCTTATTAAAGAACTCCTTAATCGGATTTAGATTAGGCAAGTACGTGGGTAAGTATACGAGCTTTACGCTGGCTCGCTTAAAGAGGGGCGAATATAAGCTAAGTAATAGAAGCTCGCGTTGTCTATAATAGCTACTAATCTTAGTACTAAATAAGGATTATAATAAGGTAAGAGGTGTGCTTAATCTAGTAGTTATAGCCCTCCGAATTTGTCGAGCTACCATATACTAATGATACTAGTACGCTGTTAACAGTGTAGGTAGGTAGTATATTAACTTATTGCTTACTATAATTATACGGTATATATAGAACTGGTATAACTCCTACTGGTAACTAAGACGCTTTTTATATACCTATTTTTAAATTAGCTTTAGATTTGTCTATAAACACTAACTAATTAATAGTAAACTATAAGATATAACGGAACCTTATAGCAGGTACCACGGTAAGCTTATTATTAGGCTAAGTATATAGGTAAAGCAAGTTAAAGTCAATAATTATAATAATAACTGGTAGAGTAGTTGCCTAATAGATTAACTCTAATTATATTCTAAGAATTACTATAAAAAAGAAACTATCTAGGTAGGGACTAAGGGTCCTTAAATATATAACCGTACTCCTATAAAATCCTCCTTATATATAATATATATGTACTTTATCTACTCTATTATAGATTATATAGATCCTATAAATTATATAGATTACCCCATATAACCTTAGTTACCATTCTTTATTATATAGCTCTATTAGCTCTATCCTAAACCGTACTTATATTAACTAACTAGCTTCTTCTAACTTTTTCCTAAGTAGTTATAATATTATACTTAAAGCGTCCGTAACACTATCTCCCTTCTTTTTATCTTTATCCTTAAAGATTCTAAACATCTCTAAGTTATTTACTAGAGGTATAATATCCGTTTAGTTAATTTGGTTAATATTATTGCTTATTATACCTAAAGTAATTACTTTATCTTTAACTACTCGTCGTATTCGCACTATTGCTGCGATATTATCTCTTAGTGAGATTATACCATCTCTATATTCTCGCTATTTAAAAGAGGGGTTAGTTTATATTACGTTAGCAAACCTATCTTCGCGATAACCGTCCTTTTATTTAGAGTGTACTAAAGTAAATATTTATTTATCCTATAATATTTACTCCGTCTCTAATACTAAATATATATAACCTATTATTCTTAATAGTTGTTTAGTTCCCTAATTAATTTATCTTAGAGTCTTATATTTAGTCTACTGCTACGTAGCTAGATAATAAACTGTCTATTACTTTAGCGGAACTACGCCATTCTTATAATGCTAAATAAGAAGCTGCCAATACTTAATAACAGGCCCTTAAATCTCGTCTTATAGCGTCTACTTAGTTAATCCATCTTAAGAAGGTCTATAAAAAGGTCCATTCTAAGGAGTAAAAACTAGTAGAATAGGGTCTGTAGAAACTTAGTAATAAAAGAATAAATTCTTTCCTAATAGAGAAGGAAATAAATCTAAGTAGTTTGGTAACTACTCTTCCTAGGTCCCCCTTATATAACTTATTCTTTAGCAATCCTTCTTAATTAATACTGCGTAACCTAATCTCTTCTAATACTCCTATACCTTTCCTATAACATTTTTTAAATTCTCTAATAGCTCTTAGGTAGTCTTAGTATAGCCTATCTACTTAACCTTATACCATATTTCTTTATTAATGTCCTTATAACTAACAATCTTTAAAACTTACTATTTATCTTCTTCTTATCCTCTATACGTATCTACTTTATAAATCGGTAGCTTAACATTCCTATATACTAGCTCTAGTATTACAATATACTATATAGGGTAGATCTTTATCTTGGCTAGTAGGTCTAACTTAAATATAACTAGTGAAATCTTTTACATAATTTTAAAAGGTCCTAGTCTAATATAGTCTAACTTCTTACTTAATTATCGGCTTTTAAAATTTTTATATAGTAGCCACACTTTATCTCCCTCCTTAAGATCTAGTCCCTTAGATCTCTTAGCGTTATAGTACTTTTTTATTTTCTCTTATACTTTCTTTGCCGATTCTATAAGGTTTATATAAAGATTTATTAACGTCTTTATCCTTTCTTTAGCTGTACTACTTATCTTCTTTACTTACCGTAGTAACAACAATATTCTTAGCTCGTATCCGTAATTCGCTTTAAATAGTAATATGCCTATTTCTTCTTAAGGTATTATATTATATATAAACTATATAACTAGTAATAGCGATACTTAATTATTCTATACGTAATTAATATAATATTTTAGATACTGCTCTAGTATCTAATTTAGTCTTTCTATTTAACCATCTATCTACAGATAATATACGGTAAAAGTTACTGCTCTAACTCCTTACTCCGCTAAGAATACTTCCTAAAATACTGCTATAAATCTTAGATCTCTATCTAATATAATTTTACTTAATGCTTTATATTTTACGAACACTTCTTTAATATAAATTCTAGCGACATCCTCTGCTAATATTTCTTCTGTATATGCTATAAAGTATCCCCACTTTATAAGCTTATCTACTATTACTAAGATTGCGTTATAATCTTATCTAGTAATAAGGTTTTTTAACCTTAGTAACTTAACAATAAAGTCCTATAATATAACCTCCTATAGTCTTCCTAGTATTTTAACTAGTTATAGCCCTCTATATAGCTTATACCTTACTAATTTATTCCTTTAGCAATCTAAATATTTCTTTATAATTTTTTATGCTAAGCCCTAAATTCCATTAATAATATACTCCTCTTAGAGTCTTAACACTAAGCCCATAGCTCCATTATGCCCTTAAGTTAATCCCTTATAAAAATCTTCTATAAATTACTCTACTATACTTCTTGGGATATACGTTGCTTCTTAGCCCTTATATATATCCGTTTATAAATCTTCTAGCTATACTTTTAGAATTCTTTATGCCCAAAAGCTTCCTAGTAACTCGTAAACTCTATTTAGTTCCTCTTAAGTTGCTATAATTTTTAGATAATTATACCTAATTAATCCGTCTATATCTTTTCGCAGTAAAGCCCTTAATGGCTTTTTGTTATTTTATAGTTTAGCTTTACAGCTTAGAGCATTTACTTATATATTATCCGTACCCTTAGTATATTAAATCTTAAAATAATATTCTATAAGCATCTCTGCCTATCTAACCTATCTTTAGTTAAGTTCCTTTATTATTAAAAATTCTATTAGGTTCTTATAATCCGTTTTAACTATAAATAATTTCTCTACACCTTATAAAAATACTCTCTATTCTTTAAGTACTGCAACTATACCTAATAACTCTTTATTATAGATGTCATAGTTTAACTCTAGTAGTATTATCTTCTAACTATAGTATACTACTAAGTGCCATCTATTTTAATATCTCTATATAAAGCATGCCCCTAGTATATAATCTAATATATTTATTTTTATAACTGTCTCTAGACCTAGTTAATAAATCTTAAGAACTAGCTCCTAGGTAAACAACTCTTTACCTTTCTTAAAGAGTTTCTACTATTCCTCTCCCTATACCCATAGTTCTTCTTTCTTTATTAACCGCATAAATAGCTTAATATCCTTTAACTATTATACTATAAACCTTCTATAGTAATTACAAAACCCTAGGAATAATCTTAACTATATAATGTTCTCTAGTTCTTACCAATTTACTATAGCCTTAATTTTCTTTAGATCTATACTAAGTTGGCCTAGTTTAATAATAAATCTAATAAAATCGGTTTTCCTAGTAAAGAACTCGCATTTCTTAATTACTACTAGCATCTATTCTTCTTATAGTCTCTTTAAAACCCATTTAATATATTCTCCGTATTCTTCCTTAGTTATTAAGTAGATAATAATATCGTTAAGGTATACTATAATAAATTTATCTAAGTATTCTCCTAATATATTATTAATACGCTTCTAAAACGTTGCTAGTACGTTTATAAGCCTAAATTATATAACTAATAGCTTATCTAGTCCTTCCTTTAACCTAAAGGCTGCCTTCTATTTATTGCCTTCTTTAATTCTAATCTAATAGTACGCCTATCTCAGATCTATCTTTATAAAGATTTGCGCATTACCTATCCTATCTTAAATTTCGCTAATTAAGGGTAAAGGATACCTATCCTTCCTAGTAATGCTATTTAACTATCTATAGTTAATACACAACCTTAGTTTACCATTTTTCTTTAGTACGAATAGTACTAGATAACCCACTAATAACTGTAATAGTCTAATATATCCCTTTTGTAGATTTTCTTAGACAAACTCTTTTAATGCTTTAACTTCCTTTTTGGTAAGCTTATAAATTAGAAAAAACCTTAAACTTATTTCTAGTTCTAATTCTATTTTATAGTCCTATACTATATACTCTAACAGCTTTTTACTTTCTGCTAACTATAGTTTCTTACCGTATTTATAGTATCTCTTTAGTATATAACTTAAGCCTTACTTAGTCTCCTTATATATCGCTCCGACTTAGTACTATACTAACTTAGCTTATTATCGCATCTTATAGCGTTAAGTATCCCTAATATTAACCTAACCTATAACCCAATTAATCTTTAGATTATATTCCTATAACTAAGGCATTCCTAGTACTGCCTTATTATTCCCTAATAGTAATATATTAAAAGACATCTTAATTTATCTCCCTTTAATGGTTAACTAAATAGGTCCTATTTTAAGATTAATAATGCCTCCTCCATAGGCTATCAGATCTCCTAAAATTATCACTAATAGGTAAGGGTACTTCTTTTTCCTATATGGTAATCCCATTTTTTAACTGCTGCTAGTAAGATATAGTTTCTTATTACTCTACTATCTATTAATACTTTAAACTGTTAATCCTACCACTTAACTCGTAAATTTAGGTGTTATTTTTAAATTCTTTTAAGGGTCTAAGGCTCTATTACTAGCTCCCTCTAGTTTTATAGGCCTCTACTTTTCCTAACTATTAGCTGCTTAATCCTAATTATACTTAGTCCAACTTAGGCTAATACTTAGTTCGCTTTTTATCTTCAATATGCTATAGATACATATTTTTTAGGCATTCCCACCACTATCGTCCGTCTAGGTATTCCTCCGTAAGAAATCTTCCTAGCTAAAGTATTAAGGGGTCGTTCGGTTACACCTCCATATTCAATATAGAGGCTCTATATTGTAACCGAAATGGAGCTCAAATATAAATATAAGGTGGTCGTTCGGTAAATCTAACGACTTTTGAATATGGAGCTCCTCCATATCGGTAAGCGCGGCAAATTTGCAAGCTATACTGTATACAGTAGTTGAAATAAGGTTCTTGGCACCATTTCAATATATAGCTTTAAGCTCCTTTTCCATATTCCATTTTAATATGGAGCTCTCGCATACACGCCAAAGTAACAACTTCTTGTAATATGGCGACTCCACACGCCCCAATCGCGATACTGTAGTCGCATTTGCAAGCCTTATATAATGTTATTATCTTAACCTTTATAATCGCGATGAGCTTATTTCCGGGGGGCACTCGTACTTAGCATACTAATATATAGCGAGGAACAAGGTAGACAACGTAATTACTCTACGGCTATAAGCAATAACTTATAAATGTAACTCGTATAAAGCCTAAGGTGTTTAGGAAGCTTCTTAATTAGTTATAACTATACGGCGACTTAAAGGATATGAAGCTTCTATTAGCGGCTAAGAAGCTAATAATATTCCTAATAATATTTAGCAATAATTCGTTATATAGATTACTAAGTGAGGTAACTTAACACTTATCCACAACAATCTACCAGTAAGTATTTACCTGCTAGCTAAACCTCTAGTACTAATTTACTGCCCTATAGAGCCGTATATAAAGTCCTTCCTGGCCTTCTAAAACTGTATAAGGAAGTCGTTTGGCTTCCTTAGAACTTTACTCCAGAAGAGATTGCTAATAACCCTAAACAATATCCTTTCTTTGCTGATTATATTAGAGCCCTTAACGGTACTTATCTACCAGTCTTTATTAGAGGCGGGTATATAAGGCAAGCTCTATAGCGTAGAAGGAAGGGAGGATTATTATAGAACGTTCTTATAGCTGTTAATTTTTAGATAAACTTCCTATACGTTTTAGCTAGTTAGGAGGGCTCTACTTATAACTCTAGAGTCCTTAATTTAGCAAAGGCTAAGGGATTTAAAGCCTTACCTAGTAGATACTACGTCGTAGATACTGGGTACTCCAACACGCCTATAACTCTAGCTCCCTACCGTAGTATATAATATTATCTTTATAAGTAGGCGTAGGTAAATATAAGGCTATAGAACGTAAAGGAGCTCTTTAATCTTTAATACGCGGCTCTAAGGAATATAGTAGAGCGTACCATAGGCGTTTTTAAGAATCGTTTCCGGTACTTTAAGGCCGGTAGGCGTAGTCTCCCTTTAAATACGCAGGTAGATATAGTGTACGCTTTAACTACGGTGTATAACTTTATAAATATAAACAATCTAGATAATCTAGGTTACGTTCTAAAGGTGCAGGATAAGGTTATAGATAAGGAAGACGTAAGGCTCGCAGAGGTAGAAAGCGATGTAGTTATAAACTAAAGACGCAATAAGATCGCGGAGCTTATATAGCAGAGTTACTGCGAGGCAATTGGCAGGCCAATTAATTAAGAATATACAATAGATTTAGGTGTATTTACTATAGAAATCCATGTAGTTTCCCTCTATATATTGCTCTCTAATTACCTAATAGTAAGGCTTTAAAGAGCGACCCAAAATCTTACCTATATTTGAGCTCAGATCTCACCTAAAGCTTGCTCCTACGCATCCTCCTTTCTACTAGCCAAAATATCGTTAATTAAGCTTCGCCGAAGCTCTACAACTCTAGCCGTTACAAGAAATAATCTAGCAGTAGACTCCGTCTTAAAAGCTTATAAAACAGCCAGTTGCTCTATAGGATCTAAGTAACTAAACTTGTGGATGAACTCTGTGGAGGCCTTCTCTTAAGGAGACTTCTGGGCCATCAGCTCTCTCGTAGCCCTTATCTCTCTTATTACCTTCTTTACCGTCTCCTCTAGTGCCTCTGCAACTCGCCGTCTTCCTCACTGGCGCTTCGTATTAGATTCGGTGGCTTTAGCAGCTTACTTAACAGCCCGCTTCCGCATAGCTAGTAAAGAAGGTTAACTTAGCGTTAAGGAAGACCTAGAAGGACTAGGGCGCTTAGCTAAAGGTAAGCTTAATTAACTGCGTTTAATAGAGCTAAGAGCTGACTCTAACTTAGAGGCCTTATCTACTTCCCCCTTATCCTTGTCCTTATCTTCCTTATCTACTAAACCTAACGCCTGTAAGGCTACCGCCGAGAGAAGTTTGGGGTCTATATAGCTCTTAATTGCTTTATTAATTGACCTTATATAATTACCTGTCGCTAGAATTCCGTTAAACAGCTCATGTAGTAGATTTAGGAAGGCAGGCGGCGTATAACGAAACTTCTTAGCGGCAGGATTAGCTTTAAAGTAGGCCTCTATAACTTCCTTACTGGTAATAGGCACGCCTTTATCTTCGTCCTACCCCCAGCTAAAGAGGCTGTAGAGCTCCTTCTATAGCTTCTAATCCTTTTTATGGTTATCGTGCTTAGTCTTAATTTACTTAACAGTAATAAGCTACTGGGTAACAGCAAGTATACAATTAAGGGCAATCTTCCAGCTATTAGCTTTGTAGGAGCTATCTACGCGATATCCTTTCCGAACGGCCTCAACGAGGCCTTCTAACATCGCCTCCTCTATCTTATCTGTCCATCTTAAACGCGCATTCCTATGCCCCACGGGCGTCGCGGGCGTCACGGGCGTCGCTGTAACTCTACTACGGCTCGTATAGGAGGTGGGCAAAGATGTAGGAAACGTCGATTGTAGAGAGGGCGTTAGCCGAGGAGGGGGCTCTATTGCTACACCAAAGTAGGGAGTTGCGATAGAGGCTTGGT
>Ga0307515_10016804_pt1 | contig 13381 bp, 3 predicted proteins | sample 17_EM_MG_FD_194513 | JGI IMG/M metagenome (GOLD analysis project Ga0307515, IMG submission 194513) | Populus trichocarpa ectomycorrhiza microbial communities from riparian zone in the Pacific Northwest, United States - 17_EM | ecosystem: Host-associated > Plants > Roots > Unclassified | place...
CTGCCTTCTTAGTTATAGTAAAGCCTACCTTTATAAAGTATCTAGAAGAAACTAGGAAGAACTCTATAAAGTAAGTCTCCTAATATAAATATAACGACCTTATTTTTTAGCTTGCCAATCTAGATTATAAAGCTTATATATAGGTAGAACGCAACGCTAAATTAAAAGCTAACCTCCGGTAGTTTATAAGGGAAGATATTTACCTAGATCTATAAGGCCTCTAGAGGCGCCTATTAGGCGCCAATAAAAAGGCTTTAAAGGTGATTTCTAAGCTAGAGATTTATAATGTAATTATAAGCAAGTATATTAAATACTTAGGGCAGAAGAAGACGTACCGTATAATTGCGATAGAGTATTACGGTATAAGAAATATTAAAGTTAACTAGCTAATTAATTACTGTCGGATCTGTAAGGAGTAAGTTAAAAATTCTAGATCTAAAGGTATATTACTAATATTCTTATAGAAAAGCAGCCTCTACTATAAAGCCTCCGCTTAATATAATTGTCTTATTAGCTCCTTTTAACTGTATTTAGGGCGATCTAATTAATATACGCTCTAAGCTAGACGGCGAATATAAATAGATTCTATAGATACGCGATTATTTTAGTAAATACTATACCCTCTATCCTCTTAAGCAGAAGACTACTAAGGAAGTTGCCGCTGCTGTTTTACAATGGCTATATCACTATAGTGTTTACCTTTATATTTAGCAAAGTAATAACAGTTTAGAATTTAAAGGCGCCCTTCTTATTCTACTTCGTCGTTATAGAGTTAAAGTTATTAATAGCCGTCCCTATTACCCGCAATTATAAGGCCTTATAAAGTAGGCCAACGGCTTTATAAAGAAGAAGCTTTATATAGTAAAGCAAGTTATAGGAACTTTATAATAGGTAGCGGCTTGCCTACTTATTACGGCCTTAATTAATTATACCTACTATAAGTTAATTGGCTATACGCCGTTTCGTTACCTATATAGGAGAGATCCTTAGGCCTCTACTTTACTGCTACCTACCTACTGGGCTACAGCAGAGCCTTTATCTAATATTAGTGACGCTAAATTTAATTATAAGGATCTAGATAGTAATAAGGAAGTTTTAGGTTCTTAACCAGATAAGAATAGTAATAGGTAGGAGGCCGCTAAGCAAGAGCGTAAGGATAAGGATAATCAATCTATTACTTTTAGCGCCCTTACTACTACTAATAAGGCTTATAATGTGTCTTCTAATATAGAAGATAATAGTTATTAGATCTTAGCCTCTGGCGAATCTTCTATTAATAAAGACAGTAATTTTAATAGTATTATTCTAAGCTTAGGAACTAGCTCTGTAGGCAATCGCGATTAATTTAATAATAATAATAACGATAATGATTTAGCTAAGGGAGACTAGAGGTAGGTAACTTCTCTAAACCGTACTTTATCTAATAACGATCGCCTCTTTTATAATCGCTTACTAGTCTTAATTTAAACGTAATAAATTTAGTATACTATATAGTCGTCAGGATTAAGTGGATTTAGGCAGCCTCCGCCTCTACTAAAAGGCTTTCCTATACTAAGCTAAGAAGCTAGAATGCAACTATATTATAAAATAATAGAAGCAATAGATAGAGAGGCTGCAGCCTTAGTGGCAGTAAGTGCTAAGCGTATTGCTGATCTTTAACGTACTGAGAGAGCTCTGCAATCTATTTAGTAGTAGGAGGAACTATATCTAAATAACTAGATTAAAGATTTAGAGGACTCCTACTATACCCCTAGAGGTTATTTTATAGACAATCTTGCCGTTTAAATTAAAGCTCTATAAGTATAACTCTATCGCGAAGCTGGCGGAGCTGGCGTTCTACCTATAGATCTTAGTAAGTATTATAATATCGCTAAGTCTACCTATAGGCATAACTTAGTTTGGGTAATTAAGAACTCTAATAATCCTATACACGCAATTCTACTATAATAAGAGCTTAAGCAGCAGGTGTTAAAAAAGCTAGAGGAGCGCTAAAAGGAACTATGGCTGTAGAGGCCTTCCGTAGGGTTAAGCTCCCTTTATAATATATTAAATATTTATAAGAGAGTTTAATAGTAATTAGCTCGCTCTTAAGAACGGATAAAGAAGAAGTATAGTACGTAGCATTCTATTACTACATTTAATATAGGCGACTTTATTCTTTTTTTAATTCCTAAAAAGCTTTAAAAGGCTATTAAGATCTCTTATATACCTGGCTGTATATATAAGATTTAAAACTATAGCTACTATAAAATTCGCACTTAGTACGGAATTGTTAAAGAGCCCTTCCTTGGCAGCGAGTTGATTAAACTAAGAGAGACTTATAATGCTTAGATCTCTATAAGTATTAGTAAAGTTATATCGCTTTCTATAATAGTAAAAGCTTATCTAATAACTGCGTAACCTACTAGCTGTAGGTATAAGCAAGGATATAGTAATTAGTAATATAGCTATTAAAAAGGAAATGCAGAGTGTTCTTCCTATTGCTATAGAGGGAGAGCTTATATAAATTAACCAACTAAAGACTTTGGTGAACTACCTTTAAGAGCTATAAGCTATAGGAGACTTACTAGTTCTTAGATAACCTCTTAGCTAAAGCGCCCCTAGTAGGAGATAAAGCCTTAAAGCTCTATATAACCTTAAAGCCTTATATAACCTTAATTAGTAATAGTAAATAAAGAAAGTAATTAATTAAGCCCACTATAAAGGCTGCGGAAGTTAAAGGAGAGAAGGATAATAGAGCGGGTAAGGCTAGCGTAGGTAGGAGAAATCTAAATCGCAACTGCACTAAACCTAATTAGGTAATTAGTCTATGGCTAGTAGAACATCAAAGAGCCCGGATTTTAATAGATCTTAGTAGGTTTAAGGCTTTATATAATTTGCAAATTTTAGTATTAAAAAACGCGATTAACTACCCCCTACCTAATTGGTTTTTACTACCTATAGACTATATCTATAATATAGAAAGGCCTTTAAATACACTTATAAATTATAGCGTAACCTAGTTTAGATGGAATCTAGTAGTATTATAGTGGTTTAGGGGGGTAGTTAAATTTAATCTCTAGAGCCTTGTAAAATCTTATTAGAAAATTAAGATTTTATATAATTATGCTCTACTAGATAATTAATTATAATATTAAGGATATATTATTACTTATTTTACGCCTAAAATTAATAAGATTATATATTAGTCCTTATTTATAACTATTGACTACATTATACTTCCTAAATCAACTTATAGAAACAGCTAAAATCTACTAAAAAGCTTCGTTAAAAAGCTTTATATAGCTTTAAATCTATTCTAGAATAAAGCAATTAATCCGGAATAAAGCAGCTTAAAGCGATATACGATTTGTTCCTCTTTAAGGACAATCTGTTCCGGAATAAGGTAGAAATATTCCAGAATAAGCTATATACCGGTATTGGGTAGAACAGAAGTTACTACTTCTACTACCTTTATAAGTGTTTCGAGCTTCTTCCGGGTACCTCTCTTGTACTTGTAATTACCTTTAAATATTAAACGAACGGACGATCGACGCTAATAGACGATTGACGCTGACGGATGAACGAACTAATAAATTAAATTAAAGCTTCGGAACGTCAAAATAAGGTTCTGCTAAGACGCCAATTGGACCCTGCCTGACCTGTTAAAATCCTAAAAATGACAACTATAAACGAATTAAAAGTCAACCTTATCCTTAACCAGCCATCTAATTAGATTCTATGGTTTTTTATTATCTAAGATATAGCCAAAACGAACAAGATATGGCAATATATTAACCCGTCTAAAAAGAAAGATAAGCTTCTAACGCTAGAACTACCGAAACGGCCTATACCAGCGGACGTACGACCTATAGCTATATTAATAACCCAGCTAGAACAAGACTAATTCGCTATTTATAACTAGCTCTATGTTAAGTATAAAGACAATCTTTGAATATACCAGAAGCAAGAGCAGGCTATTAACGGCATTAGTAACTATATTGTGCGAACGATATCGGTAGCCTACCTTCCCCTTATTGACGGCCTAGATTTAGTCTACGAATGGCTTAAAGTACTTAAGAAAGCGCTTGCCCCTACTACCTTAGGTTAAAAGTATAACGTCCTTAATTAATATACGGCTTTGAAAGCCTATAATATAACACAGAGTATTGATAAATGGTTGAATAACTGGCGGAACATTTATAAACTTGCTGAGTAATTAGACCTACTAAACGTGTAAGGCTTCAGGCCTCACTACGACTTCGTTTAAGTAATTAAGCCTATCTCTTCTAGCTTTGTAGGAGCTCTAGAAGTAGACCTTATTTATAAGGAACGTAAGGGTAAAGCAGCCCTATCTATTATTGATCTGATTGAGGAATTTAAGGAGCACTACTGTATGCAGTAATAAGCGTCTCCTACTACTGCTAACCACTCTGCATTTGCAACATTTTAAAATAATTCCCCTATCTTACCGAAAAAGACATGCCTTTATGATGAAGAACACCTATTTTGGGAATGCCAATATCTAATTAAGAGCTTAAGACCCTATGGGTGGGTACCTAATAAGAAAATATAATAACGAATTAATGAAAAGCTTATAAGATATAAGAGACTTGCTATTACTGTTAAGAGAGTATAAAAGGAGGCTTCCTAGAGGATGCCTACTACTACTACTAATGATCGGATTATTGAGATCTGATTTCCTCTTTAAATACAGTCTCCTAAGAGGCTAAAGAGGACACCTCTTTGAATATAGTCTCCTAAGAGGCTAGAGAGGACATATTGTTAAATATAGTCTCCTAAGAGGCTGGAGAAGACACCTTTTTAAATATAGTCTCCTGAGAGGCTATAGAGGACATCTCTTTAAATACGGCTTTATATCCAGAGATATAAAGCTAGGGAGAACTATTAAGCCCTAAACCCCTTTGCTATTCCTAATTTGTATTTAAATTTCCTATATTGATATAGTCTCTACCTTTATTTTTGTTTTCTACAGCTTTAACTACACCGTTAAATCTAGGGGGGTGTGTAACCGACTACTAACACCGTGCTGAGATATAAGATTACCGCTTGGAAGGATCCAAGACTGCGTTAACACCACCCTATATATTGATTGCAGATCAATATTGCTTGCAGATCACTGTTCCCATTTTAGTTGCCTATTACCTTTTTATGTCTTATTTCCTCTACCTTCTTCGTGTATATATAGAGGCCTTAGAGCTACATTTATAATTAAGTCGTTTATTTAATCCTTTATACTGCAAAGCTTATATTTAATATTATTATCTTCTAGTTATATATCTTCTACGATTTTGGGGTCTACTATATATAGTTTTACAACTATGCTGCGGAAGTTGGTAGGTCTATAGGGAAGTTATATAATATAGGTCTTATTTTTAATACTAAGTAGGTTATACGGACTAGACTAGTAGCCAGGTTGGCCTATAGGTCTTTCTCTCCATACTAATATAGGTAAGTTAAGTGGTAGGTTATAAATCGCGGTTATCTTAGGTCCGTTACGTATATTAAGGGTATCTACTACTTAGCGCTTAGCTCTAAGCTTCTTAACTTCTTCTATAGCCTTTTTAAGAGCTACTGCTTATTTTATAACCGTAGGATTAGGTACGTCGGATTCCACTATACGTGGGTAAGCTCTAAATACTAATAAGGTAGGTATAAGACCGTTAGGGCCTACGAAGTTATTAATTACTTTAAAAGCCATTTGTAAAGCTATGTCTTTATTAATATCCGGTAGTTCTGTAATAATAATATAGTATATACGACGGAGGGGGCTATAGTAACGTTCTACCATTCCGACTAAATTGTAGGCTTTAATAGGTACGCCTTTTATAACTATTCCGAGTATTATAGCGTATTATTTAAATTCTTTGTGTTACGGACGCTTTAAGTACAATATTATAACTACTTGGAGAAGAGACGGAAGAAGCTAGTTGGTTAATTTAGGTATAGTTTAGGATAGAGCCGGTAGAACTATATAACGAGGAATAGTAACCGAGGTTATATAATATGCTACGTATTAAACGAGAGGAACGAGAGGAACTTACGTACCTTATGTATAAGACGTACATTACGTATAAGAAGGATTTTATAGGAGTACGGTTGTGTATTTAAGGACCTTTAGTCCCTACCTAGATAGTTCCTTCCTTGTAGTAATTCTCAGAATATAATTAGAGTTAATCTATTAGGTAACTACTCCACCAGTTATTATTACTTTATTAACTTTTATCTTTGCATTTCCTACACACCTAGCCTAATAATGAGCCTACTATAGTTCTTACTACAAGGTTCCGTTATACAATTACTACCTGGTTACAGTATTAAACATAGGAAGTTAAACAATATGCCACCAAAAGCAGCCACCACAACGCCATTAACGGCAGCAACTACATTAAGATTAGGTAACGACACTAGTATAGCAGACACTAACTTACAGCAACCTATAACGGTTGGACAACTATAAAAAATAGTTAACTAGTTAACAGCTAATAATGCAGTATTAGAAGAAAGACTTAACGGGATAGGAGCGGTAAAGATTAAGCTACTATTAATTGAGCAATTTTTAGGGGAGAGATTAAAGCTTAAAGGATTTCTTACGTAGATGCACTTTAAGGTCTTATAGGAAGGAGTAAAACTACCGATACTTATGGATTAAATAGCCTACATAGGACTATTCTTGTTAGGAAAAGTACTTAAGTAGTTTAAACCTTATCTTACGGAGATATAGGTAAATAGAATGACGACTACTAACTAAGACGTGCAATTTATGTTCTTAAGTTAGGAAGGATTTATAGAGCGACTTACGTAGATGTTTGGAGACCTAGAAGAAATAACTATAGCAAAAAGAAAACTCTAGAACCTTATATAACGAACTTTAGTAATTAAGTATACAATATAGTTCCAGACACTAGCAATATAAGTAGAGTGGAATAATAGGGCGCTTATGGTATAGTATAAATAAGGACTTAAGGCTAAAGTCTAGGATGTAATTATCCTAATGGAAGATACGGACACCCTAAGGGAACTAATAGATTAGGCGATTAAGATTAATAATTAGATTTACTAAAGGGAACAGGCTAAGAGAGGTTAGGATAGAGTTCTATAGTTATATAAGGCGTAAAGTACGCAATAATAAAAGCCAAGTTAGAAACTATGGTATAGCGTAGAGCTAATAGACCTAAGTAGTACTAAAGAAGCCTATAAGAAATGGAGTAAGTAACTATAGAAACCTAGGGGATAAGGATTAAGTAATTAAAGGTCTAAGGAGTAGAGGCCGAATTAGGGATTTTAGTAGTAGAAGACATTTAGGCGGACTCTATAGTAAGAGAAATAGTTTAAAAAAGGAGCTTATATAAATTGCGGAAAACAGGGTTATTACGTTAAAGACTGTAGAAGTGGGTAGAGTTACTATATAGTAAAAGGTACGAGACTAGTAGACAATATATACGTATAGAGGGATAATAATATGCTGCGAGGAATAAAAGAATATTTAATTAGAAGTTTTGTGTTTTGTTATAATAATGCATGCCGAATTTATAAAGACGCTAAGTATAGCGTAAGCTATTGGCTATAGGAGCTAGTATCTATAGGATATAGAGGAACTAATGAACTAGCTCGTAGATTAGATATTAAAGATAATGATTTTAATATAGGCGAAGCATTCCGTAATAATAAGGTAATAAGGGCCGCTTACTAGAAGCGAGTAGACCTTAAAGATGTTATACTAAAGGTAGAGGATGATTTTACTATAAAATAGGGAATATTAGTAGGGATCGAAACCCCACTAGATATAATGTCTATCGCTTCGCAAGATATAAGAGAAGTAGGATAGCGAATTACTTTAGCACTTAATAAAGGCAAAAAGCTAAAGGCTTAAGATTCTTATAATGAGATAAGAGATAACTAAGATTCTTAAGACGAGATGAGGTAAGCTTAAGGACCTATAACGGACGAAAACTAATAGAGTAAAGTAGTAGCTTAGTTTAAAGATATATAAATAAGCTCGGGATGGAAGTTCCTATAGGCATAAAATTCTTAAGACAAGATAAGTGAGATTTAAGACTCTTAAGACGAGATAAGAACATTAAGTAAGCCTAGTTGGACTAAGGCTAAAGCTAAGCTTAAGTTAAAAGCAAGCTTAGGATTAAAGAATCTAAGGAGTTAAGAATTCGGAATGTAAATCAGGACACCTATAGGTAAGAGGTAAGAAGCTTCTTTATAGATTAGAGAATCTACGGCATAAACAGCAATTAGACTAGGAGACAAATATATAGACCTAGAGGATTTACTAGTAGAACGAGTTATTTAGACTAAAGATTAAAAAGTTAATACTAAGATTAAGAAGCAGAATAACTTTAAGGATTAGAGCGCAAGGCGTAAACTAAAAGAAACTATAGAAGAGTTTAGGTAAAGAATTATCGTATAATAAGAATAGAAACTAAATAAGAGATTTAGCATATTGGGACGTATAAAGGATAGAGTACTAGTATAAAGAATTACTAATAGGCCTAGGGTAGGCATACTAAGAGCTAAGTAGTTTACTAAACTGGAAGATAAAGAGGATCTAGGGATCCTAACTAGGTTTAAAGAACGATATATAAAGGGCTGTTACGATATAGTAATAAGAAGATACTTCCTTACGGACAGACCGTATATACTCTAGTAGCTATACTAAAAGTGGTATAGGCAAAGGCATAATAATAAATGGGAAGATTTCTATATATAGTTGGACGAAAAAGTTATCTAAGACCACTTAATTATAGAAAAGGCTATGACTTATATTAAAGGAGCCTTAATTATAACGTTAAAGGATCTAGAGGAACGATTAGAGGACTAGAGAAGTAAGAGACGCATCTTAGTACCTGTAAATGAAATTGTAACGTTTAGATTAGCATAATAAAGGTTTAAACTTAAAGATGAAGATAAGTTAAGAGTTAACCTAAAGCACCTAGCACACTATATATTATTATGGATTGCGTGCGTAGACGATATATACAAAATATATAAAAATCCGAAAGAAAAGAATTGGAAATACCCTATAAGGATATACTAGATAATAGATAAACGACAGTATAGGAATGCTAAATATATATATAGATAGCATCCAGTAGAGGTTTAAGAGGAAGGAAGTTTAGTACTTTAACCAGAAAGATTCCTTATAAAAAAATGCTTAGATAGATAATAGTAGTAGGAATGCTTAGAGAATATATATCTATAGTATATTAAAGATAAAAAATAAACTAGGTATTAGCTAAAGAATAAGCTAAGTATATAAGGATTAAGCAGCTAATAGTTAGGAAAAGTAGAGGCCTATAGGACTAGAGGGAGCTAGTAGTAAAGCCTTAGACCCTTAAAGGAATTTAAGGATAATACCTAAATTTACGAGTTAAATAGTAAGATTAGCAGTTTGAGGCGCTAATAGATAGTAGAGCAACGCGAAACTATATCTTACTAGTAGTAGTTAAGAGGATAGGACTACCTTATAGACAAAAGGAGGAACCTTACCTATTAGTGATAATTTTAGAAGATCTGATAGCCTATAGAGGAGGTATTATTAATCTTAAAACAGAACCTATTTAGATAACTATTAAAGGAAGATAAATTAAGATATCTTTTAATATCCTACTATTAGGACGGGATAAGGTAGTATTAGGGATGCCTTAGTTATAGAAATATAACCTAAGGATCGATTGGATTATAGGTTAGGTTGATATTAGAGATACTTAACGCCGTAAGATGTAATAATAAGCTAAGTTAATATGGTACTAAGTAGGGGCGACCTATAAAGAAATAGAGAAAGGCTTAGGCTATATACTAAAGAGATACTATAAGTACGGTAAGAAACTATAGTTACCGGAAAGTAAAAAGCTATTAGAGTATGTAGTATAGGACTATAAGATAGAATTAGAACTAAAAATAAGTCTAAAGTTCTTTCTAATCTATAAGCTTACTAAAGAAGAAGGTAGAGTATTAAAAGAGTTTGTCCAGGAAAATCTATAAAAGGGATATATTAGACTATCGTAGTTATTAGCGGGTTATCCAGTACTGTTTATACTAAAGAAAAATGGTAAACTAAGGCTGTGTATTAACTATAGATAGTTAAACAGTATTACCAGAAAGGATAGGTATCCTTTACCCTTAATTAGCGAAATCTAAGACAGGATAGGCAATGCGTAAATCTTTATAAAGATAGATCTAAGATAAGCGTACTATTAGATTAGGATTAAGGAAGGTGATAAATAGAAGGCAGCCTTTAGGTTAAAGGAAGGACTATATAAACTATTAGTTATATAATTCGGGCTTATAAATATACTAGCAACGTTCTAGAAGCGTATTAATAATATATTAGGAGAACACTTAAATAAATTTATTATGGTATATCTTAATAATATTATTATCTACTTAATGACTAAGGAAGAATATAAGGAACACGTTAAATAGGTTTTAAAGAGACTATAAGAAGAATAGATGCTAGTAGCAATTAAGAAATGCGAGTTCTTTACTAGGAAAACCAATTTTGTTAAATTTATTATTAAACTAGGCTAACTTAGTATAGATCTAAAGAAGATCGAGGCTATAGTAAATTAGTAAGAACTAGAGAACGTTACGCAGTTAAGATTGTTTTTAGGGTTTTGCAATTACTATAGAAGGTTTATAGCGTAGTAGTTAAAGAATATTAAACTATTTACGTGATTAACGAAGAAAGAAAAACTATAGGTATGGGGAGAGAAATAAAGAGAACTTTTTAAGAAAGTTAAAGAGTTGTTTACCTAAGAGCTAGTTCTTAAGATCTATTAACTAGGACTAGAGACGGTTGTAAAGATAGATATATTAGACTATATACTAGGGGCGTACTTTATACAAAAATATTAAGATAGATAGTACCTAGTAGTATACTATAGTTGGAAGATAACACTACTAGAGTTAAACTATGACATCTATAATAAAGAGTTATTAGGTATAGTTGCAGTATTAAAGGAATAAAGAGCATTCTTATAAGGTATAGAGAAACTATTTATGGTTAAGACGGATTATAAGAACCTAATAAAATTCTTAATAATAAAGGAACTTAACTAAAGATAGGTTAGATAGGTAGAGATGCTTATAGAATACTATTTTGAGATTTAGTATACTAAGGGTACAAATAATACGTGGGTAGATGCTCTAAGCCGTAAAGCTAAACTATAAAACGATAAAAAGCTATTAGGGGCTTTACTGTAAAGAGATATAAACGGATTAATTAGGTATAATTATCCGAAGATTATAGCAACTTAAAAAGATGAGGAACTAGAGAAAGTCTATAAGACACTAAAAAGCTTTTAGGTATAAAGAATTTTAAAAATATAGCTAGAAGATTTATAGACGGATATATATAAAAATTAAGAAGTAAAGTATATTCTAAAAAGTATAGTAGAGTAGTTTGTAAAGGACTTCTATAAGGGACTAACTTAAGGATATAATAGAGCTATGAGCTTAGTGTTAAGACTTTAAGAGGAGTATATTATTAATAGAATCTAAAGAATAGCTAGGAGGGTTATAAGGGAATACCTAGATTACTAAAGAAATAAACTAATAAGGTATAAGTTATATAAAGGGCTATAACCTATTAAAATACTAGAGAGACTATGGGAGGTTATATTATAGGACTTTATCGTTAAGTTACTAAAATTAAGAGATCCTATTACCGGATAAGATTATAACGCGATCTTAGTAATAGTAGACAAACTTATAAAGTAGGGATACTTTATAGCATATACAGAAGAAATCTTAGCGAAAGATGTCGCTAAAATTTATATTAAAGAAGTGTTTGTAAGATATAGAGTATTAAGTAAGATTATATTGGACAGGGATCTAAGATTTATAGCAGTATTTTAAAAGGTATTCTTAGCGGAGTAAGGAGTTTAAGCAGTAACTTCCACTATATATTATCTATAGACAGACGGTTAAATAAAAAGATTAAATTAGACGCTAGAGTAGTATTTAAGGCATTATATTAATTATATATAGAATAATTAGGTATCGCTATTATTAGTTATATAGTTTACATATAATATAACACCTTAAGAAGGAATAGGCATATTACTATTTAAGGCGAATTATGGATATAAGCTAAGAATATCGTTATCACTATAATAAGTAAAGAAAACGAGTAGTACAGCTAAAGAAAGGATAAAGACGTTAATAAATCTTTATATAGACCTTATAGAATTAGTAAAGAAAGTATAAGAGAGAATAAAAAAGTACTATAATGCTAGGAGATCTAAGGGACTAGATCTTAAGGAGGGAGATAAAGTATAGCTACTACACAAAAATTTTAAGAGTTGACGACTAAGTAAGAAGTTGGACTATATTAGACTAAAACCTTTTAAAATTATATAAAGGATTTTACTAGTTACGTTTAAGTTAAACCTATTAGCTAAGATAAAGATCTACCCTATATAGTATATTATAATGCTAGAGCTAGTATATAGGAATATTAAGCTACTAGTTTATAAAGTAGACATATATAGAGGACAAGAGGAAGACAAATAGTAAGTTTTAAAGATTGTTAGTTATAAGGACGTTAATAATAAAATATAGTATAAGGTTAAGTAGATAGGCTATACTAAGACTACCTAGGAGCTACTAGAGAATTTAAAGAATACTATAGGAAAGGTATAGGAGTATTAGAAGAGATTAGGTTAGGTAGTATTAATAAAGAAGGATTGCTAAAGAATAAGTTACCTAAGGGGGACCTAAGAAGAGCAGTTACCGAGCTACTCGGATCTATTTCCTTCTCTATTAGAAAAAAATCCGTTTTTTTATTGCTAAGTTCCTATAAACCTTATTCTATAAGTTTTTACTCCTTAAAATAAACCTTCTTATAAACCTTCTTAAGACGAAGTAGACGAGTAGACGCCGCGATCTAAATATCTAGGGCCTTCTATTCCGCATTACGAGAACGTTTTAACTTAGTAAGGGCTTAAAATAGTTTACTATTTAGCCGCATAGCAGCAGATTAAATATAAGACCTTAAGATAAATTAATTAGGGAACTAGACGACTATTAAGAGTAATAGGTCGCGTATATTTAGCATTAGAGGTAGAGTAAATGTCGTAGGACGAATGAATATTTGCTTTAGTGCACTCTAAATAAGAGGACGGTTATTGCGAAGATGGGTTCGCTAACGTAATATAAACTAACCCCTTTTTTAAATAATAAGAATACGGACACGGTATAATCTTACTAAGAAATAATATTACAGCGACAGTGCGAGCACGACGTTAGGCGTATAAAGAAGAAATTACTTTAGGTATAATAAGCAATAATATTAACTAAATTAATTAGACGGATATTATACCTCTAATAAATAACTTAGAGATATTTTAAATCTTTAAGGATAAAG
>Ga0307515_10016806_pt1 | contig 13380 bp, 5 predicted proteins | sample 17_EM_MG_FD_194513 | JGI IMG/M metagenome (GOLD analysis project Ga0307515, IMG submission 194513) | Populus trichocarpa ectomycorrhiza microbial communities from riparian zone in the Pacific Northwest, United States - 17_EM | ecosystem: Host-associated > Plants > Roots > Unclassified | place...
AGCCTTTTTTTAAAATAGATTTTGGAATTATATAATCTCATACCATTATCTAAAATATCTTTTTACTGATTTTTTAGAATAATAACTATTTATTTTTAAATAGCAATAGTTACAATTGTTGTCCCTAGAAAGTAAGAAAATTATTATTGATTATAACACAGTTATACCTAGCTCAAGGCTCGGCATCTAACCCGGTTTAAGGTTTATGATTTGACCCAACCTGAATTAGATAGGTTGAGTTAATCTAAGTTTATTCTAAAATAATACTGTTTAAGAATTTTTTAAAAATAAAATGATGTGATTAAATTTCTAAAGAAACAAGAACAAGAACAAGAAAAAAAGAAAAGGGAATCGAAGTCAAAATGTAAAAGTAACTAGAAACGTTACCTCAAATACATACATGGTTGTCAAATCCAATCCAAGAATTGATTAAGAAAAGGATCTAATTAGGTAAGCTCATGAATCACTTAATAATTATTTTTATTCTAATTATATTATTTCTTTATAATTTTTTATAAAATATTGACTCGATCAGATTAAACAAATTTGGTTATATTAATGGCTTTAGTGGTGAGTTGGAATCGAGACAAGACATGGTAAACTTGGTACGAAAACGAATGATTCCTTATCTTTTCTCGCTACAGCCAGGAATCCATAACGAACATGATTCTTTCTATACCTGCTTCGAGTAATTATAAAAACGTTTTGAGCCGTGAAGTTAGTTGATATGTGCATAAATTGATTTGGAAATTCACATTAATAAAATAAAAAATCTGTTTAGGTTTGATCTTGTATTTTTTTTTTATTGTAATTTGAGAAATTACATTTTATTTTTAAGTTTTATACATGCATTAACACTTCATATTTTCTAGAAAAAAAATTAATAATTTTTTTTATTTACAGATTTACTATTATATTTATTTTAATGACTAAAAAGCCTTAAAATAATAAATTGTCATTTATAATCTATAATTACAATAATGTTATCCATAATTCCATAAATACAAATCACATTTCGTCATTTAATTTTTGGACATCATTGATAATTTTTTTTTATTGCATTTGAAAAGAAAGGCACCACATAATTCATAATATCTATGCATTTAAAGAAAGAAACACAATTCATTCATCCAAGAACATTGCTTGAATTCATATCTCATGCAAGTGACAATCTCGTTTCTATTTTTTATATATTAAAAGGTAATGTGATAACACTTTTCAAATATTAATTAGCAGCCAAATAAATATAAATACGAAAAACTTAAATAAATAAGTTATTTAGTAACGAAGAAAAAACTTTTTGAAGGACTCTTTAGAAGATTAAAAAAACTTTCTAGAGTAGCCAAACTCAAGATAGATAACTTTCACTAGTTTAGAAGATTACAATAGAAGCATTTCTTATTATAAATCTTTTGTAACTATATTACCTTAATTGTCAAGACAAACACTCTGTTTTGTCTTCTATCATAGTAGCTTGTCAAAACATCTGATGATTTTTAAACTATTATCATCCTAACTAGAATATTCAATTGCTAACAGTTAACACATGAACTCCCTTTAGGAATTTACAGGCTCTCCAACTCTCCAGCGAACAATTCTCTTTAAAAATTCTCTTCACATTCCACTTGTGTGTCAAGAGTATATGCTGCGAAACTCTGTGTAACTTCTTAGTTGGTTTAACAACTAAAATAGTTAAGTTTTGTAAAAAAGAGTTCTATTCAATGACAAGAGTTCCATGACAATTGTTTTCCCTCTAAACATGTCGAGAATGACAGATCAAGTTCGATTTTGATTTTTTTAAATTCGATTGATTTTCATTTTATTAAGTCATTTTGGGTTGTTAGGTAATTTATATTGATTTTTATGATGTTTTGAGGTGTTTTTATTTTCAACCTAAAAAACCACACCCCTAATCTTCTAGCTTCCCAAATTTTGGGATATTTTTTTTTTTCAAAAATAAAGAGGTAGAAAAAAATAAAAATAGCTCAAATGAGTGGGACTGCCCCATAACCAAGCTCTTGGGCTTTCCTTAAGGTCCAAACATGCTAGTCCACCTAGGCCCTTGAGCTTGGTTTGGTTTTTTTTTTTTTACATTGATTTTTTATTGTTTTTTTTAGTTTTATTCTTTAATATTTTATTGATTTTTAATTTCTCTTAATATTTTTTATCATATAACTAAATAACAAAAATGTTATTAAACTCAATAGAACTCATAACCTGACTGGGGTAACTAGTTTGGTGAGTTAACATTGAATTACCTAAGTTGATCTAATATGTTATCATTTTAATATATTTTTTTAAAATCTTACTTTGAATATTTTTTAAATCAATCTATATTTGTTTTTTTAAAATCTAGATGATGTTAAAGCTACTTCCATATTATTTAATTTAAAATCTAGATGAGATAACAAATCACTCAGAAGTTTTTAAATTTAACCTGTTAAACTGGTTTCATAATAATGTCAAAAAAATATATTAGAATATTACTTCTTACCTTCAAAAACTTAGCAGGAAGTAACCTAGCAAACACTAAATGAAGATACTACTTTTAAAAGAAGATCAAATCACAATATTGAAAGACAACCTAGGTAGTAGGTAGTAGGTAGTAGGTAGTAGATCTTTTGATCTCAATTACATCCACATAATGATCAAAATTCAAAAGGGACATACCTCATAATACCCATTTTGAAAATATTATTATTTATAGTGGAGAGCCAACTCTTTCAAACCTGCCCTTGCTTATTTGAAAATTTGACTCCGGCGACTAGTTTTGTTCGTCGTAGCTTTTTAATTATGTAGGTACAATAGAAGTAGAGTTTTCCATACAAAGTATTATTCTAAAAAGCTTAAGCTTTTTTTTAACCGAGCAAGATTTATTGTTCATCTTTTCACGTTTTATTATTATGAATGGGTTATGTAAAATTTTATATTTTTTTAATTTTATCTTCAAACTTTTTTATTTAACGATTTAGTTATAATTAAAAACTAATTAATTTTGATTTTTTATAAAAAGGTAGGATTGAAAAAAAAGGGACTGAAATAAAAAAGACGTCAAACATGGGTGACATGCCATAAGTTTCGTAAAAGATACACTTTGGTCCTTGAACTTTAAAAATCATGCAAATTTTACTATTTTTGTATCTTAATAATTTTCCAATTCAATTTTGATGCAACAATTTGTTTATGTTATTTTTAGTCCCTAGTTGAGAGAGGAGAGAAAGAGGTCAGTGGATTCCGACGGTAGAGAAAGAAAAGTGTAGTTGACACCGATTTAGACCATCAAAATGAATTATATTTGTGTCAAATGGTTCCATTTGATAAAGAGAGTTTATATTAGGTGTTTTTCTACCTTTAAAGTTCGTGAAAAAATAGATTTGGGTCGAGTTGATTTTTGGATTCGAGTTGATTTTGGTTTTTTTGAGGCCATATATAGGTTTATTGTAGTTTCTATGATATTTTATAGGTGTTTTGGGTCAAAATAAGTTGAAAAAAAGGTTTTTGGGTAAAAAAACTTAAACACCGATTTTCTGGCCACCACAGGTGCTAGAATCTGGGTTATTCAGACGACGCATCGTCTGATTTTTTTTAAAAAAAAATTGGGGCAGATGACATGTTGTCTTCCCCAGTTGCAAACAACAAAAAATTAAGAGTTCAATCACGCGGGCCCTGACAAAATAGGGCAAATTAGCAGGCCTGGCAGCAATGCCTAACTTTTGTTTTTTTCTCTAATTTATTTTTCTGATTTTTTTTAAATTATTGATTTTTTATGGTTTTTTATCTATTTTTTAGATTTATATTTAAATTAGTACCCCTTCTCTCTGTCATTTTGTTTGGAGAGTCTTTTTTAAATGACGATTAATTCTTTTAGTTATGCATTTAAATTTGAAGAGTTTTTTGATTCATCTATATTTTTTTTTTATCTTTTGTATGAATGAACTTTATTTTTGAAAAAAAATATTTTCAGATAATATTTCTAATATATGCAGCCTTGTATGATTTTTTTCCCCTTTTATTTTATTCGATCAATTTAATTTGTGTCTCTATTTCTATTATCATTTGCTTAAATAAAAAAATTATTTTAATAAATAAATTTAGCAAACACAACCGGATAAATATCCCGTCTTTCAAGATTAAATATCTTGATTTATACTTGTCTCTTGATTTTTCAAGTTCTATTTTCAAGTATCATTAATAACTTTTTATTTATTTATTTGCACACATAGTTTTCAATTTATTCAATCACATATATGCATAAAAAAATTTATTTGAACTTAATTTTTTAAACTACAGAGATGTGTTGAAAAAACCTGCATATATAATTTTTTTATAGAAAATAAAAATATATGTCCTGCAATGAAGCACAAGTCACATAATAATATATATATATATATATATATATATATATATATATATATATATAGACACATAGACACACACACACACATCACGTGGTTCCACTAGGCTATGATTTTGTTTGTTTGATTATGACCCTATGATATATCAGTCAGTTATAATACTCATACTAAAAGAATAGTTTTAGTTTTTGTGCACGTCGTAGTTCTTAATACTAGTTAGTTGGGAGAGTCACCAATATTTAGTGACTGATCATCTCATTGTTTGAAGTGTTATGCTCACTGCATTTTGATTTTTTGACGAGTTTTACCTTTTTATATTCTTGTTATGGCTTGCTTGTGAAACTCTCTTGTAAAAACATAAAACCAATCTTGTATATATTCTCATTATTGTATTACATTGTAGGTGTATATTGAATGTTATGCATTCATTAAGTTGTTGAACTCGTTCTTTTATTATTTATTCTTTTCAAATTTATAGCTTTGTTAATAGATTATTTTTGTTGAACTTTTACAACTTGTTTTTTTATTTGTAATTAATATTATTTTATTATATCTAGTTAGTGTTTTTATTGAATTATATTATAATAATTGATTTGTATTATGAAGTTAATTATGCTATCAAATACTGCATATAACTCTAGTTGAGTTAAAGGGAAACGTTTATATATATGTTTGAGTTTGTATTGGTAAAGAACATGGAGAGAGACCTTACATATATGCCGGTTATTGGTCGGGGATCGGTTCGTGACAGTGACATATTAAGTTAAAGCAACAAGGCACTTTTTAATGCATATTTTATAGTATTTCAATATCATGAGGCTTAACATAACTGAGGGAGGTATATGCGAGCTCCGCCTTCCTGTCCTGGGTTAAACATGGTTAGTTCAGCACTCCAAGAACTCGTATTTCTCTTATCAATTTTTGCCCACTAACTCTCTGTTAACCTTGATTCATAGGCTGGGTGCGTTTTCTTTTTTCCAGGTTCTTTCTGCTTTCATTTTTTTCCTTGTCAACTTGTTTGACGAACAGTTCTTTGATATACTTGAACTTCTTGGTTATTTGATTATCGTGTATTTGATGTTGAGGGTTGTTGAGTTTGATTTTTTTTCATAATTTGGAGCTCTCTGATAAAGGACTAGTAATATTGACTCCATCTGTTGGTTATGTAAGATTATAGCCAATGTTCGCCGCTGATGCTGTTCTTTATCTATGGAGAAACATGGCCAAGATGCCTCTCTTTGTGTTCTTCAAGGACGCAAGGTATTGTTTCTGAAACTATTAGTTTAGTTCCTTTTGGTTACCAATGGACGTCAACAACATCCATGTATAAAATAAAGCCGATATGGACTTTGTTCGTTGTTGATAAATGTTTTTTTTCTTTGTTTTCAGGAGATCAGTTTCTTTCTGGTTTTCGAGATTAATTGTTACCTTATGAAAGGTTAACGATGATTTGATAAAATCTAACATTTTATTCCCTAATTGTTTGGCCAGGAGTGTTTTCAGGAAGGATGAGTTGGGGCTGGAAATAGCACAAATTGCAATTCCTGCAGCACTTGCTTTAGCAGCAGACCCTATTGCTTCTTTAATTGACACAGCATTCATTGGCCATATAGGTTTGTGCTTGCAACTTCTTCTTCTTTTTTTTTTTGGAGAAGACAGCTGCATGTATATAATAGATATCACATTATGGGAATTTTTATTTGTTTCTTTTTTAAATGATGATGGTTGAATACCACTACAAAACTATGAAGAATATCAACATATTGTGTTTGATGTTGTAACTAGCAAGATGATTCACATGCTTGCTAAATTGAATTGATATCTATTTCAATTGAAATAGTGATAACTACTACCAGCATAACAAGCACAAGGTATAGTACTTAGTTTCAGTTTTCATGTTCTTTTGCACAGGCCCTGTGGAGCTTGCTGCTGTTGGGGTTTCTATTGCTGTTTTCAATCAAGTGTCCAAGATTGCCATATTCCCACTTGTTAGTATCACAACTTCTTTTGTTGCTGAGGAAGATGCTACTGGAGGATTGACTACTGAAGACCATGAAGATGCAAAACTTCAAGGTGGTTTTGCTGTCAATAAAGAAATGGAAGAGCTGTTACCTCAAGCTGGTATACTTCTGCTATTGTTTTGCCAAGATGATTCGTGGTCTCTACTTAACTTTTCTATGATTTTTTGAATAATCCTAACCTGTGTAAGATGTTCTGTTTCTCTGTTCTTCTCTGAGCAGAGTCCACATACAAATCATCATCCGTGAGCAGTAATTACACCAAAAGGGAATATGAGAGAAGGCATATTCCATCTGCTTCTTCTGCTTTGCTCGTTGGTTGTGTTCTTGGCATAATCCAAACTTTATTCCTCACTTTTTCTGCTAAACCAATCTTGAGCTACATGGGTGTAAATTCTGTAAGTGCACTAGCTTGAGTGATTTGAATGTTTGGTTATTATTCCCCATTTCTTTTGCACCTTCTAGTCTTTGCAGCAACTTGACAATCCATATTGGTCTCTTGATGATTGTTTACTTTCTTATTATCTTGTTGGTGAGTTGATATGATGCTAGTTAGAGAAATTGCTAAAATATATGGAGAAATTGCTTAAATATGATGCTGGTATTAAGTTTGTTATATGGAGAAATTGCTTAAATATATCTGCTACCACCATGAAAGTTAACAAAGCAATTATATGCAAGTTGTTTCTCACCACTTCATCAAACAGTGGGAAGTGATTTACCCAGCAATCTCTCTTGTTTGAACTTCAAATTCCCCATAAAGATTTTTTTTTCTTAGGAAGTTATGCTGTGTCTGCAGGATTCTCCGATGCTAATACCAGCGGAACGATACTTGATATTGAGGTCACTCGGTGCTCCTGCTGTTCTCCTTTCCTTGGCAATGCAAGGGGTTTTTCGAGGAATTAAGGATACAAAAACTCCTTTATATGCTACTGGTGAGATGATCTCTTGTTGCATTCCCCTTAGTGTGTTGATAGCCGAATTAACAAAGCATAGTATGCATGGTCTAGTCCAAAATTTTTGATATTTTACTTGTTGATATTTATGTAGTTATTGGAGATGCGGCAAACATTGTATTAGATCCCATATTTATATTTGTATTCCGAATGGATGTCAGTGGTGCAGCCATTGCACATGTCATTTCTCAGTAAGTTCTATCTTTCTGCTAATAGTAGCATACACATTTTTTGTGGTTTCTTATCTCGTATTGTACTTAGATTGATGTCTGCAAATTGTATGGTGCGGGCACCATGATTTACGACTTGTATATGGTTATCACAGGTACTTAATCTCTATAATACTGTTATGGAAATTAATTAAACATGTTGATCTACTATCACCAAGCATGGAAGACCTCCAAATTGGCCGGTTTCTCAAAACTGGTGAGGCATTCTTTATTTTTCTCCTGTGTGTCTGTGTGCATATCAACTGTCTCACTTTCCTATGGCATTTATCTGTTAATGGCTACCATCACTGATGTATTCTAGACTTTTCCGTGCTTCCATTAAGGGTGTCTTCTCCTCGTAAGAGTAATAGCTGCAACAGCCTGTGTCACTCTGGCAGCATCATTGGCTACAAGGCACGGATCTACATCAATGGCTGCATTTCAGGTTTCCTTGCAGATTTGGTTGGCGACCTCTTTGCTTGCTGATGGTCTGGCTGTGGCTGGACAGGTAAGAAATGTGAATTGTATGTAAATGCAATAACCGCAGTGATAATTACACCATCACCTGCATTCACTGATAAAGAAGCAACTCCCCACTCGCCTGTGCATGAAGTTTTAAATGACCAGAAATACATATACATCATCTCCAAAATTTGAACCAAAGCTCTTCGAAATTTTCTTGGGAAAAATCTTCTTCATATTGACTAAAAGTTTGGTTTAATCACATGATACTTGCCAAAAATGGAAATTTTTTGGGAAGAGTCTTCCTTCTTCCAGCATTATCATAAGCTCTCTCTGCCTTCTGGTTCCAAAGTATCCTAGAACTAGAAAGCAGGGTATATCAAATTGTCTTAATGCATGCTAACTTTAAATTGTTTCCATATCAACAACCCTTCTTGAGAGTTGGAATAATTAAATTGCCTTTCCTTCCAAGTCTTTTACTCAAATTTTGGGTTCTTTTTGGATGTACATGTATAGTTTTGTTTCTTGGAGTAGCGAGCTAGCTTTAGTATTAAGTGTGTTTTGATTCTGAGTCTCTCCATGTGATCAGATGGTAATGGATTCCCCATGTTTTTCAGGCAATCCTAGCAAGTGCATTTGCAAAGAAGGATTATGACAAAGCCACAGCCACAGCTTCTCGTGTATTACAGGTATGCTTCCTTTTTAACATAAGTAGTAGTTTTATTGGAATGAATCAAGTGCTGATATATAACTAATATTAAGTACTCACAAATAATTTTATAATTTTAAATTATTAATCATTAAATATTTATATATTTTCATGCCATCAGATAATATCGATTCCTCTATGATTTATATTTCATTCTCTTCTACTTCTTCCACCATCATTTTTAAGAATTGGTCAGTTTAAAAAAGTTCTTATCTAAAAAAAGACTAATAGAAAAGGAATTAAAAAAAAGAATGGATGACTTGGTCTGAATAAAATAGAAAAGAAGCATGGCATTTTTCTTTATTTTTTTCTTTCTTGTAGTATAGATATATGATGGCTACTTATTTTGTTTTCACTTTATATATATATATATATATATATATATATATATATATTGTGTGTGTGGGTATTGCAGTATGCTTTGGTCCTAGGTGTAGTGCTCTCAATCATCCTTTCAGTTGGATTACAGTTTGCTTCGAGATTGTTTACAAAAGACGCCAGTGTTTTGCACCTTATTAGTGTGGGCATCCCGGTATCTTCACTTCCTTTCTTCTGTCAACAAAAGTAGTGTATTTTCTTTCTCTCTTGCTCCATAGATTCTGGATCATTTTGTGAATAAAGATTTTCGCACTTTTTCCCATCAGTTTGTTGCAGCAACTCAACCAATCAATGTTTTGGCCTTTGTTTTTGATGGAGTCAACTATGGAGTGTCAGATTTTGCATATTCCGCTTACTCAATGGTATACTTTGCCTCTCAATTCTCCCTACTTGTTTTTCAAAGCTTAGTTTGGCTTATAAGAAAGCATCAGGGAAAAAAAAGTTAATAATCTTACAGCCACCTTCCAAGTCCAGGATGTTTGGATTCATTTACTCTATCATCTGCATTTTGGCAATAGTAAATGTGAGTCTTCATGTTAAATTCTCTTACATCATCTTTTTTCACTTTGTGTCTCCTTGCACTTCCCAGGTTTTGGTGGCAATTATAAGCATTCTTTGCTTATTTACCCTATCCTCAAGTCATGGTTATGTTGGCATCTGGGTTGCGTTGGCCACTTTCATGAGTTTGCGTGCATTAGCTGGTTTTTTAAGGTGATAAATCATGTCGAAATGATAAATATATGATATTCAAATAAGTTATTTTCTACAATTTCTTTCATTTTACTTCATTTTCACTTTATACATCAACACCTGCAGGATAGGAACTGGTATGGGGCCTTGGAGGTTTCTTAAGAGCTGATTATTTCTCCATCGGTTCATCTAATTAACATTATTTCATATTCTTATCACTTTCATGGCACTTGAAAGAAGGAGCTAAAAGTATGAGTATTTATGGAGGATGGCTCTACATTTCTTCATTTCCTTCCGCCATGGTTGGTGTATAAATGTAAATGCAATGTGTGAATTAAAACCTTGTCATTGTTTATGGACTTCCTCCTTCGTATCCATTTTCCATGTGCTGTACAAGGAAAAGGTTGTGGCTCCTTTTGCCATGGCGATGCCAAGGAAGTACTGTCTGCCTATATCAAGGAACTACATGATTCATTACCACTTGATTTTCTGACATTATAAAAAATGAATGTCTTGTTTTATCCAACCTTATTATCTCGTCTATTATATCTATAATTGGGTTTTATCCATGTTGTAATTAGTGCTTTATAAATGCAATTCCTTCATTTTTTATTTTTATTTTTATCTGAAGCAGCTTGCTCTGTCAATATTGATTTGAAGATGGCATTTTCAGAATCGAAAAGTCTGCCTTAAATTGTTAGGCATACATCTAATTCCCAGTGGATAAATTTAAGTACCCTTTGTTTCCCATGTTTTAAGTCTCTCGTTGGGACACTGCTGGTGTCCTAAAAGCATGGTTTCCCACTCTAGCTATCGGTTAGCTTTGGATGGATCAAGAAATGAAAAACCCTGAGCAAGTGCTAACGGCTTTGCCTTTTTTATTTATCAGAACTAGATCATTTATAACTCACAAAACAAAACATGTCGAAAGGAAAGCTTTCATTCCAAGCAGGAGATGAAGGAGCTCGGAAGCTTTCTTCTTTTTGTTTCGAGAGTGTGGTGTCTCTAGTTTGTTTTACTCTACTTTAAATGAAACTAAAGGAGTTAGGAGATTATTCTACATATAGCTCAATGTCATCTGTCAATCATGTACAGAGAACACTAAAGAGGGGGAAATTGTTACATAAAAACAGAAACAGTAACTCTTTGATTTGAGAACTCAAGGTGAGATCATATAAACAATCTCCCCACTACTCTGCCAGATCCCTGAAGAAAAAAGGAGGTAAAGTTAACAAGAATCGAAAAGGTAGAAGCATAAATACAATCAATAGTCGAGTGCCTCAACAAGCACGTCTTCCATACAGTATACTCCAAACTTAGGAACTGTCTTCGTTTTCTCCCCATCAAACATGCAAACAACACACCTCTAACTGAGCATTGATAGGGTGTCCTCCAACACATTCTCATCCTCCAAAATTCATCTGCTTTAATTATGAAACAAAGCAGCCCTCCCCAGACAATAGAGCATCCATGCAATGATTTATAGTAACCGAGCACTTCCGGACTACACATAAGAAGCGCCACATGGAGTGGAAGCATCTTACTGTGCTAGTCATCAGTAACACATCTGCTGTCTCCATAGAAAAGACACAAGTCAATCATTTCAGGGTTAAACCTTCCGAGCTGCACGATGCAGCGGGTTCATCGAGTAGCATCCTGAAGGAGCGATAAAAGCTGCTTCTCTAAAATGCGTCTCTCTTTCCAGCACTGCCCTGGCACATTTTAGAGCATTGAAAGAACAGATCACACACATAATATTCTCTGGAGAGATGTCAAATTGGGGAACGTCACGGTGGATAATATGAAGAAAACAATCCTTGTCACGGCGCTGTAGGTTAAAATCGGCATCCCAGTCCTGTTTCCTACCGAAGAAAAAACAAACAAAATAATAACAAGTAGAGATTTATATTCCACCACCTTGGTTCTTCTTGATCTTTTGGCACTGTGCTTAATATGAGATATAGGACTGCAATTCTTCCTTTTTCTTTTTCAGATATTTATTGGTGGATGTTTGAATTTGTTATTTGAAGCATTCTATCTTCCAGTTAACAAAGAAAGATGAGGATACAAAGTCATTTGAGCCACTGAATCAATTCATGTCACCTCCCACTCTTGAATTTGAATATGTAAGTGGGTATACTCAAAATGCATGCGATGACTGTGCTTTGTGTCGTATGAATTCAGGCTTGTCAAGTGATGAAATATGTCATATGAATTCATTTAAAATTATAAAATTGAAAGGGTCGATCGAACACATGTTGAAACCACTTATTTTACAACGCAACTTTCTAATTGACATGTATCTCATGGCTAAGATGACGTTGATAATTGTGAAAATTGATATAAATGTGAGTGTTACAAATATCCAAGCTACTGTAAATAGGGATTATAAATATGACTTCTTATATTATAAGGTGCTGATGAATCGCTAACTAAAAAATGTTATTTATTAATTATTAAAAAGTTAAAAATATCTAGTAGATAATCTAATGGTAAGAGTTTGAGACTAAAAGATTTGTTTTCCCTGTAATCTCATGTTCGAGCCTTGTGGTTGTTAATATGATGGTCACTGGAGGGTTACATGGTTGTTAACTTTAGGACCCGTAAGATTAGTCGAGGTGCACGCAAGCTGACCCAGACATCCACGTTAATAAAAAAAATAAAACTATTAGAGAGTTAAATTTGGGTATGATTGTCTATTGGAATCATAAAATAGTTATAGAAATAAAGCAATATTTGGGAGTTAAAGAGAAATAGGAGATTTAATCTATTAATTAGTTTATTTTTTCTATTTATACATATAAAGTAATATACAATAGATAATATAGAAACTACAACACTAAATTAATCTTATAATATTTTCTAGATATATACATTCTATAATTTAGCAGCCGTGTATCTATTGAACAATGTGAACTGTCTAAATTGTTATGATCCACGCAATTGTTATTGATATAGCATGATTTAAAAAAAAAAATGCAGTCATGAAGAGTGACTGCTTGAATTCAGTCACACCATTTGGGCTAGCAAGCGGGGACTGCACCACGCTTTTTTTCTTCTTCTTCAGCAAGTCTCACTGTTTTTTTTTTCTTTTTTCTTTTTTAGTTTTGAGAAGTCAGTACAGTTCCGTGCACCATCTTCGTGCATAATATATTTCATAATTAATTGATATATTTTCTTATAAATTCCTTATAAATACAAAATTTTATGCAACATCTTATTTTTTTTATTAACGTGAATGTTCGAGTCAGCTTACGCACACCTTAACTAATTTCACGATTCCTAATTAAAATAAAACTCGAATTGATAACCTCTAAAAAGTAAATTTAGAACTTAACCAGTGAGCTATATCACTCAGGGTTAGCATCTTATCTTTTTAACTGGTGATCAATTATTCAAACACAAACTATTTTTTTATGCAATTCAGAGGTCTCTAATGTTCACCAAATTAATATGTCATAAGTGACAATGTCATACTTTATAACTGATAATGCACGCTAGTATTTTCACTTATTAATTATAACATTATTCTTCACATTTGAGATGAGTCCACGTCACTAAAATTTATAAATATCTTATATCATTAGTTAATAAATAGGCTCT
>Ga0307515_10016807_pt1 | contig 13378 bp, 16 predicted proteins | sample 17_EM_MG_FD_194513 | JGI IMG/M metagenome (GOLD analysis project Ga0307515, IMG submission 194513) | Populus trichocarpa ectomycorrhiza microbial communities from riparian zone in the Pacific Northwest, United States - 17_EM | ecosystem: Host-associated > Plants > Roots > Unclassified | place...
AACGGCATTTTTTCGAAGGGTGTATAAATGGCTCTACATCGCTTTTTTCGAACATCACCCGACGATCCAGGACTGTGTTTCGCTCCATCTCCACTCTAGATCCCACCATTCGTACCCACGATTGAGTCGTCGAACCTTGGGATAACGAATGTTACCCTGTACTCGCTATCCCACCTGCCTCTTTACCTTTAGTATCTGCATTAGGCCCAACGACAATTCATTCCGACACCGGGACACCGGTAGGAATGAGCACATGTTTCGACCAGGACCATTAGGAAATGTTGGCGATGTTTGTGAAATGTTGCAGATACAAACATCGCCAAGGAAGGTTGAACCTTTATTCAAAACGGCGATGCCCACGCACTCCGGGTTGATGATTTGTTTGGGATGGCGCATCTTGTCCCCTGCACGTACTCGATACTCTAGCATTTTTCGCCAGCAGCACCTGCAATATTCCCTGTAGCCATCCTGTCTTGCTATAAAGTTGGACCCGACGACCAACGTCACCCCATGTCAGACGCGGAGGGTGGCAAGTACTCACACTCGAGAGGGCTGCTGTGATTTCTCGGAAATCGTAAGCGACCTTAGCTAGCATACGCGAACAAAGGTATGGTATTCGGACTCTTCCGACATGTAACACATATTAGTCCTTGAATAATAGTCGCACGAACCCTTCGTAATCCGTCTATTTACAAGAGATGAAAGTATGCGATAAAAGTCAAGACGTGTCGAGGGGTATAAGCAAAGGTGTGTCCACAAAGAAAGAGAAGCCGAAACCTTATTTGCAATACGATCCGATTACATAATACGAGACCACAAGAGAGTCCATCTCACCTTACACCTGTTCAGTAGGAATTGATTGGACATATATACAATGCACAGGTGTTAACAGTATGTCAGTACGCGTCACTGGTCACTGAAGAGCATTGGCCCTACATACTCGTGGCGCAGGGCGAAACTAGCAAAAAGATAAGAAATGAAAGATCAGACCGGTTGGGACAGGAATTGGAAATTCCCGATGTTTCAGCTCCGGTGCCTGGATCTCGGATGGACGGTTAGATAAGGGCCTCAGGATTCGTCTTGTATCCTTACTTGTTTGTGGTTGGCCCCAACAAACACGGTTGTTCTCTTCGTACACCGCTGCGCGGAAATTTCTGACAAGACCGCTTCGAGGTAGCTATCGTATAGGGGCTAGGAACCTCAATGCAGCATTGAGGTGCGTTGGGTGCAACGAGGACCTCATATAGCCAGCCAGGTACGCTGCCAGACCTGAAAATCGCCCGAATCCGAAACTTATCGATGTGCACAAAAGGCCACTTAAAGCTGGATATAATGAAAACAATCAGATGAAGAAGGGTATCAAGGGCAGCGTCTCCAATCTGAACCATAAGAACAGGATCACTTGCGCTCCAGCAATCAAGAATGGCTTCTCGAGCCCATCAACAAACCACACCTTTATGCCATTCCAAGCCTTACCCCTGTCCTTGTTGTTTCCTCCTGGCTCTATTCGTTGTACGGCGTGAGCGAGTGTTCCTCCCTGCTCTTGTCTACGGATAACGTCAGTCCTGGAATGGCCCCGGTCCTCGGCGAGGTGTTCTCGCAACCAGTGTCTCCTCAGTTTCTTCTCCTCACCGCCTACCGCCGTCTCGAAGGCGTCAAAGCCCCAATGTACTTCCGGGTTGGCCGGAAGAGTGGCGAACTGGCGAGGTTGGAAGGAGATGGCAAGGGGACCGAGGACCAAGAACTCGTGGGGGCGGAGGAGGAGCACCCAGAAGTTGCCCGGCGTAGGGGCATTCCATTGGGGCGTGCTTGCTTCCTGCGCGCTGCTTGCATCGTGACCTTCTGCCACGGAGACATAAAGAATCCGCATATACCTGGTATAGCGTGGTGTGTGGTCGCCTTATCCATCCTCTACTTTCGTGGATGTGTATCCGTAGACCGTTGAAGCGGGACATTCGGACACTCGTTGGACCTCCAGGGTGAAACGGTTATTAAGTGGTGGTGCTTTGGCGTCCAGTGGAGCCAGTTGGAGCTAAGGAGATGTGCTAAGGTACGAATGAACACCAAAGCCACGAGGGATGTACTTCTTAAACTGACCAGTCTTCTGAAGAAGCTCCTAATGATATGGCTTTCGGCTTCTGCCTTCGCGAAGGATGTTTCGCCGCCGAAGCCTGCTAATTTTTGATTGAAATGCACCCGGTATCGGATTCAGGCAGCAAGTCATACTTGGGTAAGGACCGCGACCCCCACGCAGTCTATCATCCCGTTAATCATGAACAAATGAATGGGAGATTGACTTGAGTGTGGTCAGAGGAACGCCACCTGAAAAAACTAGGTTCCACCTGAAGGGTTCGAGGATGTGAATATACCTAACTACTCTATCAAGTGTCACTTCATGCAGGTCATGGGAGGTCATATGGTGCTGTGCAACTTTGACCCCGGTTCCCGTTCAGCAACTGCACCGGTGGTGGTGGGGATCGCCTTCGACCTCGTCACCAGGAGCACGAGTATCGCACCTCCTCCGTCCAGCATTCTTCTTGCGCCTGTCGCCTGATCTATAACCAATCCGGCCTATTTACGCGTGGTGAGCTGTCCAAATGAATCGGAAGGCACTGTCGCGACCCTCTGAACGCTCCTCACAACGAAGAGGCCGTAACAAATGTGATATACGAGCTCTCGTGGCGTGCGGTCGGTGGAGGATATTTCCCAAAGGGGGATATATACCAGGCACACACGGTGCAGGTGCTACGCGCGAGAGTAAGCACAATGAAGCCACTGTCATATTCGTTTTGTTTACGTACTGATTTGCGATGGATATGTCGCGTCTTGGGCGACAGGTGCATGCAGGGCAACGGCCACTGCACACAAGTGGAAAGAGAACCTGAACATCGTGACGTGGTGAGCAAACGGTAGTCCCATTGTTGAGTCCTAACCGTATAACAAGTTGACCTGGGAGCTGGGAGGGGAGCAAGGAGGCGGCTGTACCACTAGTGTCAAGTACTTTGCGTCTCGCCGTCTATATTCCCCTCACTCCGTTTGCTCAAAGTGTACACGCCGTCGACATAGTCCACTGGCAACGAAGGCGATCTCACTGTCGACTTCAACCATGTTGCCATCCATTGGGCGCTTGGTAAGACTTGAACCCGATCGAAAAAAATGAAGTACAAGATATACTGCTTCCTACCCGGCGACAGCACTGTCTTCGAAGTCAAGATTCTAGAGACTGGGACAGTGGCTGGGTTGAAGAAGAAGATAAAGAAGGAGAAGAAAATATTCGACGCTGTCGATGCGGATGAGCTCACGTTATATCGAGTCAATATCGACGCATCCGACTTGCAAAAGGCAATCGATGAAGCGGAAACCATATCACAGGGTTTGAGCACTTCCGGGGATGTGGAGTCACTGAATGTGGAGTTACGCAACCCGCTCGACGGGTTAAAAGATGTCTTTCCGCAGGGCCCCGCTCCTCGGACGCTCCATATCCTCGTGCAGCCTCCTCGACGTAAGTCGACAGATCTATGGACCTGTGACGTCGCGTTTGACGCCACCCGAGTACAGGCAGCCCCAACACCCCCAAGATCCCCCAGATCCCTCCACCTCCAACCTCATCCTTCACATCCTTCTTCCACAGTCCACCTTCGTCTTTCACGTGCTTCATCCACACTCCACCCAGGCCCTGCAAACAGTTTGATGATGAAATAAACAGATTTTTAGACAGGTATCGCCCTGCAATGCTGGAGCTTCTCAAGAAGGCGGACAACCTACCGTTACTGCTCCCATCGTGGAAACTCGATCCTTCCGCAGATGAGGAACTCGCCAGGCATATCTCAGAGCTACATATACCCACCGTTTCAAACCGGCCCAGCTTGCTTCTTCATAACCTTGGGGAGGTGAAGGACAAACTGGACGAAGCGCGCAATGAGCATATTCGAAGGGTCTTCTCTGAAAAACACGCGTGCGTGACTTATGTACAATGAGCTTTTTGCACCCAGTAACATTGTCATTCCAGGGTACTCGTCAACACATCTGGGTCCGGCAAAACTCGGCTCTTGCTCGATGGCTTGTGTTCCCGGTGGGGATTCTATTTCGTTGCGGAGCCAGATACGACTGGCATAGGGTCGCCCGACTTTTCCCTGGTTACAAAGGAGCTCGATGGTGCTAGACATTACAAAGAAGCGAAGGAGATGAAGAACGGTCCCAATCCGACTCAAACCTCCGCTGCATTTAATCATATGAGAGAAACGGTGGAACGACGTCTCGCCCAGTTGCTCTTGGCGCGTTTCCTCCTCTTGCGCCTTCTTATCGAAGTGGCCAGAGAACTTCCAGAGGGGTTACAACAGAAGGAGCACCGTCGATTATGGGTGCTTTTGCAAGCACAACCGAATATATTAGGCCGGGGTCCCCAGGAAGACATCTTCACAGGCCTCACCTTCCTCCTTAGAGACACCTCTATCAGCGATTTGAAGCATCGGATCCACCGTCAGCATAAAGAGCTCGAAAATTTGTTGAAAGTCCACGATCCCACACCCGTCACTCATCATTTTTTCTGCGTACTTGACGAAGCCCAAATCACTATTTCTGAGCGCAACGGCGAGTTTATATCACAGGACAACAAAACCGAACGTCCCATTTTACGAGAAATATGGAGATCGTGGGATACGGTGCTCACGTCTGGGCATATGCATCTTGTGATCTCAGGAACGGGAATCGGGCTCCAGCTCCTCCAAGACACGTTAAAATCGCCCACCCACAAGCAGCCCTCGTATCACCTTGTGCATGAAATCGGTGGCTTCGATGACCCTATAATTCAAGCCGAATATATAAAGCGGTACGTGCCAATGTGTGAAGAAGACTCGCATTGGGTGGGGTTTCTCCCCCGTGCTTGGGCCTGGTTACGTGGAAGGTAACGATCCTGATTTTCCTCCAGCAGCCTCTCACAGCTAAACCCGCTCCATTCGCCAGGTATCGTAGCACTGCGACTCTCATCTCACTCATACTTCTGGGGGGATACCAGTCCCCCCACCGGACCATCGACAACTACGTTGAAGCAATGACAGACTTTAGGCCAACGGATGGAAAGGACAAACTTGAGCCTCCACTTCCACTCAATTTCGAAGTGACCAAGTTAAACTTTGAGTTAAACTTCGAAGACCTGAGTTAGTCATCACGTTTCCTCAATCTCTACATATCTTAATTTGCCTTTGATGCCAATAGGCCAGCCGCAGAGGGAGACGCTTTGCAATGCAATCTATGGGCAAATACTCCACGGACGCTATGATTTCAACTCATTCACTCAGGAAGACACAGCCTCCTTCGTCCAATATGGCTTCGCTAGGCATAGAGATGGAGAAGAGACGGTGATCAACGAGCCTCTGGCCGTTCTCGCAGCCATGCGGTGGTTAGATCAGCAATCCAATTTCTCGATGTTCAACTGTCTACGCCGCAACATTCACAGGCATTCTACACGCGACAATGGTTTTGAGGCTTACCTCACGTTTTACCTCCGGCAGGTGTTCAAGGATGCCACGAATCTTGATGCAGTATTTACCCTTCGAGACGATTACGCGCGCCTTACTTGGCAGCGTGAAGAATTCGAGCTTGTCACAGTTGCCAGCGCGAATCGCGACGAACCGCAGGTTTCCGTAGTTACACCAACCTCTGGTCCATCCTCCAATGTTGGTCTCTTAGCAAAAAAGGGCAGGGAAGTGTTACAATGGATTACCGACAACAACAACCAGCAATTTACGTTTTGCTTTCCGCCTGAGTCGTTCGGTCCAGATCTTCTCTTTTTCCTCCGACACAAGAAATCTGGACAACTGCTTTTGGTCGCGATCCAAGCCAAAAGAAATAGCCGCAAGGTGAATAGACCAACTCTTATGAAGGGAATTCGGACCGTTACCCCGTCATGGTTTTGGAAACGCAAACATGAGAAGGTGTGCTCATTTCTACAGACTGTTTGCGTCTGCTTCAATCGATCTGAGCTTTATTCGTGCACAGTATGCAACAGCTGACACCGCGCAATTCACCACGGGTGACGACGCTACACTCGCCTCTCAAACTAAGGATGCCCTGGCGAAGATTCCGCTCGGTCTAAAAGTGGAAGGCGCTGACTACCCTATTTTGCGCGTTTTTGCTTCGTGGCCGGGAGACGCGAGGCTGCAGCGGAGTCGAAAGGCACACAAGTGGGGTGCCAAACATAAGTGGGGGGGTGCCGACCCCGATAAACATCCGCTTGCGACTCTTCATCTGGAAAATTTCAGGTCGCACGGCGAGGAACTTGACAGGAACTGGTTTCGAGGAGATAAGGGGCAACAGCGAGTGGCAAAGCGTGTCCGTGAGGCACAAGATTCTGAGTCGTCGGGTTGGGAGAAACGCAGAAAGCGATGTTCTTCGTCCACGGATAGCTAAGTACGTGACTATGAGCCATATCCCAACGATACTGATACCTGTTCAGTCAATCACTTTGGGGCAGGAGGCGGAAGAAGCTTACAGAGCATTTGGGAGGTCATCGGGAATTCGTGATCATTATGTTCTGAAGTATCAAAACCAGTGTCATTGAGCACCGTTGAACGACAGTACATCAAGCAAATTGCGAGCAGTATAATTGTCTTAGAAACCGCGAAACAAGTGATTGTCCAGAATAGCAAATGGCTTGGCTGTGGTCTCCTCCGCTCTTATTGATAGAAAGCCTGTCCACCTTCTTGCACTTGCGCATGGCTTTCACTTCTTGACTGACGAGCGGTCAAGTTCGACCAAGCGGTCATGTTTGGTTCCCATGAACAGGTTACACCAAATGCCGGCAGCCCCGACGGTGTTGTCAACGGGGAGTTGAAGAGGGTAGTTGACGTTAAGGATATGTTGAGCGATTTCTTCATGAGCAATGTATTGAGATTCTCCCATGCATCCACCCACCCTGCTATCGCGCGTTATTCGTTCCATATAGCAATCGTATGGCCTTGGATCAAGGAAGACCCATCGGTGACCAACAATTCGGTATTCCCGTCCTACATAAATGCACATGACTATGCGCAACCAAAAAGGTTATCCCCTTACGATGACGTCTGAGCGCGAGGATAATATCCGTCAGCAAACCAGCACCATCGACATATCCTATTATACACGGCGCTGCTGGTGGCTTTTGTGAGACTAAGAGGAACGAAGATCTTGTCGATTAGGCAAGGTGGGTGCTGTGTGATTTGTGTGTGTACGTAGCCCTTGTACACCCGTGTTGTTTCAGATGCTGAAGGTCACCTCGTCGACTTGTTTTCCATGTTGAAGCGACTACAGAGCTCATCGAATTCGGAGAAAGGTCAGACGATGACCCAGTTGAGCAGCTGTTGGTGCACCTTGAGCCATAGCGGGGGTTTATCGGGTTCGAGTCCAAGGCGAGCAAGGCAATCGAGGGCACCGACGATGCTATCAACTAGGTTGGCAAGAGGTGGTTGTTGCCAAGGTCTGGACGAGCGATCCTCCTATAGCCGTTCTGATAATCCGAGCTGCGACTATCATGCAGGCAGTTCGCCCGTAACAAACTCAAGATAGCCTGAGAATGAGGAGTTCCAGATCTCCCCCTGAGTTTCTATACCACTCCTTCGTAAATTTGTCCACCGGGAGACCCTTTCACAGGTCCTCGACGAATGGTATCACTGTATGTCCCTTCGACTTGGTCAACAACGTACTGTATCAGGTCGATAGCGGAGACCGCCTTTGTCGATCGCATATCCTGGGTGGAGCGAGTTGCCTTCAAAATTGGTTGGTCACAGTTCTGGAGTCGGCTTCTTCGTGGGCTTCTTCGGTGCGATCGACAGTAACAGTATCCTCGCTGCGATACTTGAGCTCATTGCGCTTGGTCCTGTCGTGAACACTTCCCCTGAGTAGTGCTGCCTTTATTGTCTGTGTTAGCTCGCTCGCGAACATGGGTGTATCGCATAGCGAAGCGATGATGGAATAGAAGAGGTGAAGACGCGGATGCAGCACGTACAAAGGAAGAAGTAGGTACACGAAACGTAACTTTGATCAACAGAGGTTTTGCTGAAGGTCCCTCCGTATGACGTGACAAGTGTGAAGAGCATGTCTCCAGTGCTTCCTCGAGTAGCACCATGAGATGGCGATGCATGTTGGACCCGCAGCGGAGGTAGTTTTGATACCGGCTGTCCTAACTTGCTAGAGGCCTGGTTTACGAGGCTGCCGCTAGCCAGATCGAAAGCGAGCAAGGGCCGTGGCTGGTGCATAAATAGGCCTCACCTGCAGGGATCTTGGCGCCAGGTTGTATCACTCAGAGTGAACCCAGTCTCAAACTGAATTTGTAGGTGTTGTTGCATTATCCACCCTCACTAACCCAATACACTTGCGAAAACGCTAATCTTCTTCACCATCAATCACTTCCCACCAAAAGCCTTGCCCCATCGCTATCACAGTCGTTAAGAACCTGTCTGGCTTATTACGGCCGAATAGAGAAACACACCTCCATAACTTTCTCCTGCGATAGGACCTGGATTACGTCTCACCCACATTGCAAAGGCTTTGTATTCGTCCTCAGATCGTTTCCGGAATGACCTATGTGAGAGCTGACGCTTCAGGAGATCCGTTCGCTCACGCTCAAGGCCTAGATTCGTCGAATTGCTGTGCATAAAGCTCCACAGCACTTCATAGACCCTATTGTTTCTGATTAAACGGTATCAACGAAGTAGAGAGAGCGGGGAACGCACTCATCGATTCGCCGATCCACCTGTTGCCACATTGTCTCTGGTGTAATCTTAAAGAGAGTGAGCGTCAAATTCTCAGCGAGACGCTCGGTCGTTATTATCGGCTCCAGAATACCCAGTGGAGAAAGTTGGGCGTCTCGGAAGGCGTCAGCGAGAGTGTTCTGAGCAAATTCCAGGAAGTCCTTGGGAAGCCAGACTGGAATGACAAGGTCGTTCTTCGGCATCAATAGCTCCTCATAGGTGTCTGTTCCCGCCCCTCTCCTGATAGTCAATCCCGCCAAATCTATTCCATTCAATTAGTGTCTGAATGCACGATGGGCGAAAGATCACTCAACCAATATGGTGTATTTCCTCTACCCATCCCACGGTTTCCACCAAACGGTCGAATTCGCGTTGGTTGAAACTTTTGATCTGTTCCTCGTACATACGTATGTCAAAGGACGTATCCCATGGGTATCTGAGCTGACTCTAGTGAGTAGATAGAAATCAAAATTATAGTCCTTCTGGAGACGCACTTTGGGGCTTCCTCGTATGAAACGCCGTATATCACTTCGTCGTACTGGTAAAGCGAAAATGATAGAGAACAAAGTGAAGGCGCGAGGGAACAACACTCACGCAAGAACTCGCCCAAACATCGTCCTGTACAATCAATCGCCCTGCTTGTTCCGCTTCCCAGAGGGCCACATGCCTTTTTTTAAACGGTGATGAGTATATGTACGCAAGGGTAACTAAATGCTAACCTATACAGCAGCTCAAATCCCGTCAAACAACTTCGAGATTGTGGTTGGGACGTCAGTTGGTCCCGCGTGTCCAGTAGGGCATGTGTGAACACGGGCAAGCCCTGCCCGGTCGGCCGTAAGGATGTTCCACTCCATCCCCCATAGATATAACTTGGCTGCAAGTCTCTTCCATTATTCGACCAGCGCATGTAGACCTCGAAGATACGTTCGAAGTATTCCCGTGCATTGGCGATCCGCGCTTCCAAAGAGAACTGTTCCTTTCCATTCAGTGGGGCCTGGTTTTTCCATGTCCCAGTATCTTGCTCTTTGGGTAGTTCGTCGGGGTTGATCTTTTCGAGGGCCTCGAGGTAACTGGGAAGAATCCGAATGCCATACCCCTTGTTCGCGTATTTAAATACCCTGGTTGACGCATTATTACTTGAATTCACACCATGTAAGGCCGCATACCGTTGTTCCTGCGTTGCCCGTCTGTCTCCGAGGTAGTGGCCTTGGAGCATATCCATGGTAAACGTATTGTATCCCGCTAATTCACACACATCAACCAAGTTCGTCTCGTAGTGATATAAATACGTACTCTCTAATGCCCGGACCATACGGGGCAACATCCAAACCTCTTTCCCGTCATACCCAGCTGCACAAATGTCGAGGTCGAAGTTGAGGAGAACTTCCTTTGGATGTCGCACCTTTTTAAGAATGATCTGAAGTCGTCGGTTTGGATAGGAAGTGAGGAATGATATTGTCTTGGAGTTACGAGTGACAAGGCAAGGGGCATCGGCTGGGAGGTTGGCCTTGAACACGTCGTAGATATGACGGACTTTCTCGTTTGCAGCAATGGGATCCAACCCATATACGTATATATCGATATCCGATCCCTTCCACTGATCGACAGTGTTCGGAGCGTCCTTTTCTTCAACACTCAAAAGAGCACCCAGAACCATCCCCCCGGCAACAAAAATATTCGACCAATCTAGGCCATCGAGCTGACCATAGGTCATTTCGTGAAACCTCTTCTCGAATATAGGAAGAGAGGGCTGGATATAGGTAAATGAGGTCCGTCTTTTGTCGAGGAACATAAAGCCCGCAAAGTCGCCTCTGGTAATTTTGCGCGAGGTACTCGAAACCTCCGTAGTCTCCCATATCTCATCGATGTTGCTTAGGGCGACCAGACCGACCGACCAATGTGGAAATGAGTCCATTTCCTTTCTCAACCAGGATTCGTTCCGAATGATCCAATGATCAATGTCGTTCTCTGGCATGTCGACCTGCTGCTGCTGCTCATGCTTTGCCTTCTTCGCAGCCGGTTCCTTTCCTGCCATTCGGCTCTTCACACCACACACTAGAGTATATGGGATCGACTCCCACCGATACATTGCCCGAGAGAGGATAGGATCGACCAGTTCTTTGACCGACTCCAGATTATCGGGATCCTCGAGGAGGAGCGTGTTGACCTTCTGGGCAACTGTATCGAATAGGCTAGGAACAGTGCCAGTGCCAGATGGGGCAACTTCGACAGTCTGTTTTCGGGATTGATTATACACCTCGAGCTGCGTTTTGACGGCCTCGATAGCGAGCTGGCCGTTCTTGTAGACCCAGCCATTAGGATCGGAGGCCAATAGTGCCTTCACTGGACTCGGTGTGTCCGCTGCGATCAGGCGATCAATCGTGGAAGCTATATTTTGGCTTTGCGTGAGACATATATATATATATATATCTTGTTTTACGAAGCGCATACCAGAGAGGCATCTTGGGTAAGAGTCGTCTATGTGACCTGAGTCGATTTCTGGATAACGGATCAGATAATGATAGTCACAAAAGCCCGCTTTTTTAAGTAGTATGAGTGCTACTTGCCACTACTTTCTGCGTGGTCATTCATGGGGTTTGCAACAGATGGCGTTGATGGCGTTGGTGGTCGAGTCCAACTTTCATCAGAAACCGCAAGACGACAGAACGCCACAGGGAATATGACTATGATTGCGGATCGGGTGCTGCTGGCGAGAAACTGGTATACATATAGGGACGATCCAGAGGTTGGAAAAAAAAAAAATTCCAGTAAATGGCTGTTTCGCTCTATGGCCGTAATTATTAGAGTTGAGGTTTCCTCCACATAGCGTAGCGGCAACGCACCCTTCCAGAATTTAGGAGTCGCGAGTTCAGTCCCTGGTCTAACCTGTCTTTTCTCTTCCTACAGTAATCACCGTCCAAAATGGCAGAGGGTATGCTATCAAATGCGTTGGGAATGGGAAAACAGTACTCCTCTTCTAAGCACGTCTACCTCTTCAATCACCCTTTGCGTGAAAATTTCATCTCAAGACACGTAAATTTTCGAAAACTGAAAGAAGCCAGATCTTCAGAGAGAAAAAGAGACGAGACGTTCCTGTGCGGGATGAACAGTTGCAAGGTCGGTGGGGATGATAGGCAGGTACCAAATCGAAATTAATGCACGGTCGGTGTCAGAGGAGAAAAAAACCAGGGGGACAACTGGAATCGTAATTTAACGGTAGAATACAAAAACAAAACAAAACAAACACTAAACGCTTCTCTTGCCCATACACTGTATGGAAGCAACTCGAAAACGATCTGACGGACGAGGAGAGAAGAAAGAAAAGGTTCGAGAGAGAGAGGGAGGGAGACAGAGACAGAGAAAGTGGAGCCACAATAGACGAGGTACGACCGACGGTTTGGTTGTTTCGTCGTGTACGGATTTCGTGATAGAAAGGGGAGGGGAGGGGGAGAGGGGGGGGGGGAACATGGTGTGGGTCGTTCAAGAAGAACCAAAAACTACGGAGAGAGAGAGAAAAAGAAATTTAATTCCACACGTTTTGCGATTGCGATTGCGATTGCTGCACTCCAACTGTTTTTGCTCGAATGGACTTGGGAGACTCAAAGCTTGCTACTGAAGATTTCGAGAATATCCTTAGCTTGGCGTTGGTATTGTGGATGACTGAAGCGTTGCATGGCCTGTCGCAATTGTGCTTGAATATTCGGGCCCATTTTCGGGAGGTAGGATTGGACGGCAGAGTCCTGGTACAAAAAGCAAAAAGATGAGAACAACGGAAGCGACAGCCTCTCCCCAAAAATAGGCTCACCGTCGTGTCGATCACTTGCGCACAGCGCAACAACCACCACAAGCAAGTTGGCGCATCCTCAACTTGATCGCCGTTGGCAACGTGAGTAGAAAGCTAAGGAAACACAGGATCAGCGTGTTTCAAGAAAAGAAAAAGACAGCGCGAGCTACGTACCTGCGCAAGCAAGCCGAGAGTCAAGCTAGGGGGAATGAGCGGTCGACCCTGGAGAGGCAAGATCTTATCAATCGGGCATTGCTCGAGCAAGTCAAGCACGGATGCTCCAGGTGCGCCCGACATAGCATTGATGAAGATCAGCTCCCAATTTTCCTCTTCCATTTGTTGCTGAGGAGTAGGCGGCGGCGGCAAGTTCTGCAGGTTCTGCATGCTCTGCATATTCTGCAAGGTGGGGTACATCATCGCTTGGTTATTGAGCGGCATCTGGACTATGTCCTGTCGGGGAAGGTTGGACGGTCCGGATTGCCAGGCTGGTGCGGCTGGGGGGGGCATTGGTGGGCCTGGTTGGCGCAGATGAGCCTGAACGGGGGCACCGACCGGCGACCCACGTGTATAGTACTGTGGTGTCGTAGCGCCAGGCGTCCGGTTCTGTGGGGGCTGTGACGACAATGCCTTGACCTGCTCGGTGAGCGCGCGGATCGACGCTTCCATATCATGGAGCAGCGACTACATAGCTGTCAGAGCATCGTCAAATCGATTGCAAAACGCGAACGCACCTCATGATTCTTCAAGGTGTCGCTTTGGTACGCGATGATGTCCTTCTTGAGGCCTACCATCTCCTCGCTAATCTCCGTATACAGCTGTTCGATCATGGTGCTCGCTTGCTGGTGGTACGCGGGAATCAAGTTTTTCT
>Ga0307515_10016808_pt1 | contig 13378 bp, 18 predicted proteins | sample 17_EM_MG_FD_194513 | JGI IMG/M metagenome (GOLD analysis project Ga0307515, IMG submission 194513) | Populus trichocarpa ectomycorrhiza microbial communities from riparian zone in the Pacific Northwest, United States - 17_EM | ecosystem: Host-associated > Plants > Roots > Unclassified | place...
GGTCTAGGTGTGGTGGGTATGAATGGCATGAATGGCGGTATGAGTCATGGGAGCGGAGGGATGCTCCCACCTCCTCCACCTCACTTGGGCATGGATCAGGTGTACAAGGACCCCCATTCACAGCAACAGTACATGGTGGTGCGTATTCCTTACCGAGACTGCTATACCTTCTGACGTTAATGGGATGTCGGTTATAGGACCCACATCACGGATATCACCACCAACAGGATTATGGACACCCTCAAGTCGCTGCCTTACCGATGCACGGGCCTGGGAGTCACGAAGAGATCTGGATGAACTTCGTGCACCAGTTGGCGGGACCTGATGGGCAGCCTCATCAAAATGGATACCAGCCTCAGATGTGACACAACGGTTGATCGAGCTCAATTCAACCCACCCTTTCTTCTCTTGCTCTGGGACCAAGCCTCCGACTCTCAAGGGCTTTGTCTCCGGGTTTGCTCGTTTTCACCACCATCATCGGACTCTCTGTTTCTTCCCGCGCAGGAATTATCCCATCGTTCCCACATGTTGCACCCATCTCCTTCCGTCCCTGCCCCTCTATTCCCCCTCCACCACTCGCTCGGGAATGAATATTAATATGTACATCAACACCAACGTCTTCCTCAGGTTCTTGCTAGGGTGATCCAGTCACATTCGTTTCCTGGCTCTCTCCCATTGCTTTTTTTCCCCGCTTTATCGTTTCTTTCCTTTCCCCCCCCTCTTTGTGGGATAGTGTATGTAAAACAACCAAAACGTGGTTTCCTTTCCAGTTGCCGTAGTTGCACTTGTGTGTGGATACCTAAGTCATTTCACTTGTTGCTACGTTGAGTTCAACCCCGGCAACTTTGGTTGGTGAGGTAGAAGTAACCGGCAAAAGGTACCGTATAATACATCTGCCTCGTGGAATCAACGTGCGGGTCAGCTGTTCCTCCTCGCCTCGCCTCGCCCACGTCAGCCTGCCAAGCTTAGACACACATCTCTATTCTGCGATTTCACCATCGTGACCCACATAAGGTCATACAGCCTCGGGCTCTCCTCTAAGTCCCTGATTCCACGGAACCTAACCCCTTGATCTTGGACTTACAGGGCTACTATCGCATCCTTTCTCCTCTTATCCGCCTCACAACGTTAAACCCTTTTTTACTTCTTTTACCTTGTTGATCGCCGTGAAGGAGGCAACAATCTGCTGATTTCACTCCCTTGTTCCTTGTTTCCCAGTGCTTTCCATCGTTATTATACCCTCCGGCTGTTTAGGACACCGGACGGAGAACAAGTCTCTGCGCATCCCCCTAGCACGGGTGGCAATCTGATCGATAGGAACTACAACTTCGCAAACAATACTGTTCGCGATTTACCCGGTGCAACGTGATACGCTACCCCTATTCCTCTGTGAAGTTGCGACCGGGGCCCTTTGTGTTGATTCCGGAAAAGCGCTGAAGGAGGACGATGGCGGCGAGCGAAGATCAGTCCCGGAGTCGGTATGGGTATACGGAGGGGAATGCGAGTACTAGTGGCAGTGGTGGTGGGAAGAACGGCGCTAGATCTTCTTCGCCTAAGGCGTCCCCTTCGTCGTGGAACAATGCCCAGATACATAGAGGGCGATCTAGGACGAGGGGTGTTGGAAGTAATAGAGATGAGCATAATGGTCTTAGAAGGTTCGTGGGTTCCGCCCCTCCCCCTCTTCATTATATTCTGCGCTTTTGGCTCACAGATTGGTCTAAGAGGATACCACGCTTTGCATTCTTCGTTTGGGAAGGTATTCAATGTCGAGAAGCGGTGGAAGATCATTCGGGAAATGGGTTCTGGGGCTTATGGTTTCGTAGTGTTCGTCAATCCTTCTTCTTCCATGCCCACGTCCGGCAGGGTCGGATCTTATGTATCCGTGTTTATGTGTTTATTATCTAGGTCAGCCGCCGATGAGATTTCCGGGGAGGTCGTTGCGATCAAGCTCGTTACGCGGGTAACGGAACGAGTGCAATTGTCGAAACGAGCGTTGAGAGAGATCACGCTCCTTCGACATTTTTCTCATCATGAGAACATCACCGGTCTTATTGACGTGGATGCCTCGTCTCCGAACCTGGAGGAAATGTGAGTTTTGTTTTTGAATGACCCATGTGTTGTGTTGACGATGCATTGATTTGAATTTTAGTTATATCTTTATGGAGGTAAGCCTATGGCGGTCAAGAAGATCAGCTGGAAACTGATAGGAGTTCCTATTAGCCTATGGAAGGTATGCGATTGTGCACAAATGTCGAGAAAGTCGTCGTTGAACGAATTTCGAAGCCGATCTGCACCAGATTATCAAGTCCGGACAGATATTATCAAGCGAACACGTCCAATACTTCGTGTATCAAATCCTGCGAGGTATTTCTCTCTCGAACAGCTTCATCTTCGACCACTTTCAGTCTGACGGAGAACTCTCAGGCATGAAGTACATCCACTCAGGTCAGAATACACGCTCACCACTACCTCAAATACGAATCCTCAGAAATTCCTGGTTTTTCCAACAGCGTCGGTCGTCCACAGAGATCTCAAGCCGGGAAACCTGTTGGTGAATGCGGACTGCGAGCTGAAGATATGCGATTTCGGTCTCAGCAGGGGATTCGATTCTTCGCCGGAGAGCGAGGTCAATATGACAGAGTATGTGGCTACGCGATGGTACCGGGCACCTGAGATCATGCTTGCGTTCAGGTGAGCATCAGGGAAAGATTTAATTTGGGTGTGGTCGCCGATTGGTTTTTAACGTATGGTATGTGTAGGCGGTACGGAATGGCCAGTGAGTCATGGGCGTGATTCCTCCACCCCAGAGTCTAAACGGGTGATGTTTTCAGTTGATGTCTGGTCCATTGGTTGTATATTCGCCGAGCTCCTTCTTGGAAAGCCTCTGTTCAAGGGCAAAGAGTAAGTACCCGTCCATATCCCTTCTTGATCTGTACCAATTGTGCTCAAACCTCCCCTGATTTTCTGAAGTTACGGTTAGTTGAGCGATTCCCCCGTTTCTTCCGTTGGATCAAGCTCTCTGAGACTCGAATTGTTTTTGTTTCGGTGAATGCGTTGCTTGTACAGTGGACCAGCTGAACAAGATAATCGATATCCTGGGTAAATTTCTCTCCCCATCGGTTTCCTTCGTAGTGTTTATCGTCAATCGTGATAGGTACCCCAAGCGAGGAGACGATCACAAGAGTAGGGAGCCAAAAGGTTTGGAGAAAATGCGGACCATTCCACCCGCTGCGACGGTGTTGACCACCCTTCAGGCTCAAGCGTATATCCGGTCGTTACCAAGGCGCGAGCCCGCATCGTTTGAGAAGTTATTCCCGGATGCTGATGCACAAGGTACGAAAGACGTTACGGCAAAGGACGATGTTTTACCCCCATTATTCATCATAGCGATCGGGCTCCTGCAACGGATGATCACTTTCGACCCTACGGAACGGATCTCGGTTGCAGAAGCTCTGGAACACCCCTGGCTTTCGACGTATCACAACCTTGACGATGAGCCAGACTGTACGGAGAGTTTCCAACGGTGGAAAGAGATTGAGGAGCTCGAATCCCACGATGATTTCAAGAGAGCTCTTTGGGACGAGATCCAAGACTACCGCAGGGAAGTCCGAGGGTTGAACTCTGTCGCTGGATCCCCTGTAACGATGAAGAGGACGTTATCCGCATCTTCCGCATCTTCCCATCCTGTGGTGGATTCGCAGACCCAACCCTCTACGACCACCGGACTGGGTCAAATAGACGAGGAGACCGCAGCGGATCTGAAGACCGGAACCACGAGATCTTCGGGGTCTACATCTCCGCATCAGAAGGAGGGGCCTGTGACAACGGAGACTTCGCCTCCGCCCCCTGACATCGAGCCCTCCCAAGCTGGACCAGAGCCCAAGCCAACGCTACCACCGTCTGAACCTCCCCCTCCTCTCCCTGCACAGGACAATCAACGCTCGCGTCCGATATCAAGAACCGGTAGTGGAAAGAATGAACGTCGCCCCAGCTTCGACAAGCTCGAGCGCGCATCTTCCACCGCATCGATCACTACCCCCACCGACCCTGTTCTGACGTATGCGCGTCGCTCTTCGTTCCTCCAACCACAACAACCGCCCGTACCGAACTCGGGGACCAGTTCGCCGGTCAACCCCTACCATCCAAACAGCCATACCTCGCGGAAACCTATTCCCAACTTTGGGGAGGGAGGGTACTTCGATGAGGGTGTGAATCCGAAGGAACAGTATGGACACGGGAAGCATCTGCATCGAAATACTATCGCGTTTCCTAGCGGAGACGGCTACGTGGTCCCTGGACGATCGAGGTCCGGTTCGGCCTTTGGCCCCTATCATTCCGGTATCCCCTTCCCGGGTTCGACACATACGGGTGATGGTGTTTCCGGATTACCTGGGACTGCAAACCACAGCTACACCGTTGGACCGGGTACAGTGAGTAGGCTGTTGAGAACGCTCTCGACGGTGTCCATCCACGAGAGCGGGCAGGGGCTGAAAGGCGGACTTGCGGATATCGCGCCGATTGGAAAATTCATAACCGAACGGGGAACGGATGACGAGTTGTTGGCGAGTGAGGTCCCGGAGGAATTGAAGGAAGGCGGATGTAAAAATGGTGATAAGGATGAGGGTCTAGGCAAGGGCAGGAAGAGGAAGAGCGCGGGTATGTTCAATCTGTAATTGGTGAGAGGTCACAGTGCTCTCTATTCCGTGACTACTATGGTTACGGTATATGATGCGTGTGTGTATGCAGAAGCGGGGTACATGATATTGGGCGGGGGTCTGCTGAACAGCGGATATAGATCCTCAGGCCGCAAAGGCCGTACATTGGTAGAACGTTTTTGTCGCTATGTTTTCATTTCTCGCTATCTCTTCCTATTTGTCTCCTAGAATATCCCTCAACCCTATAGATACACACACATAGATTCACTACTTCTGTCAGAAGAACGTCGGGGATCACTCACGGTCGACGATATCAAGATACACTTGTGTGGCTGGGCTGTCTGGATATTCATCCAAAAAGCTTACCCCATAATCCGCACTCTTGCCGATCCGCGGGTCGAGCGGGACGGTGCCCAGCAATTCAATGCCGACGTCTTCAGCCAGTTTCTTCGCCCCGCCCGTTGAGGGTTTGAATATCTGACTTTCCGTATTACACCCCGGACATACGAATCCGGACATGTTTTCCACGAGACCCAGGATCGGGATACCGACTTTCCTACAAAAGTCAATCTCTTTCCGGACGTCTTGGAGGGCGACCTCTTGCGGGGTCGTTATGAGGACAGCCCCATCAACGCCGACGGTATCTTTCAGGTACTTGACGACGCTAAGATGTTCATCCGATGTGCCTGGCGGTGTATCGACCAACATCCAATCCAGATCACCCCAATCCACGTCCCGAAGGAACTGGGAGATTATCCCGTTCTTCTTGGGTCCGCGCCAGATGACGGCGGAGGTTTGGGACGGGAGGAGGAAACCGATGGATATGGCGGAGAGGTTTTGTTGGACGTAGATCGGGGACCAGCCGGATGAAGAGGAGTGGATGGATTCGTTGGAAATGCCGAGGATTGTTGGGATTGAAGGACCGCAGATGTCGATATCCATTATCCCCGTCTGGTGGAGCCGAATATAATGAATCGTTGTCATGTAAGGACGGCCAATATGAGGGGTTGGGTCAATTGATTCATTCGCACGGAGTGGTGGATAGGTAAGTTGTTTCGTAAGTTAGATTGACGGGTAGGTGTTTTGATTGGGACGTAGCAGGAGGGGCCAAGGGGTCGGGACAGGAACCAACCAATCATGTCAGAAATTTAACCAAAATCCCCCCGTCAGATAGCCAAGCAACGACAAAGATGGGAGAATTGAAACCGAGATGTGAATTGCAGATCGCGCGTCAAGTGTTATTGAGAGGGTGAGCAATTGGGTTTGGGCATTGTTATTGATTTGGAGGTGAGAGAGTTTGCCGTGATGTCGGCGACCGGGTCGTAATCGTAGGGATGTGGAACGGCCGAGAGCGAACGAGGCCGAGAGTGTTTTGACCCGCAGGATCGCAGGAAAACAAAGTAAGAAACAATTCGGGAGTCAGCGGGCGCCCCTGTATCAGACGAAATGAATGGCAGAAGAAGAAATATCTCACCTGGACGTCTTCATCAGCGGCGAGCGCCCAACCCAGCTGGGAGGTGAAGGTGGATTTTCCCACTCCTCCCTTCCCACTCAATACAAGGAGTTTTCGTTTAACCCCTGCCAACCGCTCGTTAATCATCGGTATCGTTGTTGGATCCTGGGAAGTCGATTTGGATTGGCCAGACGCACAAACGTCCTGGTTTGGACATCCTTCGCATGCGTCTACCTTGCCCGCCAAGTCAGATTCTGTGCCTGGGCAGTGGTCAGGTGCGTTCGTGGGCACGTCCGTGGGTTGTTGTACGGCAATCATATGGTGCGAAGAAGAGTGGATGGAGATCGTGATAGTGGTGGATAATGTACAAGGTGAGGGTAGCGAGAGAAAGCAAAAATAAAGTATTTACAGTGGACGATGACTAAGTCGATGGCCTAAAAGTCACTCCCGGCGCCGTCGGGTTCCCCACAGCGGAGCCAACAGGAGTGGTCGAGCTACCGTTGGACCCTCCTCTCTTGAACGCGTTCTCGTACAGTCCGCGACAGCTTCGTAGTCTCTCCCTCCTCGCCACGAAGAACGAACCAGCGTCGCATGGGACTGCGAGTGGGGTGCCGATCAATCCACGAGCCTGGGCGGACTGAACAGCGGAAATCAATGAGTCCATCTCAGCCTCTGAGTCGAGATCGTCAACGTTCTCGTCGTCGTCCTCTACCGTAGGAGGAGGGTTGGCAGCGGTGGCCGCCTTCTTGCTTTTCTTGGGCCCGGCCGCGGTCGCGGTCTTCTTTGCAGGGTCGACCCCTGCAGCGGCAGCAGCTTCCATCGCCTGTTTCTTCTTCTCAGCCTTTTCCTTCTCCTTTCTCTCTTTCCGTTCCAGTTTTGACTCTTTCTTGACCGGTTCGACCCAGTTGGGTTTGTTGGCGCGGTTCCACTCGAGTAAGAGTTCATCGTATGGCTTGGATCGACCCTGAACGCCTCGTTTTGCACCCATTGAGTGGGATTTACAGGAGAGGGATCGAGAGCAGGGAAGTCCCTTGTCGTTTATGACGCCACATTGTTTGTCGTAATCGACCGGGCCTTTGAACCGACCCTTGGTGACCTTGGTGGCCACCTGCTTCTTCTTCTTCGTTTGCGTTGGGTCTTCGATCTCGTCCTCTGCCTTTCGTTTCTTGCCTTTTTTGAGATCTTGAGAGTGTCAGAGAACAGGTTCACCGGGAGGGAGACGATAGTGTACCTTCGAGACCCTTGCCACCCTTCTTTGCAATCACCGCACACAGTGTGGCACAGTTGGCTGTTTCCACGTATATCAGTGTACATCCTCTTAAAGGCGTGAATGGTTCAACTTACCGCGGTGGTCTGCGAACGCGCTACGGAGAACGGGTCTGTCGCATTGTTTGCACCTGACGATGCCGATCTGCTCTTTGAGGGGAGTTGAGCCAAAGACCTTCATGTCTCGTGCGGAAAGCCATGCTGTGGGTGGGGATGGAAGTGAGGCGATCTGTGTTGAAGGGACGTCCGAGGGTTCAGCGACGGCGTTGTCCCAGTCGGTGAGAATCGGGGTCGGCGACTGGAGTTTTTTGAGCTGGATGGTCATTGTCGGGGCGTCGAAACAAGCGAGTGATGGAATAGAATCATCAATCATGATTATTTATTGGTGCTCGTTATAATATGTATCGACCCCTTCCCCTCGCCTCCCCCTCCCTCATACCCTCAAATGTCCCCCACCTCTCCCACCAAGACCCGAGCGGGTCCTATCGCCGTCCAACGCCAGGCCCACTTGTCCCTGGACTTTCTTATAATCGGTGCAGGTGCCCCCTATTTTCCCCATTATTTCCGCTTCGTTTGATACCAATATCTCCCACCTGCACATCCAGGTATCGGCGGGCTTTCTTGTGCATATTCCCTTGCTTCCTCCGGCCATCGAGTTAGGATCCTCGAGGCTCGGACCCAAAATGCACCCAAGTCCTACTCAGGCTTGCGCGTGCCTCCGAACATGTCTAAAATCCTCAACGAGTGGGGGCTAGGCGAAGAATTGAAAGCAAAGACCAGGCCATGCAGGCAGGCCGCATTTGACGATCGTCAGTATTCCTTCCTTCATTTTCACGCCTCCCCGGCCCACCCTCTCCTCACTTATTCCCGTTTCGTGCCCCACCCTCTGAACGGCGATTGACGCCCGATTTCTCCATCTAGTTCGCACAAACGAAAACATTGGCGCCATCCTTTGGAGGGACGAAATTATTGCCGAAACCGGTGGTGATTTCCTCTTAATGCATGTGAGTATTGGTTTTTTACACTCCCCAATACCATTTCTCACCAGGAACCCCCCGGAAACAGCATGCAGACCTCTACGAGATGTTGCTGCGCATCGCACTGGAGACCGGGGTCGAAATTAGATATGGCGCCAGGGTGTCGCGGGTGATCCCTGGCGAAGAGCTTCCGGAGGATGATTTCCCTCATCGGCCCGCGAACGGCGACGGGATCGTGCGCACTCCGTCTCCCGGCTGCTCCTATTCGGATCCTGCTACCTCGGCATCTGTTACTGGCTATGGCCCACCCTCCGTGCAACTCGAGAACGGCGAAGTCTTGACTGCTGATATAATTATCGGTGCTGATGGCTCGCGAAGCATGGTCAGAGAGCTCTTGCTTGAACCCGAGCAGGACCACGGGGTCGAGTCTGGCTACACGAATTACTCGTAAGTTCCGCCCTTTTTGATCTTTCCTCACTTTATCCACTGATTGATTCCTTCCATCAACCTAACCGTCGGACATCATTTTTTCAATGGCGCCCCCTTCCACGCGCGTAATGTTTTTGTTTGGCGTCGGGTACTGCCCTCCATCGCAACTTTTCCGTCCGGCAGAACTGATGTAGATTTGGAAACGATGGAAAAAGATCCACTTCTTAAACAACTCGTTGACGATCAAAATTGGCATATTTGGATGGATGAGAGGAGGACCCTATTGGGTTACCCGGTTGTGAGTGACCCTTGCCAAATTGTGTATTCCATTTATGTCCCCCTTCTCCAATGCGCCTTGCTGATGGTTCTGATTCTGCCCATTTTGAAATGATAGGGGACGGACGGAAAGTATGCCGTGCAAGGCTTCTCCCACGATGATAACCACACCAAAGAAACGTCCCCACTTCCTTGCGACAAGCCGTCTTGGGAAATCGAGTGGTCCAAGGATAAGCTTCTCAAGCTGTATTCCGACTGTAATCCCGTGTACGTATTTCGTCCTTCCTCGTTCTCTTTTTCCCGCCCCCCTCAGCATGAGCTGACCGTGTCCTTGCCACCCATTTTAGTGCTAAGCGACTTCTGGAAATCATCGACTCTCCGATCATCCTTGTTAGGCACCTTGCACTCCCTAATTGTGAGACATGGGTGCACGAGTCTTGTACAATTGCGCTCCTGGGTGAGGCTGCGCACCCTAATCTCGTAAGTGGTGGCTTCCAACGCTATAGTCCATCAGATTGGTTCTCACGAATCACTTCTTATCCTGTTCTCTTCAATATTTCCCATGGGGAGCAGCCGTGTTCCAATCAATCAATAGGAATGTGTGTGGAGGATGCGGCCGTGCTCGGCGGGCTTTTCTCCCGGTTACGGTCGTGGGATCAAGTCCCTTCTTTGATGGAGGCTTACCAGGACCTGCGACAAGAGAGAACCCATTTTGTCGCCTGTCAAGATCAATCTAACGCCGACATCACCTGGTTACCGCCCGGGCCTTATCGGGATGCCCGCGACGCTGCTATGCGGGCAGACAAACAATGCGGACTAGACGAGTTTAGCGAGGGAATGCTAGTGGATCAGTGGGATACCGTCAGTGAGGTCTTTGCGTACTCTGCAAGCGATGCTGCGGCAGACTGGTGGGTCGGCTGGGGTATGCTAGCAGAGATGGCAAAGAGGAGGACAGGAGACTTCTTGCAGATCGAAATGACGGTTGTCCCGCAGGAAATCACCGTCTGAAACTCGTTGAGGATTTTTCGCCGTCTGAGACCGCTGTGCTTGCACCGCGTCCGGTCTCCCGCCGTCACCTGGTATCCTGAGGTTACGCCCTGGGAGCTTGTCCCTCTCCCTCAGTTTCTCAGCGTGCTCCCTGCCCCTCAACCCTCCTCCCCCGATCAAGACCACTCCATTCTCCACGGGCCGGAGTCGCCGCGCTCATTCTCATGGCTCGTTCACCCATGTGTTCTCTTTCTTGGTTCACCGCGGGCCAACAACGCATCTAGTAACCTCAACCATGTTGTTCCGTCTTCCACATCACTTATCGTCCATCCTATCTCGGTGTTTTCCCCCCAGTGTCGCCACTATCATGCCGCCGTCAACAACTTACGCTGTTGCTGTTTTATCGATCACGCTTTCGTTTACACGCCTTATGTCCTCCTGACCCCGTCTGTTCCACCTATCATGATATCGCTTGATCTTGTTCAACACTGCTTAGAATTGGGGGGGGACACGCTTTCTTGTTCCATTTCCTCTCTCTTTTGGGGGCTCGAAGGGGTTTCCATTGCTAGGAAGTAATGTATATGATGTGTTCGCTGCTGTTTCGTATCGCTATGTGCTCCCGGACGCTGTTTTAGAGGCAATTTCATCGTTTTCTCCCATTTGCAAACGTTAAGGTTTGTGAGATCATAATTCACGTGACTAACGCGAACGCGTTGCATCACGTCACGTGTCACGCATATCCTCTCACCTCAACCACTCGATTGTACAAAGGATAAGCCACCCTTTGGGATCTCATCTCTTACGGCTTCTGTCTTGTCGTTCGTTCCGCCGCAAATCGCCTTTACAAAGTTTCGTGGTCCTTTCTACCTTCATTGGCTGTGGAAATGGCCCGATCGGTGAGGTCGCGCGGCCCGCCCGTCAAAATTCCAACATACGAGGAATCGGACGATTCTGGTGGCGACACCGAGACCGAGGAGCAGGAATGGAACGAACACTCTGCGAATGGAGCTGGCAAGGCTTCCTCTTCAAGACCTAGCGGCAAAACCCCCTCTAAACGGCCCATCCGGACCGACGTCGGCGATAAAGAGAACGCGGCGGACGCCTATGCACCTAATGGAGTTGGAGGAGGGAGCGGGAGTAGTGGAAAGACGGCGGTGAATCTGAAGCGAACGGAGACGGCGGGAAAGTTCAACGACGATGAGGCAGAGAAGAGGAAACGAAGGAAGAGTGCCAAGTTGCTCGGGCAGCAGTCCACCATGTTCGATGGCCTTACAGATCCAGGACCAGGAGTGAACGGGCTGAATGCGGGGAAGCAACTGAACTCGGTCGTACCTGCTGCGCCTATCATCAATGTCCCTAGGGACGTGATGAACTCGAATTTTGAGGAATGGATGAAGATGGCGACGGATAATGTGAGCTTTTGTTTTCTATCCTACGGCTAACGGTTCACTTTCTGTCCTTCGAATGATTAACCAGACCACGGTTTTCTCATCCCTTGACAGAAAATCAACGCGAACAACTCCTGGAACTTTGCACTAATCGATTATTTCCATGACATGTCCCTACTGCGAAACAACGCCGACAATTCGATCAACTTCCAACGAGCCTCCTGTACACTCGACGGGTGCGTAAAGATCTGGACCTCGCGTGTGGACAGCGTCAACGATGAGACGAACAAGCTCCTTCGAGGTGTACGAGACGGTCCAGGTGGAGGAGACTCCGATAACGAGGACGACCCGGACGGGGCTGATGGAGGTCCCGGTTCTCAACGAACTCAACGGAAGGGAACTCATCGTGCCGAAGTGACTTTGGCGAAATCCGCTGCCCAACTCAGGATCAAGAAATTTGATCTGGAGTTTTCCGTTGATCCTCTGTTCAAGAAGACCTGTGCGGATTTTGATGAGGGAGGTGCTCATGGGCTGTTGATGAACCATCTAGGCTTGGGCGTGGGTATTGACGGAGGAGGGTTGAGGGTCGTGTTCGACGCCAGCGACGCTGTCGCCAAGTCTGGAGACGATGAGGAAGCTGACGAGGTCGAACCTGTCGAGGCCGTTGATTTGAGTGAACTGAGAGGTAGGATTGCCTTGTGAGATATTTTGTTCATCGACTGATCTCTTTATTCCTTAAGCTCAATTTCTCCCCAACCTTGACGACCTAGATTACAGGTCGATCGTCCCCTCACTCAGGGATTTCTCTTTCTCGGGCAGCGGCTTCTCTTTCGATGAAGGCCACAACAGCATGTACCGAGATGATACTTTTGCCCCTACCCAAGAGGACTATGACGACGACGACGCTGGGGACAACGAGCCGATGGGTTACACCCAGGAAAACGCGGGAGGCGAAGCACCTTTCGATGTTGGTGACACAGAGGACCTTGCGCCGGTTCAGGACTTCTTCAGCAGCGACCAGGCGAACCAGGACGGGTACACCGGTGACGGTGACTATGGAGGTGATGACGATTTTGGTGGGGATGGTGAGAATGGGTCTGCAGACGCAGATGCGAACAATTACGCCGACGGTGGTGTACCTGGACCGGGGAGGGCGACGTTTGTCCCATTTGACCCTGCCAGGGGACCGAACGAGAGAGACTTGGTCATGGCGATGATGGACCCGGAAGCGGATGGAGGCACTATGGATTACTTTGACAAGAATGTGCTGAAGAACTGGGCAGGTCCTGAGCATTGGAAATTGAGGAAGGCCATTCGAAAGCGTGAGCGTCCAGCAAGGTCTTTGTCGCAGGTGTATTGAGAACTTTTTTCTCTGTTTAGCAACGGGGGAGCAAACCAACGCCGCCGTTCCCAAGCAGAAACGGGATAAGAAAGAGGCGTTCAAGATTAATTTCTACGAACCTCTTGGGATGTCCGTCAAGGAGTTCGCGAAAGAGAAGTTTGCGCCGCCAACTCGAGGCGTTGGGATCAACCTACCCGGACACTCGCTGCCAAGCTCCTCGAAGTCGGGGAAGAAAAGCAGCAAGAAGAACAAGGAGAAGGAGAAGGAAAAGGAAAAGAGGGATGAACAGGTTCTGCCCGACGACATGCATTTCTCGAGTCGGCAGTTGGTCACATTATTCCTCAAGCCAGAATTTTCGGTATGTAACTTACAGGCTAGTTTGGCTTCTGATTTTTGGCTGACCTGTTGTCGTCGTAGTTGAGAATGCGTGGTCAGCGGATCAGCCCGAAGACGAACGCCGATGGTGAGATCGACGAGAACTTCTGGGCTCAGGCTGCTGCGGACCAAGCGGCGGGGCGGTCAGGAGAGGATGGCAACGAGAGTAAGTCTCCCACATCGCGAAAAAATCGCGAACCTTGAAACTGATTCCGCTTGCGCTTGCAGAC
>Ga0307515_10016809_pt1 | contig 13377 bp, 19 predicted proteins | sample 17_EM_MG_FD_194513 | JGI IMG/M metagenome (GOLD analysis project Ga0307515, IMG submission 194513) | Populus trichocarpa ectomycorrhiza microbial communities from riparian zone in the Pacific Northwest, United States - 17_EM | ecosystem: Host-associated > Plants > Roots > Unclassified | place...
TCAAGGAGATCAGAGTGAGGTTGAAAGTGTCGAGGAGCTTGAGCTGGAGGATTTTGAACTGGAGGGGGGCACTCTATAGTGACTAGCTAATGTTTACAATATACTATGATTTTCTACAGGCTCAACTTGCAATTCTGAGATATCAAATTTTTTTTCCGACTCAGCATTTTGTCGCCCAGCCTCACAACTCTTGCTTTGTTCTTTCCTAATCAGGACAGGTGCTAGGTTTGATTGCACTCTACCTTAGAAGGAGTGTACTGTGCTACAGAGAACTTGTGTGAATTGTGTGACTTCAAGAATATTCTTTATCAAATCTATTAGATCATTGTCAGGCTCTGCCTATTTGCAAAACATAGTTATATTTAGAGAATACCAATTCTGAGGATAAGATCCTAATCTAAATACTATACTAAGAACCTACTTATCTACAACTCTAGAGGAGTTACTTAACACATATTATATCACCTCCTAAGACTCATATACAGATTACCCACATTGGGTGTACTGGAGTAACTTAGTAGGAACCTTGCATTCAATGAGCCCACTGGATAGTTACTTATAAGGCTACTTACTTAAGTTAAAAATACTAGACACGTAACACTCAGTCTGTTGGACTTCAGCCCTCAAGACCATGTGGTCCATTCCCCCACCCTTGTGTGCTAACTCCCACCCATAGCACTGCTGGGCTAGCCAGCCAGACCAAACCCCCACTTCAGTCAGCCCCTTTGGAGTCATACCTAGTCAGAGTGTTTACTGCTGAGACAGATTGGGCACCCATTGTGCTTTTTGGGCAGTTGCTTGGGTATTAGGTCTGACAAGCCTGTAAGCCATCATCCCCCCATTCCCCTCCTGGAGATCCTATTCCTGCTGGTGTGCGTGGACAAGCAGAGAACCTAATTCCATTGGTGAACAGACTAGCCTCAAGCTCCCTCTTTTATTCCTCTCTCAGCTTCCATTTGTTGTCTCTGTCAGAGACCATCAGAATTACCGATTCCATCACAATACACAAGTGTCAATTCATCATGAGAATGCTCAAAATAAGGAAGAAAATATCCAGAATGCTGTTGCCTTCTCCCTCAAGTGTGAATCCACCCCACATGCCATTTCTCTTTGTTCTGTTGCAGAACTCTTCAAGTGCTCTTGCACAACACTCACAGCATGTATCCAAAGCAGACCATCCAAGATTGAGGCAGCTGACAACTGTGCCCTCATCTCTTCCCTGCAAAGCATTGAGATTTGTGCCTTTGCATCTGAGATTGCTGATTGGGGCTTCCCTAATACATGCCAACAGATTGCACAATGCCTCAACAGGCTTGTACAATCGAAGCTGGGTGATCCACCATATTCCCTCAGTGATACATACATTGACAGCTGGGCTGAGAAGAACAGTCACTTGATCAGCAAGTACTGGACAACCTCTCTCACTGATGTCTATGCCAACAATCTTAATGAACACACTGTCATGCAGTACTTCAAGTTGCTTGGCAAAGTTGATGTGGTTCATAAGTTCAATGACTGTAATATCTTTTCTATGGATGAAACCAATATGAGCTTTGGTCAAGCAGGCAAATTGTGTGTTTTTGGACATGTGATTTAATAGCATGAGAAAGATGGCCATGAATGGAGAGAAACCACTTACAGGGCATCAAGTGGATTCTTCATATCTGCCTTGCCTTGCAACTGACTCCCCTTGAATATGATTGTGGGAGGGTAAAAGTCACCACTTGCAGAAATCAAGGTGCACATTGTGGCAGTCTCTCGATTTCCATCAGAAAGGTTGATCTGCTGGCATTGCCCAGAAGCACCAATATGGCAGGACTTTGTAGGCAGTCGCCCAAATGCAACACAGGTCTCATCCATGTTGAAGAGAGATTCAGGGTGGATGTTGTATTGTTGGACTGTCTCCTCAAGCAGGTTGAACCAGGCATCCACTGCACCCCTGTTTGCTGCACCACCACGAACTGTGGTCAAGGAGGTTGACCAATACCTTGCAAGGTGGTCACGATGCCAGTGCAAGAAGTTGTCAGTCCAGTTTTTGTTGACTTCAATGGTCTGCTCAGGGGCTTTGAGCTGGACAATCTCAGACACACTGTAACAAAAGGTAGGTAAGGTGAGTGGTTTACTCAGGTCACACTATGGGGGAAGATATTCCAGTGCTAGAAAGACAAGATGCGGATTTACATCCACAGCAGAGTCCTTATATTGGCACAATATACTACTCTATAAGATACATCGCAGATTGCAGACTCACACACACAGAGAATGACAGCAATGGAGAGAAGTGCAGAAGTCCCAAGAATGGGGCACTAGACCCTCACAAGAAGCATGAGAATGAAGAGAGAAGCACAGAAGGCACACAGAGAGAGAATGGGCAACAGAATGAAGAAGGGTTCCCCTATGCCAAAAGGTAAAGCATGAGTACAGATAAGAGAGTGTGTATGAATGGTGTGGGAAAGGGGTTGTGGAGAGAATGGACAATGTCCCATGAGAAGCACAGAGTACGTTCACAAGGGGGTCTCCACAAAAGGAATGAATAGCCATATGAATAGGGAAGTGCAGAGAGCGACAGTCCCATGACCATGACAGGTGACAGGTTGTTCCCACATGATGTCACAAAGGAGGCCAGTGTCAGGCTCATGTTGTCACAAAGGAAGCCGGTGTCAGGCTCCATGTCAGGCTCAAGGCCAGCAACAAAGGAATTGCCACTTGCCACCAAGAGCACAAGAACATTCCCAAAGAATGTTGGAAAAATGGGAAAAATAGCAGAAAAAGAATGGAAAAATACAGAGGACAAAATGACATTTCGTCACACACACATAGCAAGAGTTGTTTCCTTGTGTCAGGGAAGCCCTGCTGTGCTGCCTCAAGCAGGTATCTGACCAGCACCTCTTCTTCCTCAGCAGTTAGGAGCCCACACTTAGCACAGGACTCTAACTTTGTTGGCCTTCCATTAATTGTGCCTTGGAGTGTTGAATGGGGCACATTGTGCTTGAGGGCCAGCTGGTTGATGGAGATTGGGTTGGTGGCTGACTGGGTTGCCCTCCATTCTTCAAGAGCAGCCTTGAGGTTTTGATGCTTCTCCTCAAGAGTAATTCTTGCAGTAAGTTTGAGGGATTTAGATTGAGGCATAGTCGAGTTAGATGGGAAGGGGCAGAGGCAGTAGAAAAAATGTGCTCTCAATGTGTTCCAAAAAATTCTCAGATGTTCCTTGTGGTTTCTGGGGCACATTTGTAATTTATGGGGAATTTTGCGACAGCACGGCGACAGGTGGCCGCCCCACAGGAACTTGTGGGCCAGCTTTTCAGGTGTTGCTGCTCCTCGAGCCACCATTTTTTAAGCATTGGGCTCGAATTTTTTTTTTAGAATAGAATATTCATGTATTAGAACAATATACTACAAGCGTTTTATAGGTTATCAAGTCAGTTGTTGAGAGGCCCATTGAGTGTGGGGGCCGAGTGGTGGTGTATGTACTGTACATGGAGTGCTATAGGACCATCTTCTTAAGTGGCATGGAAGGTGGTGAAGTACTGTACAATCAAACAAAGTTTTGAATTGACTGGAGTAGTGCCTTTCAATCCAGCTGTTATCACCCCTGCCATCATCAGCGGGACGGTGGGGAACGGTAGCAGCAGTAGCAATGGTAGCAACTAGGTAGCCGCTACCTGATACATAATAGTTGAGATTCAGTATGTCAGGTAGTTCTTGAGTCAACCATAGTGCTTCATATAATCTGCCATTCACAGGAGAGAGTATTATAACATGCCCTTACAACTTTATCAATGGTAGTGCTACATAGCAGTCTCAACATATGATCAGATATACAAGATAGATAATAGATCAAAGTTGCAATATATACAATGATATCTATATAATTCAATTAAAAGGAAGCACTACCAGTGAGAGAACGCAGGTGACATTGGGACAAAACTTAACCTTACCCCTGATTATTTTGAGTGTGACATTTGCAAAAATTAATGCTTAAATATACAGTACAGACATTATACATGACATGGAATGTAGTTCATAAACTGGGGTTGCAGACACAGTGAGGGGGTGCAGTTGGGAAGCTGAGGAATGATCTAAAAATGAGCAAGTAGTGGCTAGGTAAACAGAGGTATCAGGAGTACTAAAGATATACTCTGTCCGCACACAAACAAGTAGCTGACAAGGAACACACCACATATGGCAACGCCATTGCCCTCGATGACCCACGTTCCTGGAAGAGAATTAGCCATGCAGAAGGCACGAATGGTGAGGCATCCTACGTGCACCATCGACGACTCCCCATTGTCCATAGGCACCTTGTAGCCCTCCAACGAGGTACAGGAATGTCACCATGAGAAATAGACCACTGTCGGGGTATGATCAGAGAAGGGTCATTCATCCTGGTAAGTTGACTCCACACCTGCACCGACATACCCAAAGAGATACACCTCAAGGCATTGCTATTGAGCAAATCATTGTATGACTTCGCCCCCTGCGTCTTCTCAAAGTTGACCTGGTTCTTGATTTCCGTCAACTCAAGCTGGACAAGGTTGTCGTTGGGGTTTCTTTTCCCATGGACATCCACAAGGATCTCGAGTGCTTCAGAATCCCAGCCATGATCGAGCCGATGGCGAGATTCCTGGAACTACACTAAGGTGCTCTCAAGTGTGAGTCAGGAGGTTAGAAAGAGCATGGAGGGAACGTACACATTCCAACAGAGAGGATAATGGCAGGGATCATTTGTACACCCTATGGAATGCAGAATGAGGTGTCACCCTTGATGTCCGAGCAACTGAACTGAACAAAATATTATGGATGTGAGCAGGTGTAATACGGTGGCAGAGGCCATACCGACAGTGAACCTACCAAGGAAGTGTCAGTAGTAATTATGTGAGACAGAACTTAGTGGTATACCCCGTGGTAATACATCCAGTGACCAACATTCCTCAGTTCTGTAATCGAATAACTCAATACCTTTAGCAATAGAAGGGACAAAAGGGGCGTACCACTGAAGTGCACTAGAAGATTGCCCCAACACCCAGAACAAACTGGAGAGTTGAATAGTCGCTCAGCATCCGATGGTATCTGCAAGCCGTCCAACTGCAAGCACGCCAAAGAGAGAACCAGCAGGCATGGACACTATGATGCCACCTTGAGGATCAGATGACAACAATTCTATTCTAGAGTGCAAGTGAGATGCGGCGGGGGTGGCTAGATGCAAACGCATGACGTACGGTAAGGATTCCGGACATCGACGAGATATCAAGACCAAAAAGGCCTCCGCCAATACATGCAAAAGACCTTACAAGGAACTGGAGGCTACTTTGAGTGGTCGACGAGGATTTTCGTGGAGCTATATACTGGGTTCTTCACAATCTAATCAATATTGCACAGGAAAGAAAACAATCGGGCTTGCCGGGGGGGTTCCGAATGACACATCAACAGGGTTCAGGGCAGTAGGGGAAGTAGCAGCAGCACGAGGGGTTAGCTCGCGTCAGAGATCAGTGAGTAGGCGGTTCAGGCTTGGCAAACAATTGGCAGCAGGTCGTGGGGTGTGGCGACAGAGAACGAGGGCTGGGAGGGGGGGCACAGGTGGTCAGGTCGAGTGGGACGGCAGACGAGGGCCACACGGGCACAACAGGTCGGGAGGCTGATGAGGCCACATGGGCACAACAGGTTGGGTCACATTGACAACGGACGAGGGGGCAGCAGGCCACAGCAACAACAAAAAATTTGGGGGGGCCACAGGTCAGTAATGTCATATAGTGACATCAAATGAGGGGCACACGGGCGCAGCGGGTTGGCCGTATAGCGACGGCGGACGAGGGCACACAGGCACAACAGGTCGAGTCGCATTGACAACAGACTCGAGTGCGGCTGGCCGTGGCGACAGCAAAAAGGGGCACAGGTCGGTAGTGTCGTATAGTGGCAGCGGACAAGGGGCACACGGGCGCAGCAGGGTGGCCATATAGCGATGGCAGACAAGGGCACACAGACGCAGCGAGTCGTATCAACAACAGACTCGAGTGCGGCTGGCCGTGGCGACAGCAAAAAGGGGCGCAGGTCGGTAGTGTTGTATAGTGACAGCGGACAAGGGGCACGCGGACGCAGCAGGTTTGGCCGTATAGCGATGGCGGACAAGAGGCGCACAGTCACAGCGGGTCGCATCGACAGTGGATGTGGAGGTAGCATCGATCTGGTCGAACAGAGGCAGGTGATGAGTCTCGTGAGCCGGGGCCTGCAGCGACGTAAATATGCCTGTACCGGGGATCAAAGACCATAGACTTGGAGGCGGGTTGGTGAGCAGCTCGTACCCAGCAGAGATTTTACTGGTTCTGTCAAAGCAATCAGTCTAGGAACAATGGATAGTCGGGACCGGTGAGGTGGAGCGAAAGGGAGAGATGGAGATGCTAACAGACCATTTGCAGCGCGCTCCTCTGTGGCTCTGACTAACTTGTCCGTCTGGACTTCACCCTTCAGTGTGCTTCCAAGCTCGGGCGTGTCGTCGTACTCCTCACTGCTGCTGCTGCTGCTGACTTGTTTTCCCGTGTCATCAGCGTCGACGACATACCCCGCACCGCTCTTGCACTGTCTTCTGACCCTGTTGCCCTTGATATTGACAGTCCCACAGGTCTTCTTGGTGAACGCCTTTGAACTGGGCAGGACGACGAGCAGGCAGGCAGGATGGCGTTGGTGTTCACACAAGGGTGCGCCCCCCTGCATGGGCGTTACTTGGTGAGTTGCGCGGTGTGTTGTTTTTCTTCTTATTGGCACTAGCTGGGTGAAGACCAGTGTAAATAGGAGCAGACTGGTTCGCAGGTGAAGGTATAGCTAGGCTGAAGCGCCGAATGGTCTAGGCAGAGGCTGCCGGCTGGAGGTCTGGCCACATGTAGAAAGGGTTAGCTATTGATCCGAGTGATTATAAGGTCATTTAGACGCTCACATCCGCTCGCTGATGACCGCCAGCTTGTTGATTTAATGCGTGGGCCAGAAATCGACCAGAACTGGCGAGTCTGCAGAAGATGGTGACAAAAAATAGAGGTGTTGGGACTTGTAGACAATTTTCGGGCTCTGTACCAGTCATATTAGGGGAGATGCTGCAAAGGGATAAATGGTCAAGAGTCAAGTGGCAACGGGCTTTGATTAAACATTCGCGGAACGAAAGCTACCACACAGATTGATAAATTTCTTTGGAATGGAATGAGTTTATCATGTAATATCACTCATCATCCTCCGCGCTATTGTTGTCGTCCATGTCGAGTGGGACAGAATCACCGTAGTGAGGAACAAGTTGGATCCTGCGTTTGATCGCCTCTAATTCAATTACTTCTCCCCTTCGATTGCCGTCTTCGTCTAATGAGTGCGCTGTTAGACACATGTTGATCCGTGCATCTACCTTTACAATCTCCTTAAACCACTGCATGTAGGCAAGCAGTTTATTGTAGAGGGGGTGAGAGGATTGGGTGGTATCAAGGTGCGCTTTGAATATCATGCGCACTTGGCCAATGCGATAACCTGGTGTGCGCTCAGCGAAATGCTTGATTAATGAGGAATGCAAAGAGAGGAATGATACGAACCTGTGAGCCCTGTATCTTGAGCCTCTTCTGTGTCCTCAATGAGAGCGACGTTGCATCTTCCCATCGGAAGTTCCTCGCTGGGAGGGAGAGCTTGTATGGTAAACGCAAGATCTTCATCTTCAGGATGTTGAAGCGAGGGATTGAATAGACGGAACTGATTCCATATGTCAATATAATTAAAGTCAAGAGGTTGAATTGTGAGGTTTTCTGGGCGGTGCACTGTGTGGCGAATAGCGGCTACATCGGGTGGGTCTGGTAAATGAGAAATGGAAAAAAAATACTGGAGAGCTGGAATAAGGTCCGGGAGATGATACTTTGCAGCTGCCTTCCTAATTTTCGCCTGAAGAAGATGTGGTTGACGGGTTAAACTGTAAAATGAATCACTTTGTCAAGCATTTCAACAACGTCTGCACCTCCTTTCTTCTTCCTCGTTCTCCTTTGAATCGATATCCTCCTTTGCCACTACCACCTCTACCACTGAGCGACCAATCATCTCATTGTAGAACACTCACTGACCCAACACCTTCTCCGCCCAGTCAACAAATTGGGAAAAGAAGTGGAGCCGTTCTTTCCGATCAAGCACTCGACACATTTGCAGGCCGAACTCTCTCCGGTTGGTGCCACGGTATAAATCTTTAGCAAGAGGTATGTGGGCACGTTCACCATGTTCAGTGGACCATTGAGGAGAGGACCCCAGAGCTCGTATGCTAGGCTTGTAAGAATGTAGACTATATAGCTTTGGAATTCTCATGTGTCACTCCCCATTCTTCATTGTTTGTACACCGGCTTCCAGGAAGCCAATTTTGTGTGTGTGAAATCCACTGTGAAATTCATCAATATAGGCGAAGGTTTGATCATCATGAGATTCATATTGCAGGATGTAGGATCAAGTCTAAGATTGCACGCATTGCACGGAGACAGTTTCCTGTCATTTTGGGAGCACCAGCTGATATAGCAACAACTGTTCGTTGCAGATCTCTATCTTCCTTGCCAGTTATCTGCTTGAGATGACTGATTCCATCAGGAAAATGGCGGACACCAATGAGGGGTTGAAGGGCCGAAAGTCGTCTATCATACTCTGCATGCCCAACCAGCTTTCGGACCCATTTGAGGGGGTGATCACGGAAGAAGTGGTGTAAACCATGAAGGATGTCAGGTGTAATTGTCCGCCATGGTTGAAAGTCAATGTGGTCCTCCCACCACGGCTCCAGGACACCATTCAGTCCGCATTCTCCAGCAGCAGCTAAACAAGCTACAATAGAATCAGCCTCGTCCTCATCATAGATCACTCGCAGCTCCTTCATCATATCCAGCACTGAATCCTTTGTTCGCAGTTCACCTGGGTCTTCATCTTCCAACTTGTCATATCCAGCTATAAACTGGGGTGACTGGTTGCTAGCGAGCCCAACAAGCAGGCATTGCTCTGGATAATCTGCAGACCAGACTGCCACTCAGGGAAAGCAATGGCGGACATCACCCTTGCTATCAACTATGTGAGTTCCTTTCTCTTGGACGTTGACGACAGGTTGCAATACGATCTTGGTGCATTGATGGAATAGTCGGGAGGCAAGCACTGAGTGGATGTGAGTGGGATCAAGGAATTTGACAATAGGAATGTATGCGATTGGAACCCAACAATGTTTTGTAATGAGGTTTCGCATTTTTTTGCAAATGTTGCCGATCGTGAGGTAGATTGGCCAAGCGTTCTTGCTACCACCCAGGGTGGTGAGGCGAGTTTTGTCGGAGTATAAGATGATGGGAATTAAGGTACCTCCAACAGGGATCGTTAGCTAGGTAAAATATCAGTGAACATTCATATTCGCAAATAATCGTACCTGCGTGTCCCACCAGTAGTCGCCAGTCCACATTTCAGAGTACTGCCTGCTTACCCTCTGACTGTCCCAGACCTTCTTCGGCATGAAGGTGAGCATTTCTTGCAGGGCAGGAGTCCGCAAGAGCTGCTGAACAACACTGATTGGGTCGCGGTAAAGCAGATCGACCTGGTGCTTCGTAACACCATATTTTGGTGTAATTGTTGTAGACATCCATTGAGCACCACCATCAGGCAGCATTTCAATGAGACCGCGCAACTTTTTGCTTGACTCAAAGTTGAACGGGTTGCTTTTCACCTGAGGAATCAATAAGAGAGGGCTCAAAAGATAGATTTAGTAGTTATGTACATATTTCATATGAAGAAACTGGTCAATACTCGCCCGAGATAGACCGGAGTTGTGGAGCCATGTCGCAATCTCCAACTCTGTCGAGCAAGAGAATGGGTGGTATATACTAGTAGCAGTTTGAAGCTGCAGGTCTAGGAGTAATTCGAAGTCTGATTTTACCTTCCTGAATAACCTTGCCTGCCTGATCAACAAGGTCCTCAACAGTATCATCATCATCTTTGGGCTCCTCGGGGGCTGACCTTTTAGACGATGAAGGTGATTGAGCTGGAGGTACTTCAGGTGGCTGTTGCGGTAAGTCTCCATCATGATCTTCAACCCCACCGCCAAGATCAAGGTCGATCTCCATGCCGTCGTGGTCTGGTGGCCTCAGTATGTCTTGATCGGCATCTGAAATTGAGACTTGCTGCGCTAATGAAAGCATCGCCGATTGGACAAAGGCATCCTCGCGATCCCGGCATGCTGGAACAAGGGCCTGATGCTTCCGCAGTTTCGAAATCTCGTCAAAAGCCTTTGTACAAGGCGATCGACAGCAATAAGCCAGCGAGGATATCCTCCTCCTTTTTTGAGGTGGCATGAGGCAGATGGCCGGAGGTGAAGATGCGCCAACACTCACACCTTGGAGTCTTGCCTCACCTTGTGGGCGCGCTTGCCTTCATATCCTGTGGGCGTGGCGGGCAGAGTCCTGGCAAACCACAGCAGTCTTTCCGACCTTTTTATTCCACTTGGGCTCTCCCACTGCACCCACAGCGCGTGAAGGCAGGCACACCACGCGCACTCTCAGTCAGCAAACCTGCAGCTCCAAGATCTGCCAAAAACACTTATTATATACTCCAATGGTATGTTATTTCACCTTTCTTGCTTAGGAAAGGCCCAGCTAACTCGATCAGCTGGGAGCACCTGTGAAACAAGCAACCAAATGACCGCCTGACCAGCAAGATGAGCTCATTTCATCTCATCATTATCTCTAACTAATCTTTACCCTAGTTTACTTCTTTCTTTGGCTGCTGCTTCAACACATCGTCCACAATCATTCCTGTTGCGGTGCATTCCCGATTTGGTAATGGCACACTTGTGCTGCACTCTGACGTGCACACACATGAACATACAGACACGCAAATGCACTTAGTGCATACGCAAGACATACGCAAGACGTCCTGGTCGTCTGCGGCTTCCAGACATTCTCTGTCAATGTCTCATGCACTTCGACCCCTCCACCACAGTGATTATCGGCGTTGACGACCGCTGGCCCTTGCGCAGAGACACCTGGACCCTTCCCAAATCCTATCCCGACGAAGTCATCCACCCAGAATCCCCTGCCACGTAATCCTTCTGGTTCCAGTCTTCCTTGACAAGACATCCGGGTCCTTGGGCGTCGCAGTTAACCCCACACTCACCATATTCGAGTGTTCCTCCTCATTCCATGTCCTGCCAGCCTGTACCAGCCCGTAAAGCCCCGATTGTGATACGCTCGAAATCCAGCCGTCTCGAAGAATGGGCAAGTGGTGAGTGCTTACACTCTTTGCATTTCGTGAGGAAACAATGCCCGCGTTCTCGAGCAGCATATCCTTATCCACTCTCAGATCAGCCCTTGCTGCGCACATTCTCCCCACTCTGAACACCAGCTCCGGAATTACTCCGCTCAGTCTATCAGTTGGATTGGGTCAGTCCAACTCTTCTTGACGGTATGTACGCTCTCGTCCCTTACGATCTGCCGTGAACACAGAATGACGAACACCTTGGCCAGTTCTTTCTTGTGACGACTGTCGGTCAAATCTTCAACACATATGGCCCTCGTGTTCTGCTTATCGTGGGGACCATCCTCATCAGCCTGAGTCTTATCCTCACCTCAGTGCTCACCGAATACTACCAACTCATGAATCCTCATGGTGTAATATTTGGCATCGGGAACGCTATGCTTTACACCCCATCTGTTTCAGGTGAGTCTGCGTATTCCACGGGCGCTGACGCACTCGTCTCTCGTCACCACAAATCTCGTCTATTGTGCACTCACCGCTCGTTACTAGCGCTCCACTCATCTAGATGACCAGCCCGCTACGCCAATGCGATCAATGACAAGACTATTCTCCCCGACAGGAATCTCCTCGACAATGGCCCTACCTACTCATTCCCACTCTCGTTGATAACAATCATGTCAAGCCTGCTCCCGCCCCAACCTCATACCCTTTCTCTGCGCCGGCCGTCTCAGCCTCATCTTCACCGTGCTCTTCATTCTACTCAATGAAGACGATTCAAGAACAGCAAGGCGCTTGGCGAATAGCGTTCGCAGTTCACTAGCCACCAACGGCGGTTCATCGGCTTGAGTGAGGAGGAGCGCGAATTGTCCATGTGTTCGCACTCGAGCTACTATGGCTATTCTCCTGTCCCAACGAATGTCACAGGTTCCCCAGCTTCGGTCACCGTTACTACCCACCACCAGCGCCAGGTGTCTCCAAAGGTTATTTGGTATGTATCTATCACTCTAGCCCCCTCTTCCTCAACTTATCTATGTGCTCCTCGACTGTCCATCTCGCTGATACTCGACCTCAGAGCACCACCCATGCTATCTATGGTGAAGCTGATCATGCACCGACATGTATGTATCGCTTCTTTCGCTTCCCATTTGTCCACTTGACTCACATAACATTGCTCTTTCTCATTGCTTTTCGGTTTGTCCCATGCTCTAATCCATCTTGCATTATCACCTCAGCTACTCACTCGCGTGGACACGCATTCGTCGCTGGTGTCACTGTGTCAACCTCTTGCCATCATTTTTCCTCTCTCTCCAAACACCACCCACTGTTCACTATTCATTGTCCACGACAGACAACAGGACCAAGCAAATCGCCAAGTTCGTCATGTACATGCACAGCGCCAGCACTGCAACAACTATCAGTGTAGGCGCTGACCCAGCCCTCTTGGTTTTCTTGGTTTGCATAGTCGCCGGCCAATGGTTCGTCCAGAAGCACGCAGCAGCCTCTGGGATTGTCGCCACCAGCGCATCCTTAGGGGGTAAGTCCCTCTCTTCTGTATCCACCACCCAAGGATCTGACAAGTGAGTGTGTGTGGTTCTCAGGGGTGGTATTCCCGATTATGAAGACCCGCAGTGCCAGCCGGCCTGACATCCTTGAACCTCTGCATGCCACTTGGGCGAATGCCTCCTATAGATGGCTTGGGGTTGGTGTCTCTTTTGGTTTCTGGGGGTGAGTAAGACCATCCAATTATGCCAAGAGGAGACACACTGACAATAACATCATTGACCATGCACAGCTACAAGCCCAGCGCCACAGTTGACTCAAGGTACAATGCACCTCCCTGATAATGTCTTTGTGAGTTGATGATCTTAATACCGCATGACCATAAGATGGGCAAAGGACCTTTTGTCCATTCGGTCCCCACTATCATCAAAGGGCATGTCGAGGACTTTCAAATTTGGTCAACCCATGAATCAGCAGCTGACGGCAGTGGCTGGTGGTGACGAGGAGACACCCTTCAAGCTTGAACTACATGGTGGACCGGAAAAGCCACAGGGAACAAGCAGAACAGTGGTGTATGGCGCTCAAATGGCATGAGTAAGGTATGTTTAGTAACATAGAGTAGTTCTGGAATGATGTATTATATGCGGTCTAATGCCTTTT
>Ga0307515_10016810_pt1 | contig 13377 bp, 8 predicted proteins | sample 17_EM_MG_FD_194513 | JGI IMG/M metagenome (GOLD analysis project Ga0307515, IMG submission 194513) | Populus trichocarpa ectomycorrhiza microbial communities from riparian zone in the Pacific Northwest, United States - 17_EM | ecosystem: Host-associated > Plants > Roots > Unclassified | place...
GCCATTGAGGTTCAAAATGGGACCAACTGGATAAACAGGAGGATAATTACCATCAGAGAAAGAGTTGATCGCATGAGATTCCAGCTCGTAAAATGTATTTACCATAATTCCCTTGGCTTCTCTGAACCTTCTAAACAAGCGAAGAAAAAGAGGCAGCAAATCTTTGCCAAGTACCAAAGATGGTAAAACCTTTGCTGGAAAGGGACTCGCCAAACACGGCATGACCAATTCAACATCCGAGTTCTTGAACTCAGTAGGGTCAACTTTCTGCTCATCATGGAGAGCCTGAATATAGAACGTAGTACCAAGAAAAGCTGCTGCAGATGTAAAGAAAATATAAGAGGGAACACCAAATTCATTGGCTGATGTATTTTTCAGTTTGACAATATATCAAATATATAATAGACAGATGGATTATGATGAAAGAATTGTTTGGATAAGGAGATAATAATGCTAGAAACAGAAACAGAGAATGTAGAAGCAGAAGATCACAAGATCAAGAATCCTAAGTTCTGATACCATGATAAGCCAGCAAGATTTTCACGATGAACAGAGAAATGAAGAAAAACAGAGAATAGAGATGAATAGAAGCAAAGAGAAATTTTGCAGTGCAGAGGAAGAAGAAAGGCTTCTGTATTCTTTTTTTATTCACTGTTTACTAACACTATTATATTTCTTTTATATCAACCATGATTAGAAGATTGTTTATGTAATCTAACCAACAGTAACAGATTTTCTTAACTGTTTAACAATATTAACAACCTTCTAACCATGTTATTCTCTATTTTTTTTTACATTTGGCTGAAGTAGGCCTTTGATATCTTGACAGTGAGAGACGTCTGAGTTAGAGCTTTGCATTGCATTTTATTAGTTAAAAAAAAATAATATTTTTTTAAAAATAGATTAAAAAAATATTTTTAATTTTATTAACAATATTTTTAATATCAACCTATACATATAAAAATATAAAAAATTAATTTTAAATATAAAAAATTAAATATAGCAAAATAGTAAACATATCTTAGAGTGAGGTCATGGCTTTGCTGTCATGGACGATAGTCAAACCTTTTTTTTTCTACGGAAAGAGAGTATCTTATAACTGATTTTAACGCTCAAAGATTAAACATGTATAAAAAATTGAGGCACATGACAAGGTCAAGAAACAATTCCATTAATAATACTAGTTTATTAGACGCGATACGTCATGTATCAGACAAAAATCTTTTGAATATAAAAAAGAAGTTAAGCTAAAAATATCTCCAAATCTTTGATATTAAAAAATCTTTTAATCTAAAAATCACTTGATATTTTTTTCTTTGTTTAGTTAATATTTTAAATTAAATTATATTAAAGATATTTCAACATGATTCTCTAGAAACTAACTGTACAACATTTAAAAATGTGAATTGATTTTAAATTTTTTTTTAAGATGATATTTTTTTTAATATTAAAACAACGACATATTATATTGCTCTAGACTTCACAATTTAATAGCTTTGTTCTTTAAATTATTATTTATTTTATTATATGATAATAAAAATAAATGTTTATAAATCGACCATCAACCAAATACTAAGATGTTTATTTGAGATTGTGATAACCTTATAGAAAACAAACCAAAACAAAATAGAAAAGCCAATTTAAAATCAATTAATTATTAAATAATAAAATTAATAAAAAAGACATGATCGCACTATTCATATCTATAGGAATACAAAGTTCATATGAAAAAAATGATGTTCTCCTGTCAATTCTTTTAGTGTTGTTAAAAGAAGATAAGTTTTGGAAATAAATTAAATCGATAGAAGAGATTAATATATTTTATAAGCATGAAAAGTGTCAAAGAACCAATTCAATCCAATAGCTCAAATTGTTAGGTGGGGTTCCAAGATATAATTTATATACTTGAAATTTGTACAGGCCCACGCTACCTTGTGTTTAATTTTTATCAAATAAATTTGGATAGTGAGATTCGAACTCATGACTGCTTGGTTATTAAGGTTTTGATACCATGTCAAGGAATCATTTTAACCCAATAATTTAAATTGTTAGGTAAGGTTTGAAAATATGATTTATATTATTTTTTTTAAAAAAAGGAATTAAGGCAAGATCACATGTCTTGACTCTTGAGAGGATATAAAATCAATGGGAAGAAGGCTAGTAAAAGGAAAGAAGACCTCCGAGCCCCAACATACACACACCAGATAGTGGCACCAGGTTGAGCCCTCGGCTTCTTGCAATGTACGAAACTTGTTAGAAAGTAATTGTATTTCAACAACACCACAATTTATATGCCTAACAGAGATGATCATCAAGTCATTCTACAAGCTAGGAATAATGGCCCAGGAAATAGCCCTAATTAATTATAAAATATCAACTCGTCCATAATCTATAAGTTCAGCATATGAAAGATTGAAGCCCTAGCATACTGTAAGTATAAGATATTGTAGGGTTTGTGTGAAGCATTGCGTAGTCAATTAACTACAAGCAATGTATATATATATATATGTTGCAGAGAATTTGCAGTCAGTTACAGCAAGTAGAGTTTAACTCTACTACAATCTTATCAACCTACAACCTTATCCTAATCCTTATCTCTTAGGAATTTAAATTCAAATAGTATATACATGGATACTTGCTTACATGCCCCCTCAAGATGGACGGGGATTGATGAGTCCAATCTTGTCTTTGAGCAGCCAGAACAGTGAGCGAGGTAAGGATTTTGTCAGCGCATCAACTAATTGATCTTGTGAAGACACATGAGACACTCTTAGGGTACCCAATTGTACTCTCTGACGAATGAAGTGAAAATCAATAGCAACATGTTTCATCCTTGAGTGGAACACAAGATTTGAGCTCAGCTGGGTGGCATCAATGTTGTCATAATATATTACTGGAGCATTATTTACTGGAAAATATAGCTCTGTCAGGAGAGAGCAAATCCAGCTGATTTCTGCTGTTGTGTCAGCTACCGCTCGGTATTCTGCTTCAGTGGAAGAGCGGGCGGTTGTGTGTTGCTTTTTGGACGACCAGGAGATGGGATTTCGACCAAGATAAATTATGTAGGCATTGGTGGAAGATAAGTCGTCCTTGTTCCCCCCCCAGTCTGCATCAGAGAAGGCATGAACTGAAGGTGGTGAATGACGATGTAGTAGCAGACATTCTTGTACAGTGCCCTGCAGATAGCGTAAGACACGTTTCACCATTTTCCAATGAATGTCTGTTGGCTTATGCATGAATTATGAAAGTTTATTGACAGCGAAACAGATGTCTGGCCGAGTGAGAGATAGATACTGAAGACTTTCAAGTGTGGCATGATAGGTGGTCGGGTCATCCATCGGAACACCCATGTGCAACGTCAAGGTGCAGTCAGGAGGCAGAGGTGTAGAAGTAGGTTTTGCAAGAGCCATATTGTTGCGTTGTAGGAGGTCCATAATATATCTTTTTTGAGAAAAGAGCAAACCACCTGTAGAATGAGTCTGAACCTCAATGCCTAAGAAATGAGTGAGGGACCCAAGTCTTTTAACGAGAAGCGAGCTGCTAGACTTTTGATGAACTGGTTAACATTGTGAGCATGATTTCCTGTAACTATGATGTCGTCAACATACACCAACATATAAATAAGACATGAGCCGTGCTTGTAGATGATGAGTGAAGCATCTGCGAGGGAGTTGAAAAAACCAGAGGCAGTTAGAAACCCCTTTTAACTCTTCATACCATGCACGAGGCGCCTGCTTTAGCCCATAGATAGCCTTTCAAAGCTTGCAGACAAAGTCAGCTTTGTCTGGATCAGAAAAACCTGGAGGTTGGGCCATGTAAACATCTTCAGTAAGGGTGTCTTGAAGGAAGGCATTGTTGATGTCTAGTTGGTGAAACTGCCAACCATTGCTGATAGCAATGCTCAGAACAAGGCGAATTGTTGTTGGTTTTACCACAGGGCTAAAAGTCTCATGGTAGTCAAGGCCAGGACGTTGATTAAATCCTTTCGCCACGAGTCTGGCTTTGTAGCGAGCCACAGTTCCATCAGTGTGTCTTTTAAGCCTGAAAATCCATTTACAGCCAACCACATTAAAAGCACAAACAGGAGGGACTAAAGTTCAAGTTCCATTACTGATCAAAGCATTATATTCCTCAACCATGGTAGAGCACCACTTGGGGTCACGAGTGGCTTAGGCAAGGGTGGTTGGTTCTGTGATGTCACGGGTGAGTTGGGTGGTGAATGTGAGTTTTTGGATTGGTTTACGAATGTTGTTTTTGGATCGGGTAGTCATAGAATGACTGGATAGAGTATTAGTTTGTGAGGAGATAGGCAGTGTTTGGGTGGAAGTTTGGGGTTGAGGAATGACAGTGGACACGGTAGGCAGGGAGGATGTGGTTGATTGGGTTGCAGGTATTGGTGTTGGTGGAATGATAATTGGCGGAGGAAATGTGGCATTGATAGTGCAGAAATCAGGCGCAGCCGATGAAGAGTGTGTAGAAGGCGCAGGAGGTGTCGTTTGAACTGAGATTGTCGGTGGAATCCATATGTCTATGGCAGTGGATTTCAATGTAGTGTCTGTAGTATGTAAAGAATTATAAGGAAAAATATGCTTAGAAATGTTACATGCCTAGACACCATAATTTTAGAGGAGGTGGGTTCATAGCACAAATATGCACTTTGCGACAAAGAATAACCGAGGAAAATGCATGGTTTGGACCGGGGTTCTAACTGATATGCATTGTAAGGACGAAGCCAAGGATAACATAAGCAACCAAAAACTCTAAGTTTTTCATAATATGGTGAGCGTTGAAAAATAACATCATAAGGTGAATGAGTATTTAACGTTGGAGTGGGCATGCAATTAATTAGATAAACTGCGGTGGCAAAGGCATATGACCAAAAAGAAAGTGGTAATGATGCATGAGTTAAAAGCGTGAGACCAGTTTCCACAATATGTCTATGACGACGCTCAGCAAAACCATTATGTTTAGGAGTGTGCGAGGGTGTTGTTAAATGAGAGATGCCATGTGTAGCAAAGAATTCTTTAAACGCAATATATTCACCCCCATTGTCAGAGTATATAGTCATAATTTTTGTCTTGAAATAATTTTCCACAAGAGCTTTGAAACAGATGAATATTGGTTTGACCTCATATTTTTTTCGTAGTGGATAAAACCATATATATTTAGTGAAGTGATCCACAAAAATAACATAATATTTAAATGCATCGAGAGAATAGAGAGGAGAGGTCCATACATCAGAAAATATTAAATCAAGAGGATTATGAGACACTAAGCTGGAGATAGAAAACGGTAATTTGTGACTTTTATTACATTGACATGCATTGCAAACAAAATCTTTAGAAATTAAATGTGAATTTAAATGATGCTTTGAAAAAATGGTATTTAAAATAGAAAATGCAGGATGGCCTAATCTAAAATGCCAATTTATTGGAGCGAGTTTGACACTTGGAAAAGCATGAGGAGCGACAACACATGACCATTCGTACACACCTTCATTGGTTTTGCCCTTTGCGCGAATTTCCCCCGTCAATAGATCCTTTATAAGAAAACACCATGGTAAGAACTCAATTGAGACATTATTATCAACACAGAATTGATATATGGAAATTAAATTGCGTTTAATGTCAGGAACACAAAGGATGTTATTTAAATGAAATGAGTGAGTGGAGGAGGAAAGTTGATTGGACCCCAGGTGCGTAATTTTTAAACCTTTACCATCCCCTATCAAAACATCATCAATGCCCGTATATGGTAGATGGTGAGCAAGGTTTTGAAGATCAAATGTAATGTAGTGGGATGCCCCACTGTCCATCATCCACGGAGAAGAAACTGAAGGGGTACAGGTTGCCATGTTGGCTTGTGGTGGCCACGAAGTGGTGGTTGGATTTGGATTGTTGAGAGGAACAAGTCGGAAGGAAGGGCACTTTTTTGCTGTATGACCCTGAATGCCACAGATTTGGCAATAACCAAGGTATGGCCTTGGTGTCGGTCGACTGCTGTTATGTATGGGTGGAGCAGAATGAAACTGATTTGGACCTGTGTGGCGTGAGTGCTAGTTGCCATATGAACGCCAATTTCCACCATAACTTGAGTGATTAGGCAGACTGCGATTGACATTGGGAAAGGGAGAGCACTGGTTGCGACTGGCTTGTAAGGCTGTTGGTGGGAAAAAGTTAACAGCTTTGGGAGTTGCATGCAGAGAGGCTTCAAACATTCAGAGCTTTTCATGAAGCTCATCAAAGCTTATGGCATTCTCCCTGGATTGCACAGCCCTTACCAGTTCTCGGTACTCATCACCAAGTTCGTCAAGAATTTTATCTGTCAGGTCTTCATTGTCAATTGGCGCACCTAATACTGCAAGTTCATTAGCTTTGGCTTTGACAGATTGTAGAAAATTTGTTATACTGAGAGTGCCTTTGGTTAGCAATCTAAGTTGCGATTTCACTTGTTTGATTCGTCCTCTGGATGGAGTAGCATATGTGGCAGCAAGAATGCTTCATGCTTCACAAGAAGATTTTGCTCTAGCAATAAATGGGATGATTGTAGGTGTAATGGATCCAATGATAGCATTGAGGATAAGTTGATCTTGATGTATCCAGGTGATATATTCTGGATTCAATTGTTTGGTTGTGATGTTGTTGTTGCTGGTGGTAAGGTGTTCTGATGGACATGGCTTGGTACCATCTATGTATGTACCCGTGTAAATCATAGCCAACAAAAAGTGTTTGAAACTGTAGTTTTCATGACAGGTAATTGGAACTGTTTAGTTTGATAGGAGCTTGTGCTGTGACATTGATAGTCACCAGATTTGTGGTTAAGGAATCACTCATTGTGATTGAAAGCAATGATAGAAGAAGAAAAAAAAAACTTAATGAGATTGCTCTGATACCATATAAGATATTGTAGGGTTTGTGTGAAGCACTGCGTAGTCAATTAACTACAAGCAGTGTATATATATATATATATATATGTTGCAGAGAATCTGCAGTCAGTTACAACAAGTAGAGTTTAACTCTACTACAATCTTATCAACCTACAACCTTATCATAATCCTTATCTCTTAAGAATTTAATTTCAAATAGTATATACATGGATACTTGTTTACAGTAAGTTGATTAATGTGCTTCAAAATCAAGCAAAAGATGGGTTCTACTTTCGCTTCTATCATATCTATTCTATTACTTTCTCTCTTCTCTTCACTAATAATTTATCCTTTAGTTTATTAACACGTCATCATATATTTAAAACCTAACATTTACTTTTTTAAAAAAATATTTTTATAATTATTCACTCTTATTTCTTAATTTACCTTATCAAATCAATTGCCACTCGATAAGTGGCCCCCGGTTAAAAAACAATTCATGTTATGCAATTTTTGAATAATCTAATATGACTATAATAAAATATAGGGCTTTCTTTGTTCTTCCATGACTTCAATCAAATTTAATTGAAGAAATCTCAGTTTAATCCCAAACATATTTACTCATTTTCAATTATATTCCAAACCTATAAATTTATTAATTAGGTCTAAAGCATCTGTTACATTTTCAATTACTTTCTCTATCAATTTCATTTAATACTTAAAGCCTAATATGTATATTTTATATATGCTAGTTGATTAGTACTTAAAAGTGTATTTTTATCAAGGTTTTATATCATCATCTTGCACTTAAAGTATCAATAACTCCTTAACTAGAGCATGTTTTATAATAACATGTCTAATAATATAAGACACCTTTAATTTATGGTAAATGTTCATCTTAAATGCAGGCCTATCACATAAATCAAAGGATTGATTGATGAGTTTAAGTACGGAAATTGAAAGGACAAAGAAAGGGCCAAACTTAGAAAAGAGATGCTAGTTCAGTCCAAACTGGAACACTGTTCGGTCATTGGGTCATATCTGTTGCTGTAGATCTTGGATTTAGGTTTGCCTTATATGGATGGAAAGCTAAGACATAAGCCTAAAATTTTCATGGGAGTCCAAGATTTAAAAAGGCCGTTTTCAAGTCCAAATTGTAGCAACAACGGAGAAGTCTGAATTTGTCCTGCAACCCAGATATTGTTCAGTGTTGAGCCCATATCTCAAGTTCTAGAAGTCCAAATGACCTCAACTTTTTTTCCCTAGAAAGCTGAGACAATTTCCTATAACTTTCATGATTTAAGTCTGTTCAAATTATGACATTATCAATGACGTTTTTGGCAGACAAGAAGATAATGATTGTTACCAATTCAAGATGTGGCCACCAACTTAACAATTAGTCAACAAATCAATAGTTCTGAATTTTGGCCTATAAAAGGAGGCATTTGCCATGTATTTAGGCATCTTGGTTTTCAGATCAAGATCATGCTCTTGCTCTCTCTTTATATTTTGTGATGCTTAAGTTTTGCTTATATTAATCTCTTACTTATGCTTTTCATTCCCTTTCCTTGTTTATTTATGTTTCTCTCTTTCATTATGTTTAGCTAAGTTTATCATGTCAAGGTGAAAAGGTTACACTAATGGTGTAAGAATAAGTATAATATAAACTCAACATGGACCTTAATGTTTGATACTAACATGTTTTATATTTGTTATCTTGTTCACTTTTAATACTTTGCTTGTTAAATGGTTAATCTAGATTTATGTTGTATAACCCTTGGTACAACAAATACTTGGCACTTTCATAACCCAACCGTATGGTATAATCGACACCTGTGCTATGAAAGGAACTTGATTTGTTGTTAACATAAGTTATAATCATGAATGTCTGACAAAATTTACAAGTATTAGCATTATTCGAATAAGATAACTAATGTAATCATGTTAACAATTTATAATCCGATTGGAACCTCCTTTGTGTGTGTTTTCTAGTTGAGTAATAAAATGAGTTTATACTATACTTATTTGAAATACCATTAATGGATCCTCTAACCTTGACAATTGTTTTATCCTTGTTTAATCCTTACATCAATCTCACATCTCCAAGCTCTCTTCAACTTATTATTATTGTTGTTGTTGTTGTTGTTATTTGTAATTTATATAATTAACCTCCCTGTGGTTCGACCCCGGTCTTGCCGAGTTATTTATTACTTCGACACTCCTACACTTGGAAGAAGACATCAATCTTTTGGTCGTGTCATTAACAATAATCCGATTGGAACCTCCTTTGTGTGTGGTTTCCAGTTGAGTAATAAAAAGAGTTTATACTATACTTGTTTGAAATACCATTAGTGGATCCTCTAATCTTGACAATTGTTTTATCTTTGTTTAAATCCTTACATCATTATCACATCTCAAAGCTCTCTTCAAATCTTTTCTTTTATTTATAATTATATATAGTTCACCTCCTTGTGGTTCGACCTCGGTCTTACCGGGTTATTTATTACTTCGACACTCTTACACTTGGGAGAAGACATCAAATCTTTTGATCGTGTCACCAGTGAGATTAATTCGTTTTTTGAATTTATTTCTTTAATTTTCATAATTAATTTTAATATTTATGATTGTTAGGATAAGACTGAATAACAATTATTCAATTTAACTTAAAATATTTCATTAGCAAAAATTATCTATAGTCAATGTGTTTCATTTTTCAAAAATTAGAAAAAAAAACCTTGTATTTGCTAGTCTTTTGAGCAAGAAAGGGTTCGAGATTGTTTTAGAATCTGATAAGGTTATTGTAACTAAGAGTGGTATGTTTATAAAAAACGGTTATTCTTGTGATGACATGTTTAAATTCAGTATTAATAAAATCAATGTTATTTCTACTTATATGGTTGAATCTACTTCTTTTCTTTGACATGCTAGATTAGAACATCTAAATTATAGATATTTGCAATATATGTGTAAGTATGATTATATTTCATATCAGCATGATAATAATGACAAATATAAAGTATGTATTCAAGCAAAGATGACAAAAAAACCTTTTTCTAAAGTTGAAAGAAATTCTCAATTACTTGGGTAGTTTATTTTGATATATTTGAAATAAATGGTATGTTAACAAGGGGTGGGAAAAGATATTTCATAACTTTCATTGATGATTATTCTTGTTTATATATGTCACTTGTTAAGGACTAAAGATGAAGCTTTTGAAAAATTCAAAGAATTCAAGAAAATGGTAGAAAATAAAAAGAAAAGGAAAATTAAAATTCTTAAAAAGTGATAGGGGGGAATGCTTTTCTAGGACCTTAGTGGATATAATCAATGCCATGTTTTTTAATGCTAAATTACCACACAATTTATGGGGTGAAGCTTTACTTACTATATGTCACAATCATAATAGAGTATCATCTAAAAATTAAATGTTTCTCCTTATGAAGTATGAAATGGTAAAAAACCAAATCTAAAGTATTTTAAAGTGTGGGGTTGTGTAGTTTTTTATAAAGTTTGTTGCTACCTAATTTTTTAACTAGTTTTTTGATAAATTTTTGAGAAAAAAAAACAAAAATAGCAAAAAACAATGAAAACCCCAAAAACATGCATTCTTGATATATTTGCATCGTTTTCAGCATTTTCAACGCCGTCTCAAAAGAATTTAAATTTTAAAAGTCTTTTGAATGTGTTCGACTTTTAACGCGTCATTTTCAAAGTTATTGATTTTTCTCATTTGAGTCGACGTTGATAATAATTGTTTTCAAAAAAAATCAAAATACAAAAAAAAAAAATCAAAATTTGCAAAAAAAAAGAAGAAGAAGAAGAAAAAGTTGAGGGACCAATTTGGAAACCTAGCAACATTTTACTATAAATATATGTCTACACAAAACAAAGGGGGGAGGAAAAATTTCTAAAATAAAAAGAAAGAGGAAGAAACCCTAAACCTAGCAACATCCCATTGTCTCCCGGCTTTTTCCTCGCGGTGGCGCATGAACCAACACGCCGCCAGTGGCGGCCACGCGTGGAGAAGACGCGCCGCCACTGTTCACGTGTCCAGAAACCTTCCAGCACTGTTCCCGAGGCTTTTTTTGTAATTTTCAAACGTTGATGTGTATATTTAGATTACTGTTGTTTGATTTATTTTGAACTTTTGATATTTTGTAACATGTAATTCTGAGTGTGTGTGAGTAAAAATAGTGAAAAGTGGTGTGTAGGTGTTTGTACTCTTTTTTTATATGTGTTTTTAATTATAAAACCAAAAGGACAAAAATTGATTAAAAAAGATAAAAAAAGAATTTAATGTTTGGATTTGCTCATGGATAAGGATTATGAGTTTATATGTAAGATGTATTCCTGATATCCGATGAAAAGACAAAACCTTTAAAATTTCTTTAACATATCAAAATCACGAAGCAGCTTACCTCAGGTAGAGTGTGCTAGGGGTGCTAATACCTTCCATAGCCACAACTAGTCTCTTACCCGTGATTCTCTGACAAAAACTAGTACATCCGGGTTTCCTAGTAACCTTCAATCAAATACTAGGTGGTGACTTTCAAATCGAACAAACAACGATGAAAAACATCATCGAATGCCGCACGGGCACGTATAATAAAGTTTATGATCCTTAAAGAACAAAATTAGAACCCAAAGGTCATAAGAGTGTTTTTGTTTGTTATGTGAATAATGTCTGGCTTAAAATTGAAGTGAGATGCATCAGGAGAGAAAATTATACATGATGGTGCACTTGTTCTTGTAGGATTCATGTGGTCTCTAAGTGTTCTAACTCGATTATTCTCATTATGGAGCGACTGATTATCCTCTTCGGTCATATTTTCTAAAAATGATGAGGATTTCCTAGAAAGTCTACCATTTAATATGTGTGACCAAACTCTCATGCAAGTGCAAAAAGAAAAGAAAAAGAAGAAACAAAAATTAGAAAGACAATAAAAGTGAAAAGAAAAATATAATATATACTTTAAAGTAACTTACCTCCCCGGCAACAGCGCCAAAAACTTGACACGATCAAAAAATTGATGTCTTATCCCAAGTGCAAGAGTGTCGAAGTAATAAATAACCCGGCAAAACCGGGGTCGAACAACAGGGAGATGAACTATATAAAATTATAAACAACAAATGATAAGGAGTTGAAGAGAACTTTTGAGATGTGATATTGATGTAAGAATTAAATAAGGATGAAATAATTGTCAAGGTTAGAGGATCCACTAATAGTATTTGAAATAAGTATAATATAAACTTTTTTTATTACTCAACTGGAAACCACACACAAAAGAGATTCCAATCGGATTATAAATTATTAACATGATTATATTAATTATTATTTTTTAGTAATGCAAATAATTGTAAATGTGGTCAGGTATTCATGGTGAGAACTTATGTTAACAACAAATCAAGTTCCTTTCATAGCACAAGTGTCGGTTATACCATACAATAGGCTATGAAAGTGTCAAGTATTTGTTGTACCAAGGGTTGTACAACACAAATCTAGATTAACCATTTAACAAGCAAGGTATTATGAGTAAGTAAGATAACAAATTAATACAAAGCATGTTAGAAACATTAAAGTCCCTGTTGAGTTTATATTATACTTATTTTTACACCATTAGTGTACCTTTTTCACCTTGACAAAATTAACTTAGCTAAACATAATGAAGAAGAAAAACATAAATAAACAATATAAGAACATAAACATGATATCAGTTAACTAAGTAAATGAAAGGAAATGAAAAACATAAATAAGAGATTAATATAACATGAAATAAAACTTGAACATTACAAAATACAAAAAAAAAAAGAGTGATCTTAATCTGAAAACCAAGATGTCTAAATGTATGGTAAATGTCTTCTTTTATAGACTAAATTCAGAACTATTGATTTGATGACTAATTATTGAGTGGGTGACCATATCTTAATTTGATGACAATCATAATCTTTTTATGGCATGTTGTTTATCATATCTTGAACCACACGATCTAACCAAGTGTACGAGGATCCATCTTTCATCAAAGCTTTCCTACTCTTTTCGCTTATTTCCTTCAACTTCTCCTTTTTCTTAATATCAATCTCCATTAAACACCTTATTCCTTTCTCTATTTCCTCGGCACTAACAATTTCACAAGCATCCATATTAAATTCTTTTCTATAATTCATTTGAATTTCTATTGCTAAGCCGAACTCAACAATCATTAGGAAAGCATTAAATTGCTGCTCAGCATGCATTGGCCATGTAGCAATTGGAACATCAAACCATATGCTTTCCAGCGTAGAATTCCACCCACAATGCGATACAAATCCTCCTATAGATGGGTGAGCCAAGATATCTACCTGTGGGGCCCATCCTATTATTTTTCCGATCTCGGATGTTCGATCTAAGAACCCTTCAGGCAAGACTTCTGCAGGATTCACATAATCACTCGGAGCTTCCATCTTGCCATTTGGTGGAGGTTGACGTAGAGACCATAAGAATCGGTGTCCACTTTGCTCCAATCCACATGCGA
>Ga0307515_10016811_pt1:0-2500 | contig 13377 bp, 8 predicted proteins | sample 17_EM_MG_FD_194513 | JGI IMG/M metagenome (GOLD analysis project Ga0307515, IMG submission 194513) | Populus trichocarpa ectomycorrhiza microbial communities from riparian zone in the Pacific Northwest, United States - 17_EM | ecosystem: Host-associated > Plants > Roots > Unclassified...
CTGTAGACCACGACGAATGTTAATTTGTTGCGAACAACACAATTTCGATGACGAATGTTAATTTGCTGCGAACAACATAATTTTAGTAGCGAATACAAATTCGCTGCAGACAATACCATTTCGACAACGAACTCTAATTCGCTGCAAACAACATAATTCAGCAGTAAAAACTGATTCGTTATAGGTAACACCATTCGGCAGTGAAACCTTATTCGCTGTAGACACCACTATTCGGCGGTGAAAACTAATTCACTGTAGACAACACAATTCATCAATGAAAGCAAACAACACAATTCGATAGTGAAACTGATTCGCTACCAACAACACAATTCGGTAGTGAAAACTAATTTGCCTTTGACACCACAATTCGTTCTTTGGATCCAGCAAAATCATACAATTTTAGCATGAACACACATGCAAATTCAATTCCAGCAAAATACTTTGTCATTAGATTCTTGTTTCAGCTGTAGCATGCTTTCAAGGTTACAAACACATATTTTTTGCACTTAACATCCACTAGCACATTTTCATACAAGTTCTTCAACCACATATGCAGAATTCATGACATTAACACATTTATAATTCTGTTTCGGTTTCACATAATTAAGCAACTCTAACAAGATCATCATCTTTGCATTTTATCCCTTTAATCTATGTTTTCTCCAGCCCTCACCATGTGGTCAGCCACCTCTCTAAGTTTTTTGCATTCAAAATTGTACATTTCCTCTATTAAATATTCTGAAATTAGGTTCCCCATTCCGCCCCATTTTCGTCCCTCATCCTTGTCTAGTTTTCCTTAACAGTTGGTTTGAGAATCTTAGGCTATTTATTTGAGGTTTTCTTTTCCCTTTTCAATCCCAAGGCCCCAAGAACAAGTCGAGGAGTAGTATGGTTCATACCTCATGAATTTAACAAGTTCAATGCAGGTTGCGGTGGCATGCTCTCCCTCTCCTTTTTGGTTTTCTTCCTTCCCTCTCTTGCTGTCCAGTCGGCCTCTAGACTCCTCTTTCTCCTAGGTTTTTGGTTTTGTCTACTTCTCTTTACTCACTTCTCACTCCACGTTCAAGGAAAGTGGCATGCAGGCTGGTTGGGTTTGGTTTTCTGCTTGGAGAGGGATGTGTGTGCTGCAGCCATGGGTGCTGCCGGTTCGGGAGGAAGGTCTAGGCTCCAGCTTCGACCATGTTTTCGGTCACTTCTCCTTCCCTCTCTCTTCTCACATAGCACCCTAGGAGATCTGCATATAGCTGGTCCGTTTTAGTCTTCTCTTTGGGAAGAGGGAAAGGGTTTGCTGCATGTAGTTGGCCGGTTTTGCTTTGGGAAAGAGGGAGAGGGCCTGTTGCCTAGGGCTACTGGCCGCCCATTTAGGGAAGAGGAAAGGTCACCCTCCCTCTCTCTTTGCATTTATACCCCCTCTTAAATGAGGGGGGGGTGTTTGGGTGCTAGATATCTTTGGTTCCTATCCCTCTTTTGAGTTATCCTAGGCTGGTTCCTATTCCAATTCTCTCCTAGGATAGGCTAGTCCAACACTAATTTTTGTTAAGTTTTACAATGTCGCTGCCAATTCAGAAGTCGGCAGCAAAAACTGTGTCGCTATTGATTCAGAGATCGGCAACCAAGCACTGTGCTGCCGCCGATCCAGAAATTAGCAGCAAGACTGTGCCGCTGCCGATGCAGAAATCGGCAGCAAACTATGTTGTTGTCAATCTAGAAATCGGCAGCAAAGAACTGTGTTGCTGCCAATCCAGAAATCAGCAGCAAAGAACTGTGCCGCTGCCAATCCAGAAATCGGTGGTGACGGTGGAGTCGTTTTTGGCTTAGCCTTTTTCTTTTGTTGGGTGTTTACAATGAACATATGTATTCTTAAAATATATATGGTGATAAGTTATGTGATTTCGCAATGCAAATGCGTTGATTTATGACCATTGATGTGTTAGGTGGTGCGACTAGGATCGAACCTTCGACTGGACTGGACAAGGACACCCCTTCTTCTTACATATTGTTAATTTCTGAAATTATTTCATTATGAAAGATATACATTGTGTTATAATGAACATCAAGCTGCCTATGAATTGTTGATTGTGTTTGTTGATTAGCTTCGACTAATGGCATCTAAGATGGATGGTTGGGTTACGTTTGTTGATTAGCTATGACAAATGACATCTGAGAAGGATGGCAACAGTAGCCTATGTGTGCTGACCATTTTAGCGTTAGCCATAAAATTGGGTTGCGTTGATGATTTCTGGGTCGACAGCGACTCAGTTTTCATCATTGATTTTTGGGATTACAGTAGCCTATGTGCGATGATGATTTCAGCGTTAGTCATAGAACTGGGTTGCGTTGATGATTTCTGGGTCGGTAGCGACTCAATTTTCGTCAATGATTTCTAGGTCAACAGTAGCCTATGTGCGCTAACGATTTCAGTGTCAGCCGTAGAACTGGGTTACGTTGATGATTTCTGGTTCGGCAGCAACTTAGTTTTTGTCAACAATTTCTGAGTCAA
>Ga0307515_10016811_pt1:7500-13377 | contig 13377 bp, 8 predicted proteins | sample 17_EM_MG_FD_194513 | JGI IMG/M metagenome (GOLD analysis project Ga0307515, IMG submission 194513) | Populus trichocarpa ectomycorrhiza microbial communities from riparian zone in the Pacific Northwest, United States - 17_EM | ecosystem: Host-associated > Plants > Roots > Unclassified...
CAATGAAAACTAAGTCATAACTAACATCAACAATCGTCAGCGAAACTAAGTCACTGCTGACACAAAATTCATCAGCAAAACTAAGTCGTTGCTGGCATAGAAAATCATCAATGAAAACTCGTCACTGTCGACCCTGAATTTGTTAGCAAAAACTAAGTCACGGTTGACATAGAATCCGTCAGCAAAAACCAAGTCACTACTTACCCAAAATTTGTCAGCGAAACTAAGTCGCTATTAGCACACAAAATCATCAATGAAAACTAAGTCACTACTAACCTAGAAAATCATCAACAAACATTAAGTCACTGCTAACCTAGAATTAATCAGCAAAACTAAGTCACTGCTGACACAGTAAATCATCAACAAAAACTAAGTCAATGCTGACCCAGAAAATCATCAACGAAACTAAGTCACTGCTAATCCAGAATTCATCAGCAAAACTAAGTCGCTGCTGGCATAGAAAATCACCAACAAAAACTAAGTCACAATTGACCCCGAATTCGTCAGCGAAAACTAAGTCATTTCTAACACTATTTTTCACTAGGTTATGCACAAGGTCTATGTCAAGTTTTTCCCTTATAACATACTTCAACCTAGTTTAGACATAGACCGTAACTAAGCCACATCCAAATTTTATGAAGTAAAAGGGATAAGTAATGTTCTTATCACATGACGAAAGCTTGATTCATTAACATTAATAAAAATAACCTATTAACCATCACCATGTCCTAAGATGGTCGTAACCCCTATTACTTCCCTTTTTGACATACTATGATTTCCTCAAATGTTGACATTCATTATAGCATGGTAAAATGTATTCTAGGCACTCTAGTTTACTACGTACTACCTAGAATGGACAAGAGTAAGAACCACATACATTCCACAATCTCATTAAGTTTGTCACAAGGTTATCAAACAATACACAATCAAGTCTCAACATGAACATGTCCAAAGGTTCTCCTAACCATTATTCCATGATCGAACATAATGTTGTCAATAATCATTCATCCCATGTTCTCAATTGTATTATCACAATCTATCAACACAAATTACTAGCAAATCTACAACACATAAGAGTTCTATTTCCATCCTATATCTTGTTTCTCTAAAGGTGTTCATCATGCAAAGTTTCCTTCATGTTTCTTCCTCTTAGCCGAACATAGCAATCCATCTCTTTTAAATTTTCACATGTATTTTATCAATTCTAACACAAATATCTTCCCAACAACATGCTATATCACACATTCATACATTTGATTCATAATCACACAAATTTTTCAATAATATATGCAATTTCATAATTTCATAACACAAATCACTACAAGATTTAACAGTTTTACCGACGGAATTTTTCCGTCGATGTAAGACACATATTCCGTCAGTAATTAATTTACCAACAAAATCATCGATGAAAATGCTCCGTCGGTGAATCTTTCATCGGTAATTTTTTGTTCGTCGGTAAATCCGTTGGTAATTAAAAAAAATATTATTACCGACAGATTTACTAAAGGAACAGACGCGTCGGTAATAATATTTTTTTATTACCAACGGATTTACCGAAAAAAATTCCGTCGGTAATTATTTAAAAACATTTTAAAAAAAATCATTTTATAAAATTATAAAATAATTAAATTAACATAAATCAACACTCTATAATATATACTCAAAATGCTTGGAAAAAAGAATAAGAAAATCAACTCAAACAAATTTGCAACAAATAAATAAAACGAAAAAATAAATTCAATTAAAAAAATTCATATGAAAAAAATAAAGTTGAAATTGCTAAAAATTTAAAAATCCTATAAGTAAATCAACTAAAAATTGATCTCATATGAAAAAAAAAAATCTCACAACAACATTTATACAATTATTAAGAACAAAAAAATTAAAAATAAAATCATGAAAAAAGAAGAAAAAAAGAAAAATCTTACCTTAATATAGTTGCAAGTGAAGCTAAGGAGAGAAAAAACATTTCGTAAAGCATATTAATTAAAAAAAACTAAGAGGATAAAAGAAGAAAGAAGAAGAAGACATACCCGAGCATGGAGGAAAAGAGAAGGAGATGAGGAGAGAAAAGAAGAGAAAGAAATAGATATTGATGTTTTTTTTTTACATATAGTGAAGAAGAAGAAGAAGAAGTAGAAGAAGAATAATAATAAGAAATGAGTCTGTCTCTTGTGAAATAAGGGGATTCAAGCTTTTTATTGGGGCGTGTTAGCGATGGATTTACCGACGAATAATTGAATATTAATATTTTTTAATTATTCCGCCGGTAATTCCATCGGTAATATTTAATTTAAATTTTCAATTTCGTAAAAAATTTTCAGAAACCGCCAACAATTACCGACGATTTTTCAATCCGTTAGTGATTCCGTCTGTAATATTTAAATGAAAATTTTAAATTAATTGAATTTTTTTAGAAAACCACCAAATAACACCGATGACTTTTCAATCCATCGGTGATTTTGTCCGTAAAGAACAACAATTCATAGTGCAATTGGAAAGTGAACAGTTCTGGAGCTCTTTGGAAAATACCGACGGAATTTTCCATCGGTGATTTCCTTTGTAATTGACATGATGAACAGTGTTCACAGTTTACCAACGAATTTACCGACGGATTTTACCGATGGAATAAATTATGTCAGTAATTCTGTTGGTAAAAATGACACGTCATAATTTTTTTTGCTTTGTTTTAATTGTTTTTCCCATGGTAATTCCCTCGGTATATACCGAGGGAATATTTCTGTCGATAAAATCCCTCAGATTTTTTTCGACAGAAATATTCCCTCGGTATTTCCGTTTGTATTTATCGATTTTCTGGTAGTGAATTATGTTCTAGCTTAAGTATGTCTAACAAGATCACAATTCATGCATTTCATCACTTTATCTCACAATTTATCCATCCTTTCAATTTGGTCGGCCCTCCTTTAGGTTTATGCACGCAAAATCATTCATATTCCTTTAGGCCTGCACTTGTGTCCTTTCATTCTTTATTCTAATGAAATCTTCTCATTTAATTGTTTAATCTTGACTTAAAGTGTAAGAACCCTAAATCTTTCATTTTTTTAGTTTTCTCCCTCTCCTTTGCCCGTAATCATGAAGTAACAACCAGCCAATGAAGTGATACTACTTTTACCTCATGATTTTAAACAATTCTAGGGAAGGTTTGGTGTTTTTTCTCTTCTGTTCCGCTCGGTTTTCTTCTCCTCTTCTCTTGTTGTTCCAATCGACCCTCTAAGCTCCTTCTTCTATGTTTTCGGTTATCACTCTTTTCTCTAACTCTCCATTCATTCAAACACTCAAGAGAAATGGCATGCAAGCTGGTTTGGTTAGGTTTCTTCTTAGAAAGGGGTGGGTTGCTACAGCTAAGGCTGCTACCAATTTTTGGGGAAAGGAAAAATCATCTTTTTTTCCTCCTCTTATATTTATAACTCTTTTAAATGAGATGAGGGTGTTTGGGTGTTTGTCATCCTTATTCTTATCCCTTTCATGGGTTATCTTAGGACCGGTCCCCCCCACAATTCCCACTTAGAATATGCCAGTTTTCCCTCATAATTTCTACCTAAAATAGGTCGGCCTATACTATTTATTTGTTTTGGTTTTTACAAGAGCACTGGATATGCATGTAACGGTCGATGATTTGGAATATTAGAGGGAGAACATATTCCACACGAGATGGCATGTTCATAATAAGATATATAGCTTAATTATAAATGGTGGTAGTTGTACTAAAGTACCTAGTATTGAGTTGGTGGAAAAGTTTAATTTGCACCCTACTAAACATCTCATACCTTATAAATTATAGTAATTGAACGATAGTGGTGAGGTGAAAGTGAATAAGCAGGTTTTAGTTGGTTTTTCTATTGATAAATATTGTGATGAGGTGTTATTTGATATTGTGCTAATGCAAGCTAGTCATTTGATTCTTGGTAGACCATGACAGTATGATAGGAGAGCTATGTATGATGGGTTGACAAATAAATGTTCTTTTGAGATGAATAAAAGGCCTATAACTCTTGTACATTTGACACTTAAGCACATATATGATGAGCAACTTAAATTAAAGACAAGGAAGATGGCTAAAAGGGAGAGCTTATATATTAGGGAGACCTTCTTTGTTAACAAAGTTCTTATGGGCTTTGATGATGATGTTATTTTTTGACTTAGTATTAATTTGTTTTCTTTAGGGGATGATCTTCATGTTATAGATTCGAGGATGATTCCTTTTGAAGAGGGAGGAGATGATATAAACCAAGTAAGGTCATAATTTTGCCTTAAAATGCCTACTGAGCAGTTTTACGAGATCCGACATATCTATCATATTAAAATGCCTACTTAGCAGTTTTACGAGATCCGACATATCTATCATATCGTATATCGAATCATGCTGAGATTTAAAGGGATATATTAGACACATAGAACTATATTACGATAAAATTTCAGATTAATTAGGGTTTGGGAACATATTATTTAAATTGGTTGAAGTTGATGTTACTTTTTTGACAGATTCGTCGAGAAAGTGTTCTTTCTTGGCTATTTTCGGCCCAATCAATCTATACTTGTAATGGGTTAATTTTTTATCGAAAAGGGAGATTAAATGAGGCTTTTTTAGACTCTAAACTTGTGCATGGATTAGGGATACAAGGGTTCTTAATGTGGCCTGGATTCGTTGAAGAATTGGTGTAACGACCTAAAATTTCCATGCAACTTTCATATTTCTAATCATGTCAGAGTATAATGGGGTAATTTTATTTTATTTTGTACACTTTGTCTAATAATACATCTCATTATGGATTCTTTGGTTTACTAAATTTACAGTAGAGTTTCCCCTATAACTTATACATTTCCTTATTTCCTTTCTTACTCTCCTGAAGAACATAATATCAAATAACTTTATTACATACACGCGGTAGCCTTCGGCCACCCACCAATTCAATTGTTTCTTCATTTGATTCTTTCACATCGCTTCTCACAATTCATTTTATATTATTTCCATTTTTCATTTACTTAAAACATGTGTGTGATAGACACACACACACACACACACACATAACAAAAGCGATGCAATAACCAAATGCTAGAAATACAATCATACTATTTGGTACATTTCAAGGTGAAGTTATTAACATAATTTTAAGTATTCATAGTACATAAAAATAAGTACCTAACAAAATTATAAATAGTAAAATGACATAATGAGTGTTGGTCCCCTTCGTGACGTAAACCTGCAATATATATATAGCATTATAAGAGTATTAGTCGTCAAGAAGACTTATGCTCATGATTGTTTTATGAGGGAAAAGAATCATTATGTCTATCATCACTTTTAACAATCATGCTCAAAGCATTCAACTCAAGTTCAATAATACCTCAACTCATATGACAATACTCGTGCTCATCATTGCAACTAAAATAACATTACAAATTTAACATCTAGCCGTAAAATACATGTACGTGGTTTTTTTATAAGGAAGGAGAACAATATGTTTATCCAAAATTCTTTTAGCATCAATTACATCATATACATATTGAATTACACACTAGTTGCTATGGTGTCTAAGTTCATATTTGTCACTTTCGATATTGCCTTTACAATGAATTACGTAATACATTTAAATCTAAGGTTACTGATTATACGTCACCACGTAACTCATTTTCTTGATTTTTGATTCCCTAATCAATAATGAATATTTCATTTCCTTAGTTACCGATTTTCTTGGGTACAATCTGCTTGACCGCTTTTTATGTTTGGCTTGTTTTAACTCGCAAGTGCACGAGTGTGCGATGTAGCAATTAACTCGATAAGATCGAGGTCATATCCACAGAGAGCTAGATCTGGAAATTAAGCTAGGTAACAAAAAAAACTCAAGAGAAATT
>Ga0307515_10016812_pt1 | contig 13377 bp, 14 predicted proteins | sample 17_EM_MG_FD_194513 | JGI IMG/M metagenome (GOLD analysis project Ga0307515, IMG submission 194513) | Populus trichocarpa ectomycorrhiza microbial communities from riparian zone in the Pacific Northwest, United States - 17_EM | ecosystem: Host-associated > Plants > Roots > Unclassified | place...
TCGGGGTTGGCGAGCGTGGCATCGAACCAGCGGGTCGACGGGATGCCCGGCAGTTCCATGTTCTGCTTGCGGGTGCGGGCCGGACGGCCCGCCTTGGCCGGCACTTCGTCGAAGCGTGCCTGCAGGTAATCGTATTCGACTTCCCAAACCCGCGCCCAGTGCTTCCAGGCGCCTTCAACCAGGCCGTAATAGAGCGGCAGCGTCGTAATATCGAGACCGATATCGGTCGCGCCCTGCACGTTGCAATGGCCGCGGAAGATGTTGGCGCCGCCACCGAAATTGCCGACATTGCCGGTCGCCAGCAGCAGCACGCAGTAGGCCCGGACGTTAGCCGTGCCGACCGTGTGCTGGGTACCGCCCATGCACCAGATGAAGGTCGATGGCTTCTGCCGGGCGAAAGTCTCGGCGACCTTCTTCACTTGCTCGCCGGGAATGCCGGTGACGCGCTCGACTTCTTCCGGCGTCCACTTCGCAACTTCGGCGCGGATCTGGTCCATGCCGTAAACGCGCTGCTGGATGAATTCCTTGTCTTCCCAGCCATTGTTGAAGATGTGGTGGAGCATGCCCCAGATCACCGCGATGTCGGTGCCGCTGCGGAAGCGGACATATTCGGTGGCATGGGCCGCGGTGCGGGTGAAGCGCGGGTCGAGCACGAACACGTTGGCGCGGTTGATCTCCTTGCCGGTGAGGATGTGCTGCAGCGACACCGGATGGGCTTCGGCCGCGTTCGAACCCATGAAGACGATGGTCTTCGAGTTTCTGATGTCGTTGTAGGAATTGGTCATCGCGCCGTAGCCCCAGGTATTGGCGACGCCGGCGACGGTGGTGGAGTGACAGATGCGAGCCTGGTGATCGACGGAGTTGGTGCCCCAGAACGCGCCGAACTTGCGGAACAGATAGCCGCCTTCATTGGAGAATTTCGCGGAGCCGAGCAGATAGACGGAATCGGCGCCTGATTTGGCGCGGATCTCCAGCATCTTGTCGCCGATCTCGTTGATGGCGACGTCCCACGAAATTTTCTGCCACTCGCCGTTGACGAGCTTCATCGGGTATTTCAGGCGGCGGTCGCCATGCACGAGCTCGCGCACCGAGGCGCCCTTGGCGCAATGCGAGCCACGATTGATCGGGCTGTCCCAGGCCGGCTCCTGGCCGACCCAAACGCCGTTCTGCACTTCGGCAATCACGGTGCAACCGACCGAGCAATGCGTACAGATGTTCTTTTTGATTTCCGTCGGCGCTCCGACGATTTTCGGACCGGCTTCTGCCTTGCGCACCGAGCCGAGCGGCATCAACCCAAGGGCTGCGCCCGCGCCTGCGGCAAGACCAGACCGGCGCAGGAACGTACGGCGGTCGAGAACCCCTGAAGCCAGGCCGGCGGCGACACCCTGCAAACGCGCCCTGCCCGCGGATCCATCTCTTCGCTTCATCAACATGTGCGTGTTCCCATCAATAACGGTTGACGCGATAGTAGTTCTTGACGTGATCGGTTTCCTTGTAGCGGGCCTTGACCCGCTCGGCCTGCGACTCGTCCGCGACCGCCTCGCCGCCCGCCAGCGGCACGACTGCCGCTGCAGCCACCGCCGATCCGCCCATCATGAACAAGCGGCGGCGATCGAGCCCCTTGGCATCAAGTGGCTTATGCGCCTTGTCGGATGGCTTGCTCATCGCGATCTCCTCTACGTCCATCATTCACTGCTTCACGCGTCACTCGGACAGCGTGAAGGCCTCGGATTCCAGTTCCATAAACACACGGCCGACGCGGCCGACGGCACGGTACAAATTGGCCGTCCCCGACATTTCGAGATCGGCAAACATCCGCGCGGCCCACGGCTTGAGATGCCGCTCGAAGAATCGCGCCTGTTCGGCGAACTCTGCCTCGAAGTCACCGCGCGCGAGTCCAGCCATCACCTCAAGCAGGATGGCGATGTGATCTTCCGGCTCGCGCGACGGGCCTGCGCGCTCGATTCCGAGCAACTCCAGATTTTCACGGACACGCGCCAGCGGACGCTCATGCAGGAAGCCGGTCAGGTAATAGGAGGCATAGGGCAGCAGCTCGCCGCGCCCGAGCCCGATAAACAGACCGAAGAATTCCTTGCTGGCGGCGTGATCGTCCACGGCTGACGCGGCCGCGGCGAGTTCGACATGCGCCATGCCGAGATCGGAAGCATCGCCCTTCAATTGCGCGACGCGCGCGAGCGTCTCGGTGTCCGGCGCCTTGCCGAGCAGCAGCGACAGCAAGCCGTATTCCGCGGCTCGCAGCTGATCGATTTCGTCGATATCGGAGCTAGATGACACCTGGACCTCGGATGATCCGTAAAGATCGGGGCGCAGCACGGAACGCTCGACGCGCGTCAAAGCCTCGACCGCGAGAACCCGCTCGGCGGGAATCCGCGACCACGCTGAAACCGAAGGCTGCGCAATGCCGATCGCCCGCGCTAACGACGCGACGCCACCCGCTGCCCTGATTGCCTGTTCCAGTCCGGGGTCACGCATGGTGCACCCGACTTCTCCCCAGCCTCACGCCCAGTGTCCCGTATTCCGTGCCTCTTAATCGGGCATACAATTTAGAACTGGAATTATTCCAGTCCCAAATTTGTAACATAGGCTTTGCCTATGTCTCGAAAACTTTTGTCTAAACAACGGGTTTTGCCGAGCCATGGCGTCGCACCCCGTGTTGCGGCGCAACAGAATCGGGAGCGCTGGGGTTCGCCTTTTGCCCGGTTTCGAGGCCGGTTGCTCTGTCACTGTCTGGGGAGTTCTGCTCCGGCAGAGCAGCTTGGGCACTCAATCTCAGCGGTTGTTCCGGCAGATCCGGCATTGGATCACGTGACGGTTCAGGTTCCTTCGCGATCTCGGCCGGGACTGCATCGGCGGAGGTCGGCGGCTCGGCAGGCGTTTCGCCGGTCCCCATGATTTGGGCGACCATCCGCGCGACATCGATGCCGGCGCCGAGTTCGCTGCTGCCCGGCACGCCGCCGGGCGTGTTCCAGTCATAGGCATAGTCGAGCGCGGGATTGACGTAGTTGCGGATCGCAGGATCGAGCGCCCAGGATTTTCGCAGGGCCGCATTGCGCAGATGTTCGGGAACGCCCTTGCGCAGAAACGCGGTGATATCGGTCTCCGACGTTAATTCATCGAGCGATGGCAGACTGGAGAGATCGAACTCCTCCGCAGCTTCGGCCTCGGTTGCAGGAGTAGCTGCGATTTTGGCATCGGCAACGAGCGCCTCGCGCTGGGGCTGTTTGGCCTCCAGCTTGCGCTGCGACCAGCGCGCCAAAAAGCCCTTGTCGTCGCTCTGGTCCGGAGCACTCATGGGCGCCCTGTTCCTTCATTCGGACCACGATTGCGCGGGCGATCGCCGCCGGCACGATCGCGCTTGCGTTTGTGGAACGCCCGCTCGACATGAAATTCATCGACAAAGGCGGCGATCCAGGACGCGATCTCCGGTGACATCGGAACCGTGCCGATGACGTCACAACCGCTTTCGAAGATCGCCTCCCCTTCGGTCGGATCGGCCGTCACCTTGGTCAGTTCGAGTTCGGAACCGCCCGCCTGTCGCCTGAGCGCAACCCATATCTGCGGCGCGCCGTCGGCGAGATTATCGCGGTAATTCGCAGTATCGGAACTGAACAGATCGATGGTGGCGGCGCCCGCATAATACATCGTCGCATCTGATTCAGTGGACAGGACGGTCCACGGTGCCGTCGCCGGCACTTCGTCGAGCACCATCGCCGGCGACCACACATGATCGATCCATGGATTGTCGACGGCGCGGCGCCGCACGACCACGCCAACTTCGCGGGATGCCTCGGTCATCGCCATGAAAGGTCCTCCGGCCGCCGGCCGATCATGCTACACTCGCCGTCTGCGCAAGCGGCAGCCCGACCACCAGATTTTGCGGCTTCAGACGTACGACCTTGTCCGCGCCCATGGCCAGGATCAGGTAGACCGGTTTGCCGCCGACGCGTTCATCCACCAGCCGCGTATCGTCAAACGTTAAACGCATCAGCGAGACGACGCGTTCCGAGGCGTTGGCGTCCACCCCCGCGCCGTTCCACAGCGCATTGCCGATTTTGGTGCCCTCGCTGTCAAGACCGACAAACCAGCGCCAGTCGCGGTCTTCGATCGAGGCAACCGTCTCGACGCTGACGGCAACACCGAGCAGGTGAGCAATCCAGCGTTCGATCACCCGACAGAGCCCGGCGCGCGCCTTCGGATTGCCGCCGATGTTCATGACCATCGCATGCGCGTCGGAACGCGACCAATAGGTCCAGGCGTTCTCGTCGTCCATCACGTCCATTTCGCCGAACGCCTTCGGCGGCGCCAGCATCGCCGTCAGCGGCGACGAATGCAGATCGTGTTCGGCGCGTTGCTGGGCCTCGACGATCTCGGCATCGGCAAGCAGCAACGTGCCCTCATGCAACGCCGCCTGCTGGCCGCGATAGAACAATTCGGCTGCGCGCAGCATGTAGGGATCGTCGCAGCCCTCCAGCGCATTGCGCAGGATCAGATGGCAGAGCTGTGAGACAAAAATCGGCGGCAGATCGCCGGCGCCGTTGCGGGCGAGGTTCACATAGACCGCCTCAAGGGAGGGAGCTGCGACCAGCCGGTCGCGGAAGTTCACCATGAAGGTCCAGTTCTCGCGCGCATCTGAATCGGCGAGTGCGGCGATATCGGCTTTCGAGACGGTGCGAAGCGGATCGGCCAGCAGGCTCGCGTGCAAATGACGCTCGGCTTCGCAGGCCTCGTCCGGCGGCATCAATTCGGGCCGCGCCAGATAGGCCATGATCAGTTCGGGTGTCGCGACCAAGCCACCGTGATCGGCGCGGCGCGTCAGATGATGGCCGGAGGCTACCCAGAATTCTCTCATTTACGTTTTCCGCTCATCCGGTCGGCTTCCATCAATCCCAACAGATCGACCTCCTCGGCGGGTTCATCGTCGCCTTCGACCTCGTGAAAGGTAAAGGCGCGGGCGTGCGCGTGCAACCGATCGCGATCACTAGCGGCTTCGCGCGGCTTGAGGGTGCGAAACCGCTCGCGGATTTCACCGTCCTCGATGCTGCGTTGCACGGCGAGCAAGGTTTGCACCGGGTGATCGCACAACGAGGCCGCAAACGCGACCTCTTCCTCGGCGGCACCGCGCGCGGATGCCGGATCCGGCGCGCCAAACTTCGCCAGCAATTGCTCGGCGAGACGCGTGACCACGGCCTGCCGCTCCGCTTCCGTCGCCTCGGTCACGATCGCGAGCGTCGACCACCCCAGACTTTCGATCCCGAGAAAGCCGGATCGGAGCGCCACGCGCTGCTTCTGGGCCAGCGTCGTGGGATCCTGGTTCCAGAACACGAATGCGCCAGAGACGGCCCATTCGCCAGGTTCCGCCGCACGCTCGAACACGAAGGTGTCGGAGGGGTCGAGCCTGATGGTTCGCGGCAGCTTCAGCATATCCGCCTCATCCGAATTTCGGACCGCGCGATTGCGGATCATACCAGTCCGCTTTCGCCAACGCATCCACGAGGCTGGATCGATTGGGCGGCCCGCTACCGGCAGGCAGCTTGACCAAGAGATCGCCGTTGGTATCGATGGCTCTGATCTCGCCGGCTTTGCGTGTCGGAAGCCGCGCCAGATAATCCTTGGCTATGGCGTCAAAACCGCGCTCGTTCCAGCGGTCGAACGCGGTCATCAGATGGCGGGCGAAGCTGCCGATGATCGCCTCAGTGTCGACCATCTCAAAGCCTGAGCCCAGCATCGAGACGCCGGATGCGGCCTGCACCTCGTCGAGATGCACCATATCGGCAGCCCGCAATATCACGCCGAATACCAGCCAGTTTGGCACGTCGGTCTCCGCGCAATCGCCGGGCCAACCCAGCCGCGCGCCGCCCAGCAATCCCGCGTCGAACCGGATCGCGTCAGGCCAGTCGAAAGCCACGTCCCGCTCCGGCGGGCAATGCGCCGCGATCGCGTCCGCCAGCGCGTTCATGCCGGCGAAGAACGCCCGGCGTGCTGACGTCAGGGGTTCATCGGGTTCGAGCACCACGGCGAATTCGACCAAATCGTAGCGCCGCACCCAGATCAGGGTGCCCGCGCCCGCCCCGGCCGCGATTTCGCATCCATGGGCGAACGCGTCACCGAGTTCACGCAGCGCGACCAAAGTATAACCGGGGGGCAGATCGGGTGCCTGATCGACTTCCCCGAGACGCGATATCATCGAAAGGCTCATCCCTGGTTGCTTTGCTAAATTGCTTTGCAATCCGCCGGTGTATGCTATCCCCCTTGGGCTCGCAACGCGAGCGGAACCAGAAAACGGACCGCGCGATATGCGTGCGGGTCCAGGAAGTTAACGATGGCTACGGCGGCGTCTCATCTTCTGATTTGCAGTTGCGAGAAGACCATGCCGCTCGATGTGCCGGCGATCACCCGCGGCTGCGCCGGAAAAATCACACAAGCCAACCAGCTCTGCGGCCTCGAACTCGACCGGTTCAAGCAAGCGCTTGCGGACGGTGCGCCGATCACGGTGGCCTGCACACAGGAAGCGCCGCTATTTCGTGAAGTCGCCGAGGATTTCCCGCAAGCCCAACTCACCTTTGCCAACATCCGCGAAACCGGCGGCTGGTCGAACGATGCGGCCGCGGCCGGACCGAAGGCCGCAGCGCTGATCGCAGCCGCCCAGGAAGAGATGCCGCCGATTTCAATGGTGACGCTGGAGAGCAATGGCGTTGCAATGATCTATGGCCGCGACGAAGTCGCCATCGAGGCGGCGCAGCGCCTTGCCGACCGTCTCGACATCACCGTCCTTCTTTCAAAACCCGGCGACATCACCCCACGCCGGAGCAATGAGTTTCCAGTTCTCAAGGGCACGATCCGCAATGCGCGCGGTCATCTCGGCGCCTTCGAGCTTGGGATCGACGACTACGCGCTGCCGCTGCCCTCCTCGCGCGCGAAGCTCGTGTTCGGGCCCGCACGCAATGGTGCGACCTCGACCTGCGATTTGATCCTCGATCTCAGCGGCGGCGCGCCGTTGTTTCCCGCGCACGAACTGCGTCCGGGATATCTTCGCGCCGATCCACGCGACCGCGCCGCGGTCGAGCGCGCGATTGCGGATGCAGGCAATCTAGTCGGCACGTTCGACAAGCCGCGCTTCGTTCAGTTCGAGGAATCACTGTGCGCCCATTCGCGCTCGGGCATTACCGGATGCACGCGCTGCCTCGATCTCTGCCCAACAGGCGCGATCACGCCGAACGGCAATTCAGTCGCGATCGACGCCAATGTGTGCGCCGGCTGCGGCGCGTGCGCCTCGGTATGTCCAACAGGTGCTGCGTCTTACGCCCTGCCAAGTGCCGACGCGCTGATGCGGCGGTTGCGCGCGCTACTGCAGACTTATCGCAAGGCAGGCGGCGACAAAGCGATCGTGCTGTTCCACGACGGCGAGCACGGCGATGCGCTGATCGACGCGCTGGCACGGTTCGGCGCCGGACTGCCGGCCCATGTGCTGCCGCTACGCGCCAACGAGGTCACGCAGCTCGGACCGGAGAGCCTTGCAGCCGTCTTTGCCTATGGTGGCGGTGGCGCGGCGATCCTGACGCGCGCCAGGCCAAGGCACGATATTGCCGGGCTGCGCCGGGCTGTCGAGACGTCCGACACCGTTGTTGCCGCGCTCGGATTCGGCGCGGGCCTCGTGCGCATCATCGAGACCGACGATCCAGACCAGCTGCGCGCGATGCTCGATGCGGCGGCGATCGGCGTTGCGACACCGAAGCCGGCCGGCTTCATTCCGCGCGGCGCCAAGCGCAGCGTGCTCGAAACGACGTTTCGCGAACTTCACCTCGCCGCCCCCGCGCCCGTCGATGCGGTGCCGCTTGCGCCGGGTGCGCCGTTCGGCGGCGTCAATCTCAATGTGGAAGGCTGCACGCTCTGCCATGCCTGCGTCACCGCCTGCCCGACCGGCGCGCTATCAGACAATCCTGACCGCGCCATGCTGCGCTTCACCGAAAGCCTGTGCGTGCAGTGCGGGCTCTGCGAAGCCACCTGTCCCGAAAAGGTGATCACAATCGAGCCACGGCTCGACTTTACGGCATGGAACGCGCCGCTGCGCGTGCTCAAGGAAGAAGAGCCGTTCAACTGCATCGCCTGCGGCAAACCCTTCGGCACCAAGAGTTCGATCGAGCGTGTGCTCGCCAAACTCGGTGAGAAGCACTGGATGTTCAAGGGCGCCAACGCCAAGCGTATCGATGTCATCAAGATGTGCGCGGACTGCCGCGTCGAAGCCGTGGTCAATGAGGGCTTTGACCCGCACGGCGCGCCGCAGCGGCCGGCCGTGATGTCGACGGAAGATTATCTGCGCGCGCGCGAAAGCAAGAAAGGCGATCCCCTTGGATCGTAACGAGACGGGCGTGTCCCAGCCAGCCCCTGCTCCACGCGCGACATCACGGGCATCCGGCATTCCCGGCGTCAAGCACGTCATCGCGGTCGCCTCCGGCAAGGGCGGCGTCGGCAAGTCCACCACCTCGTGCAATCTCGCGCTCGGTTTTGCCGCCATCGGGCTGAAAGCCGGTATTCTCGACGCCGACATTTATGGCCCGTCGCAACCAAAGCTGTTCGGCCTGCGCGGCAAGCCGCGTCAGGTAGGTCCGCGCATGCTGGAACCGCTGGAGCGGTATGGCGTCAAGGTGATGTCGATCGGCTTCCTGGTCGAAGAAGACCTCGCGATGATCTGGCGCGGGGCGATGGTGATATCGGCGATCACGCAATTGCTGCGCGAAGTGGCGTGGGGCGACCTCGACATACTGGTGATCGACCTGCCGCCCGGGACCGGTGACGCGCAGCTGACGATGGCACAGCAGGCGCCTCTGGCCGGAGCCGTGATCGTCTCCACGCCGCAGGACATCGCGCTGATCGACGCGCGGCGCGGTATCGCGATGTTCGAGAAAGTGAACATCCCGATCCTGGGTCTGATCGAAAACATGTCGGCGTTCTGCTGCCCGGCCTGCCAGAAGCTGACGCCGATCTTCGGCCATGGCGGCGCGCGGCAGGAGGCCGAACGGCGCGGGATTCCGGTTCTTGGCGAGATACCCCTCGACATCAATATTCGCGTGACTTCTGACGACGGCCGCCCGCTGGTCGCGACCGAACCCGACGGCGTTCATGCGCGTCACTACATCGAGATCGCCCGCGAGGTCTGGACTACGATTACCTCCGGCACGGCAAGCCGGCCGCCGCCTCGCATTATCATTGAGTGAACGAAAACGGCGGCGACTTCATTGCATCGCAGCGAAGGCGCGGATGGCCGTCTCGATTGTGCCGCGCCGGTTTTCGAGATACGAGAGGGTCATAATTTTTCTTCAAAGCATTTAAGGGAGCAAATCGTGCGCATATTCGGACGTTTTGGATTGATGGCCGCGATCTTCCTCGCGCTGATGGCCCATGGACCCGCAGCCCAGGCTGACACCCTGAAAGAAGCCACGACCGCATTTGCGAAAAAGCAATATGCGGCCGCGGCAAAACTGTTCCGTCCGCTTGCGGAGAAGGGCAACGCGATCGCGCAATACAAGGTCGCGGTCATGCACAGGATGGGACTGGGTGTTCCGAAGAGCGAGAAGGAAGCGCGGAAGTGGAGCCGGCTCGCTGCCAAGCAAGGCAACCCCGAAGCCCAGACGTTACTCGGGAGCCTCTACTACAAGGCCAGCGGCGAGGAGTCGCCGGACGTCGTTCGCGCCTATATGTGGTACGAAGCGGCCGCCGCGCAGGGAAATGCCGAAGCCAAGAAGGATCTCGCCGTTCTCACCAGGGAGTTGACCCCGCAACAGGTCACGGAAGCGCGCGAGAAAGCTCAGAAATGCAAATCGTCCGGTTACGAGCAATGTGACTGATCGGTCGCGGCTCGCTGTACGAATGAAGCTCTGAGGAAGCGTCGACGAATTTATCCCTTCGGCTTGGAGTCCGGCGGGCAATCTGAACCGACGATCATCGGCTTGCCACCGCTTTGCACTGTCGGTGCGGCCGAATTTGCGCCGCCGGCATCGGGCAGGATCGCGCTTTTTTCCACGGCCATCGAATTCGACGTCTTTTCGTCGCCGTGTCCCGAGGTCGCGGAGCCCGTTGTCGTGCAACTGGTCTCCGGCTTCTGGGCCGACGGCGTCGTCGTTTGCGCGAGCGCAGGTCCGATGACCAACGCTCCCACGAGAATGGCTGCCGCAGCGCGGATCATCTTCGTCTCCTGTCACCGGAAGCATTTTCGAAGCTCTTAATGCAACATCCGATGGCAGCAATGGTTCCCCGTCAGGCCGACCTGGCCCGCACAACGTGATAGTCGCGGCCGAAATAGATCAGATTGTCCGCGCAGTCCGATGTCTGCAGTGCCACCACGCGACAAAACAATACGTCATGCGTGTCCACATTGGCGACGTCGATGATGCGGCAATCGAAGGCGGCCGCGCAGCCGGCCAGAACAGGCGCACCGGTTTCCATCGTCGACCACTCAGCGGCCGCAAATCGTTCGTCGAACGCGGTCTTGCCGCCGAACAGCCGCGACAGCCGCTCGTGCTTGGCCGACAGCACGTTCACGCAAACCACACCGTTCTCTCTCACGCTGGCGTAAGCAGACGACCCGCGATTCATGCACACCAGCAAGGTCGGCGGATTATCCGTCACGCTGCAGACGGCAGACGCCGTGAAGCCGGCGCGCCCCGCCCGGCCATCCGTGGTAACGATATTGACCGCCGCGCCAAGACAGGCCATCGCATCGCGGTAGTCCTGACTGGCAATTTTCGGCATCTCGTTCTCCTCACGCCTCGGCGACGGGGCGCCGATCGACAAGCGCGAGATCGCGCATCACCTGCGCCAGGACGGCCGCGCCGGCTGCAACATGTTCAGGCTCGGCCCATTCGTGCTCGACATGGCTCGCGCCGTCCCGGCACGGGATGAAAATCATCGCGGCCGGGCATATTTTGGCGAGATGGCGCGCGTCGTGGCCGGCAGCGGACAGGATGGCCATGGCAGGCAAGCCCTGGTCGCGCGCCGCCTGTGCGATGCGTTCGCGCAGCTGCGGATCAAAATCGTTCGACGGCGCATCAACCAGTGGCGTAAGCGTGACCGCGCAAGGCAGCGCGTGCTGTTGGCAGAGAGCTGCGACGCGGGCGCCGGCCGCGTCCAGCACCAAATTGTCGGGATGCCGCAAGTCGATGCTGAAGGTAACGCGTGATGGCACCACCGACGGCGCATTCGGCTCGACCGTGACGCGCCCGATGGTGAACTTGATCTCGGCATCGGTCGCGCCGATCTCGGCATGGAGCGCCGCCGCAAGCCGCGCGAACGCGGCGAGCGCATCGCGCCGCTCCTGCTGCGGCAACGTGCCGGCGTGGCCCTCGGCCCCCGCGAGTACGACCTGAAACGTCTTTTTGCCCTGGATGCCGGTGACGACGCCGATGGTCAGCTCTGCCGCTTCCAGCAGCGGCCCCTGCTCGATGTGCAGTTCGAGATAGGTCGATGCCGCAAAGCCGAGCGGCTTGTGCGGCAGCTCAGGTAACGCCGCATGCAACCGGTCGAGTGCTTCGCCGACGCTGATACCATCCGCATCGCGCACCGCGCGGATCGCTTCGATGCCGCGCACGCCGGCGAAGGCTTCCGAGCCCATCATGCCGGGGGCAAAGCGGCAACCTTCCTCATTCATCCAGGCGACGACGACCAGATCGCGCGCCGGCGTTTCGCCCCGCTCAGTCAACGAGACCACCGCCTCAAGCGCGGCCATGACACCTGCCGCGCCATCGAACTTTCCGCCGGTCGGCTGGCTGTCGAGATGACTGCCGACGAGAACGGGCGGTGCCGCACGATCGCGCCCGGCAAGCGTCAGGAACAAATTGCCCGCCGCATCGGTCGCCGCCGTCAAACCCGCCTCCTGCGCCCAGGCGATCACGCGACGCCAGGCCGCAATCTCGCCGTCGCTCAGCGCTTGACGGTTGACGCCGCCAGCCGGCGTCGCGCCGATCTCGGCGAGCGCCATCAACCGCGTCCAGAGCCGATTGGCGTTGATCAGTGAGACCGGAACCATCGAACTACTTGGTGCGCATGATCTGGCCGGGCAGCGCGCGCGGATCGCGCGGCAGCCAACGGCCGGCCTCGACCTGAGTGATGAATTCGGCCAACAGCGCATTGAACGCCGCCGGCTCCTCGAGATTGAGGGTGTGGCCGGTTTTGGGGAAAACCGAGAGACCGCAAGCCGGGATCGTCTTCTTCAGGAAGATGCCCGGCTGCAGGCAATGATCGTCCTCGTCGCCGACCACCACCAGCGTCGGCACGTGCATCTGCTTCAGCCCGTCCTCCAAATCGTAGAACGACGGCCGGCGCGCCTGTACACCGCGCATGGTATTGGCCGCGCCGCGATTGGAATGGGTGGCGAGGCGATCGGCGAATTCCTGCCAGCCGCGCGGATCCTTGTTCTGGAACTGCACCCGGCTTGCACCAAGCGCATAGATTTTCGAGAATTCCTTCGCGCCCTGCTTTTCGAAATTGTCGGCGACTTCCAGCGAGACGCCGCGAAAATACTCCTCGTGCTCCTTCTCGCAGCCATAGCCGGCGCCGGCGACCGTGAGCGAGTGGGCGCGCTGCGGCGTACGCAACCCGAAATGCACCGTGCAGAAGCCGCCCATCGAAAGTCCGACGACATGCGCCTTGTCGATTTTCAGGGCGTCGAGCACGGCGACGGCATCGTCCGCAGCGATGGCTTGCGAATAGGAATCGACGCTGTCAGGCACATCCGACGGCCGATAGCCCCGTGCAGCGTAGGTAATGCAGCGGTGACGGCGGCTGAAATAGCGCAGCTGCGGCTCCCAGCTCGCGTGGTTGCCGCCGAATTCATGGATAAAGAGGATCGGCGTGCCCTCGCCCGCCTCCTCCACATGGAGCTTCACGCCATCCTTGGTGGTGATAACAGGCATCGGCAAGACCTCTCAGAATTGCGGCGGTAGATCGTTCAATGTACGCGCTTGCGCCACCATCTCCGGCAGCAGCGTGCAGAATTTTTCCACCCAGGACGACGGAACGGAGGTGCTGACCTTCACGAAGCGATCGCCGAAGCGTTGCGTGTGGTAGGTGCCCTGGCGGATCATGATGTTTTGCCGGCGATAGCATTCGACCAGCGCTTCCGGACGGATGCCGGCCGCGATGGTTTCCAGCACCAGGAAATTGCCGTGTGAAGGGAAAATCGGCAGCGCAAGCCCCTCGATTACCGACGCCGCCTCCTTGATCATCGCCTTGTTGGCGCGGTCGATACCGCGGACCTTGCTCATCCATTCGCTTTTGACAGCGATCCCGGCCTGCGCGGCGCGCTGGGCAATCACGCTCGCGCCCAGCACGCTGGTCGAGGTCTGCGCCAATTCCTCGAACAGC
>Ga0307515_10016814_pt1 | contig 13376 bp, 15 predicted proteins | sample 17_EM_MG_FD_194513 | JGI IMG/M metagenome (GOLD analysis project Ga0307515, IMG submission 194513) | Populus trichocarpa ectomycorrhiza microbial communities from riparian zone in the Pacific Northwest, United States - 17_EM | ecosystem: Host-associated > Plants > Roots > Unclassified | place...
TCGTCAAGTGAAATTCACCAGATCTTCAGGTGAACTTCACCGGGCCTTGCATCACCACATTTCGTGGTGAAACATGTGGTGAGATATGTGGTGTGTTTACTGTGGTGAAATTCACTATATACATTTTGCTCAGTGAAGTCCACCGCCCAAACCCTTACATCCTCCTGGAATACAAACCAAATCTCCCCTGCCTGTGAACGAGCATTGAAATAATCCTCGATTGCGAGCGGAGGTGTGTCGAGTAATCGAATGAAAGTGTTCTATTCAACCTATGTTAATCAAGCGGTGAAGAAGGGTTGATATATATGGGAACTGCAAATCTTGGAGCAATTCAATGTGGGTTTCTGGAGGGAAAGTCTCGGATAAGGGCAAATTAGTCTTCATCTTCAGGCCTCGAACCCATTTCTCACAAGGTTCCTAAACCCTGAGAAATTGCCTCAATCCATTGTCTTGACGGACAGTGACTATGTCAGTTGGACGCTCTCAGCGGAGGACTTATATAGGGCGAAGGATCGAGTGAGCAACGGTCAGGTGAAGCCGGACGGTAACTTCTCTACGAGAAGAGACCTGACGGTATGTGCTACTCCACCCAGTAATAGGTCCCATTGTGATAAATAGGCCGTCATCCAGGGTCGCTCCTGCAAATTGCCAATGGTCGTTTGGGTTACGGATCGAAGAACATTTGGGTTTCTAGACGACGCATTCACGGATTCATCATATCAGGGTTCCGAGGTGGTGAATGGTTTGTCGCTGACGTTGTAATGAAGGACTTTGAGGCGGATGGATAGCAGAGAACACCTCACTGAACGTACCTGGCCATGACGTTCAATCAGCGGGATTCGGATTTCGAGGTTGTCATATTACGAAGTAGTATATGGCTTGTCTGGGTGGAAGCTGAATGAATCGTCATTCCTCAGCGAGACATGAAAAACGATGGATTGACTAAGAGTGAAATTGTGAATATAACCTTCAGTGGCATATACTGTAACAGGCACAGTACAAGAGACAGGCGGACGGAACACCGCCGTACCATTCCGCAACGCGAGCAACTGACTCATCCATTATGAAGCAGACGCCATTTCCACATCCTCAGGAAGTACACTCGGCGTAACAGCTCCAGATCCAGGTTCGTCTACAACCGCTGCCGCTACCAATGCGCCCTTCCCGACCTTCTCTTCCTTCGCCTTCTTCGGCGCTTTGGATCTCTTCCCCACCGGAGTAAGCGTCCCGTCGGCTGCGGCGGCTGCGATAATTGCAAGCTCTGCTTTGCTCTTCCTTCCCCTCCTCCCCGGTCCACCCGTGGGTGTCCCTATTCCGGTTCCTGCATCACCGGCAGCCTTGTCTGCAGCAGAGCCGCCCTGCGCGGTCCCAGAGGACGTGGTGGGATAAATTGGTGTAGGACCCAGTTAGGGCGTGATTTCAGAGGCTCGGCTTTTACGCCTACTCTTCCATACGCGCGTACCGAACGTCGCGCCGGAGATGGTGTAGATCGTCCTATACGGTGTATCCCACTCTTTGGGAAGTTGTCCATTCAGGTCCAATGGTTCCGCAACGGGGATTGAGAAGAACTCCGTTGGCTGTTCCGGTTGTGTGGCGCGTTTCTTCGACGGAGACCGGGGCTTGGAAGACGCAGGGGGCGCAAGTGAGGGCACTGCGTCGGGTGGAGATTCGTTCTTTGGGACCGCTGTCGCGGGAGCTGCAGTATCGTCGTGGTAGGATGCTTGGACATTGGGGTCTTTTGGTTCTTCGCGCCTAATAATATACATAGTAGAGAAAATCAATATGGAGGTTCAGTGCAGCTGCGAACCAATGTACCGATTACGCTTCTTCATTTGTCCCTTGGGTGTCGGCGTGGACTTGGAGGTTTTGGGGCTGGCATGGTGCTTCAGTGGTGGGAACAGACGCAGGTATATTTAATTGAACTGAACCTGGTGGCGTGGCCGTCGACATAACCGGGTTTACGGTTCCCTCTTTGGGAGGGCGAACCTTGAAGGAAGTCATCAGCGTTTTTTCGGGTTTGGGCACTCTGGGCGTGTGAGACTTCTTGATAGACGTGGAGGTGGATGGAGCATTCTGCGTTGAGGTAGGAGTAGAGGTGGGTGCAAGTCCACCTGTAGTCGTCGGTGGTGACGAATGGACGCGCGGGGGACGCGCGGAAACCAGGGACGTCTATACAAGAGGAGCCTGTTGACTTTGGAGACCTGTTATTCTAAGACAACTGTAGGAACAAGGGGCGAGCGGAGTACAAAGGCTGGGGACAAAGATGAAATGAAAAATCTTGGTTATTGGTTACACACCTCGGTCCCTTGGCTTCAATCGCCAGCTCGCCAAAGATGCCTTGACGCCTTTCGCCCTCGTACAACAGAGACGATCTCCTGCGCTCTACCCACCTCCTGCCACCTCATCCAAGCAGGCCGACCACCACCAACCTCTCAAGGCGGCGAATGCATCTGGCTACACGGGCCTAATAATTCAGGCCAGATTCCAGGCACTCCTCCAGGCAAGCAGGAGTTCTACAGGTGCCAGCACAGCTCTCGATCTCAGGAAGGAAATAGCGTGGAAAGCCCATAAAATCAAAGCACCGTGGGTCTTGTTTTCTCATACCCTAGGGACCTCTCCAGGTGCACGCTGCTCAGCATCCTATACATGCAGTACAAGCAACAGGTATTCAGACCTCTCATGGCGTGTTCATCACTGCAAAGTTCCCATCCATCCTACTCTGCTCTGCTGCTCGAGGCACACCCACCTCCACTGGTTTGCTCATAGATGGGAGCCACTATATCCACGCGCTTCCGTGTGACTCAATGCGTTCCTTTGAATTGTTCCATCCCCACTCAGACCACTCTTTTCACTCTCGTGCTGACATTACCCTACAGTTGAGCGCCCTTTTCCTCTCCAAAATCGATACCCTACCATCACCTACTGCAGCGTCCCTACTAGTAACCCCTCCGGGATCGCCCGCAGTTTTCTGCTTTACGCTCCCATCCAGTCCCCTGGCCTCGTCTCGCCCTCGCGCTCTGTGAAACCCTAGAAAAGGACAAGGACAAGCATGGCCGCACCGAGCAGGTCGATCTCTGCGCCGAGGCTCGTAGGGATGCAGAGCTTCTCGCCAAGTAGACCGGCAGCGTGGGGATGAGCATGAAGGTGCATGGTCCGGCCGGAGAACGCGATGCCCCCTACGCACGAGATGCCCACAACAAGAGTAGCATCAGCAGAAAGAGCAGAAAGGGCCTGCCCAGCTTGAGCGATATCTCGAAGAGGCTTGCCGGCAACGATACTGTCAGCAGGGCAGAACCTATGGGTACTGCCCGGGGCCGACTGTCTCCGAGCGTCAATCGCTTACCTGCGTTCTTGAAACGGGCTAGCATGGAGACAATGAACGAGGGTGTCGTCCCCACTCAGCAAGGGGAGAAGCAACAACTTGGACCCATAACCAAGGATGATAGCATTGGACGGCCGAGGATACAGGGTGTTGGGAGGTTGGCATTTACTCCAGTCCCCGGAGCCATAGGGTGGCTGAGGTGCCGCAGCCCACAAGCGTGCACGGGCCCATTTCGCGTCCTCAAGGTTTGACTCACACAAAAGACACCGGCACCGGCACAAATGGCAACGTCGGCGACGCCGACGCGAGCACACTCACGTTTCCTATTATCACCGAGCGCCAGAGCAACAGACACGCCGCCGCCTTCCGTTCGCGCCCCGAGCGACCGAGCTCGCTCTCGTCCCTCCAGGCGCTGACGAGCGACTCGATGGCCGGGAACCACATCGCGGGCCAGCAGACGCCGATGCCGCTCACGGCCGAGGCGCTTCAGCAGCTTGCGAGGCGCACTGAGCGCGGTAGTGTCATGGTCGAGCACCTGAGCAGACGGGTCAGTGCACCCGGAGAGATGAACACGCGGCAACCAAGAAAGCAGCAGCAGCAGGAACACAGGAACATGCGCGGCGGGTTCTAGATCGCCTCCAAGAACTCGGATTGGACTCTGTATACCCCCCGTCCAATCCTTCATCTGTTCACCTGCTCCAGTCTCTACTTCCCTGTTTTTGCCAGCTTTAGATTGACTCCGACCTCCCTACCCCCTGTGCGACTGCCCCCCATTTTCTGCCTGCGTGTGCCATTATAGCTTCACTTCTATGAGCCACCACCACCATCATGTTTGGCAATACCCCTTGGCCCTGTCACCTGTTCGCAGTTGCGACTCGCCTATATTATCCCCCTTCCATTTCTTGCATATTCGAGTTTAACCAGTCAACACCATGGACGTTTTACCCACCCCACATACCTACTTACACAACATTCGCAGTCTCTTATCACAGTCTGGCCTCCTATTTCCTTCTTTACATGTCCTTCCTTCTTTACGCTCATTCATCCTCACATTTTTGCTTTCTTATATTCCATACCTACCTTTCTACTCACCTACCTATCTACCCTCTCACCCATACGCCGCTCCTCAGAACCCTCTCCTCTCCTCTCCTCGTCCACCAGCCACCAGCAAATACATTTCTCCAAACATGCACGCGCGAAGTCCTACTGCTTGAAATATTTACTACCACCCGCGACTCTTTCCCTTTCGTTGCCTCGACGGCGCCTGGGCAGGACTCGTTGGTCGGCGCTTTGTTATTCTTTCTTGTCGTATTCGCGCGTGGACCTCCTTCTTCATCCCCTGTCGGTGGATGAGGGCAATGGAGCGACTCTTCTCTTGCTCGTCTAGTACGAGTAAAGTGGAGGTGCGTTTTGTCGGTCCGCGGGTACGTGCTGAACGACAAAGTCGACTCGGCTCCCCATTTGTAGTCCTGTTGTTTGCTGGCGTTCGATTGGTGTGGTGTTTAAGGAAATCTACCTCTCTCTCTGTCTGTGAATATACATACATGTTATGTGTACTCTATTTGCGGTATTTGTGTGAGCCCGAGGTTTCGGGGCAGTCTTGACAAGTTGGAGTGGGAACGCTTCGCGTGTATGACGGTGAATAAGAGAATTTACCCAGTGGGAGCACTATGGTTGTCCGTGTAGGAGTAGGCAGAAGGGAAAATGGCTTTGGACAGCAGAAGCAGTACACATATAGGTGACAAGGTGCATGATCGACGCATTCCCTCCCTTTCCCACCAAAAATAAAATAAAATAAAAATAAAAATATAGGTGACAGGTAGTATTTCCTGCTAAATCGGGAAATTGCCTGCTGAAGGGCCCTTCGAGTCACACGTCCCTAGCGCGTACATCGAGCCACAAGGAGGCCTCCGATTTTCACGGAGTACTTAATACCGTTCAAATAGAATAATTAGACATTCTTCGATATCAGAAGCGAGACGATGGACTCCTGTTTTATTAGGGCACCCGGAATGTACACTACCTGTTCACCCTTTCTGAAACTCAGACTGTCATCGGTTTATTCCTGGTAGATCCACGCAAGTAACTTGCTATACTGTGCCCCACGCCCATTTTGCTATCCATAGAGGCACTTAGTATTTATTTATCTGATTCATGAGGAGATGGCAATGGATATTACCATCCTCCTTGTCTGCGATTACGTTTCCTGCGGAGCTATGATCACTCATTCTTGAGGAGAGCAAACCATACAATTGAGCACAATTGTCTCATCTCGAACATGGAGGAGATCCCAATTGGGTGCACGTTGGTACCAGAGTGAGAAATAATAAGGGGGAACTGCATTAACCAACAAGCAAAGAATACACCAAATGATAAGCACAGGGTCCACAGGAAAAGAAGGCTAGGGCTATGCATTGTTGAAAATTTGGATCCACGAGGTTCCAAAGGCAGAGTCCTCTATATCAAGAAAAACGGGTCGAAGACGGGACGTCACAGGGAGTGAAAGGAGGGCAGGTGAACGGACGCCCCCACGATAGTCTGGGGATACCCAATATAGTAAGCCACCGTCTGAGTCTCTCACCCAGCCCCCTGAGTCTGGCTGTGCACCCTCAGTACGCCCCTGGTGATGCTTACCGACTACAGCATTATCAGCATCCCAGATTTGAATGGTCGTGTCCGCAGATCCCGAAATGATGTGCCGCCCACTGGGAGAGTAGGCAACGGACCTTACTGGTCCTGTATGCACTCTCAGAGGCTCGCCGATTACAGCACCGGTCCCCACATCCCAGATTCGAATGGTCTCGTCATCTGACCCGGAGGCGATATGCCGTCCATCGGGAGAGCAAGCAACAGCCTGCACTGGGGCAGTGTGCCCTTCTAGAGGCGTTCCAACTGCAGCACCAGTCTCGGCGTCCCAGATTCGAATGGTCTGGTCATTTGATCCGGAGATGATGTGCCGCCCATCGGGAGTGTAAGCAACAGAGAGCACATAACTAGCATGTCCTCGTAGAGGGTCACCAACTGCATCACCAGTCTCTGCATCCCATATTACAATGGTTCCGTCATTGGACCCAGAGATGATGTGCCGTCCATTCGGGGAGCAAGTAACAGCCCGCACCCAGCCATTGTGCCCCTCTAAGGGCTTTCCAACAGCAGCACCAGTCTCGGCATTCCATATTCGAATGGTATTGTCATAGGATCCGGAGATGATGTACCGCCCATCGGGAGTGTACGCAACAGAGAACACATAATCAGCATGTCCTCGTAGAGAGTCGCCAACTACGACACCAGTCTCTGCATCCCATATTCGAATGGTTCTGTCATCGGATCCAGAGATGATGCGCTGTCCATTCGGAGAGCAAGCAACAGCCCGCACCCAGTCAGTGTGCCCCTCTAAGGGCTTTCCAACAGCAGCACCAGTCTCGGCATCCCATATTCGAATGGTCTTGTCACTTGATCCGGAGATGATGTGCCGCCGACTATCAGAGTATGCAACAGAAAGTACACCCTGAGTGTGCCACTCTAAAGGGTTTCCAACTGCAGCACCAGTCTCGGCATCCCAGGTTCGAATGGTCTCGTCACTGGATGCAGAGACAATGTACTGTCCATTCGGGGAGCAAGTAACAGCCCGCACCGAGCCATTGTGCCCCTCTAAGGGCTTTCCAACAGCAGCACCAGTCTCGGCATTCCATATTCGAATGGTATTGTCATAGGATCCGGAGATGATGTACCGCCCATCGGGAGTGTAAGCAACAGACAACACATAACTAGCATGTCCTCGTAGAGGGTCGCCAGCTACAACACCAGTCCCTGCATCCCATATTCGAATGGTCCTGTCATCGGATCCAGAGATGATGTGCCGTCCATTCGGAGAGCAAGCAACAGCCCGCACCCAGCCAGTGTGCCCCTCTAAAGGCTTTCCAACAGCAGCACCAGTCTCAGCATTCCATATTCGAATGGTCCTATCTCTGGATCCGGAGATAATGTGCTGCCCATCAGGAGAGTAGGCAACGGACGACACATTTCCAGTATGCCCCTCCAGAGGCGCGCCGACTATAGCACCAGTTTCAGTATTCCAGATCCGGACGGTGTTGCCATTGGATCCAGAGATAATGTGGCGCCCATCGGGAGAGTGTGCAACAGAGGCCACACCCTCCGTGTGGCCTTCTAAGGGTTTGCCAACTGCAGTACCAGTCCCGGCATCCCACATTCGAATAGTTCGGTCGTGGGACCCGGAGATGATGTGCCGTCCGTCGGAAGAATAAGAAACAGACAAAACGATGTCGGTATGCCCCTTCAGAGGCTCGCCAATTGCAACACCACTCTCGGCATCCCAGATTCGAATAGTCATGTCATTGGATCCAGTGGCAATATGGTACCCATTGGGGGAATAGCTTATGCATGTGACAAAACCAGTGTGGCCAATCCACTGCAATGGCGGTGCTGGCCATGACAACAATTTCCCTCTTCGCACCTTGATGCTTTTGGGAAACCATGTGCTGAAGATCATTGATAAAGGCGACTGTGATGGTAGGAAGGGGCCCGTAGATATGTAGGTGTGTGGGGTGCTAGTGGAGATGGGGGTGTGGAAGGCGATGATGAAATGGCAAACATCTTGGATTCTCTCAAGAAGCGTCGAATCGCCACCCTACGGCGAAGGTGAATGACAATGAACGGCTAGCTGGAATTGTACTCACTCTCATCCAAGATATCAGTCGTCGAAGGCTTGGAGCACCAACCGGGACCATTCCCATAACGCTCAATACTTCAATCCAAAATAATGGGTACAATCCTTCAAAGAATTCTCTCAACCCTCCAGAGACGCCTTCATTACCATCATCGGGAGTAGAGCAAAGGTGGTTGGACCAATAGCGAGAACTATATTGCAACGGGTCAGAAATGTTCTCGTTGATTCGTGATTGGAGATCGTGAACGTGTGCGTTGGCGAGCCGGGAATCTTCAAGCTTGCAGATATTAAAACGGAGTTGTCGAATCATCGTCCTGAGGCAAGAAATGCCCAGTTGGACATTCGCGGCTTGCACGTTGACTTGATAGCCGCGGGGACAGCCGTCGCTGACAAAGAAATCCGAAATTGACAAATGCCGTACACGAACCGCTCCATTGGCGGTTTCGTCTCGATAGAGCAAAGAGCTAAGATCGTCCACCCACGTCTTCACATGACTGGAGTCCGTTCCTGCCAGCTCTGCAATCGTCTCTTCGCACAGTGGGCGGTATGGTGCTGTTGTAAGAAGCACTCCAATCACCCGCCGAAATTTGGCACCGCTGTGCACTATTCGTGTTTTTAGGATACTGGAGTAGAGTCCGTATGGAGATATCAACCCAGTATCGTCTGTGTCTCGCAAGGTTGCCTCTAAGGACTCAGTAGGGTCCTCGCATTTCTCAAGGGTAAGAGCAACAGTTTTGATGAAGATGAATAGGCCGTTTGCCCGAGAAATAACTCTTTCGAGGAGCGACGGATCTGGCCAAGGAGTTTGGAGATACCGCTTTAAAGCCAGCTTCTCGAACCTGTCTTGGGCGAAAATTCGTAGATCGGAGGTAGCCTGATCATCAGTGGCTAAATCGTATCTTGAATACGACGATCGAGCGGGAGCGTCAAAGAAACGTTGGATATCGACTTCGGGTCTACTGGTAATGATGATTTTGAGCCACGGAGCATACGCGGCAGCGCCGGCCAGAGATTTCAGGAGGTCTCGACGACCAGGATCGTCGCCACATTCATCAAGTGCGTCAATGACAAAGACGAGCGTACGTTGTGGGTGGCGAGGAAGGTCACGAATGAAATCAAGGAGGAGAGAATCCTTCATCGACTCTGGTGTCAGGTTTGTGTCACTACGAAGACGCTCTGCCACAATCGTTCGAAATGGGGGGAAGATTTCAGCAAGCTTGTAGATGAGAGTCGGGAGGATATTTCTGGGCTCCCTCAAATCTTGGCCATCCCTCTGGCAGAAAAATGCCCCAGTCAGGTGCCTTTCCTCGTGAAGGCTTGCACACATCGAATGAGCTAGCGATGTTTTTCCAATTCCGGGTAAGCCGTAGATCCAGTACATATTGCCTGTATCTTTCTGCTCGGATTGATTGGTCACCCAAGCCATGATGTGTGTCAGGAGGGATTCACGGGTGCCTTTCATACAGCAGAGTTTCCGGTTATAGCCTGTTTCGACACATTTAAACCGCCTTAGCAGGATCTCTTGCTCTATGTGAAACTACTGAGAACGACCTATCACCAGCGGACTGAGACAATGATCGCTTACCACTCTTTTTGGCTAGGCGGAGAGCCTCGACGTCCACTGCACGATCGAAGTCTCCGATAACCTTAGTCAGCTCTCTCTCCATTTCTTCAATAGCCTCCAGGTAGGCTGGTCCACCCACTGTTCTCGCTGTGATCATCAGCGCTTGCCAAGTTCAAAGCCAGGAGATGACCGCCTACCATATTTGACGTAGTTGTATGAAAACCTCGCAACCCTTTCCATTACCCCGAACATTTGCGGGATGATCTTCTCCAGAATATCTGTTTCTTCGCAGACAATCTCATCTGCGACCTTGTCTGCCAATGGCAAAATCCGCTGCAACTGATCCAGAATGCCTGACGGAATCTGGTCGTATTTGCTTTGTTCCCTCAAGAGCTAAGCGGTCAAATTTTACCTCTGCTTCTGACACACCAGTAACCAGCACGAACCTCAAATGTGACAGTAGCAACACCGAAGATAGCCTTCGTGATTGGGTTCAACTAAGACCCGTTAACCGCTTGCTGATTTCCAGATAGGAGGACCAACCTCTGCGAACACAGACCCGATTTTGATACCCTTCTCCACGGCGCTCTCCATTGATCCACTCATCAGTGGAGAATACCCCTTTAGCAAATCTTGAAGTTTATGGAGCCATGAGCGTAGGGATTCCGCCTAGGGACCATCGTTAGTTGGTTCGGATGGGTGGTTGCAAAGAGACGAACGGTAGAGTCTGTGGAGAAATGAAAGACTAGAGAACAATTATTCTTTCCAACAACAACGACCCCTGGACTTCTCTATCAGAAATGAGCGACCTGGATGGTGATCGTGACTGACTCGATACCAGGAATTCGCGCTCATTGGAATCCCAATCCTTATTGAAAAGCGCTTGGATGTCAATCACTTCGCTCGTCTGTCGGTTCTTGGCCCAAAATAAATGACCCTTCCTCATTTGGATCTCCGTGTGGATCTTGGAGGTTGGAAGAACACCTCTGCATACACGTGACTATCGGCTAATGTGCGTAGTGGGGAGTCAAGGGACATACGCGCGTTGGGTTGGTGTCCAGGTCCGGTTGTCTTTCGTCTCTACTTCTTTCTCTTGATCTTCTATAAACAACCTCAGCGTACATTCCCGATTTAGGTCGTCTTGGAATGTGATTTCTATATGTTAGCCTAAATCAGTGGCGTGATCATCATTGAAGTGAAGCGCCGCACGATCTAAGTACAGGCTTGGATTGATTGTTAGCTGCGCTACATAGCCGTTGAGGGTACTCACAATCTCTCTTCCTTGGGTGGTTGAGTCGCCATGTTTGATCCGTTAGAGATCCAGACAGAGGATGGACGGAGACAACGTGGGATCGGTTCGCGATGGCGCGATAGCGATGACACCGACAGCTGTCACCGGACTCTGGTCACGATTCCGGTCGCCTGGCACCCGCACCCGACCACATCTGCTAGCTACGACCTACGACGGCTGCGATGTTGCCGTGCCTGCGCTCCTCGAGTCAAGGGCGAGCCCCGAACGGATGTTATACTTTTCTCTCATTATGACGTACTTGAGCCGTTCCCGTTCGCTGACGATAGTATCCATTCTAACATTTCCATTCTTGACCCAAAAGAAGAGCGGGTAAGTTGGGATCTTGAGCAATGTACGTGCTTTATGAGGGAGCTCAAGGGCATATAAGAGAGTTGCCGGGGGATAGCTTCCAAGCCACGGGTAGCCAACAAGGCCAGGCGCTCATCCACAATTCGAAGTCTCCATACGGGGGAGCTTGCCGATGGTCTTTTCATCTCGAGCCCATTTCTCACAGGCTTCGAAACCTGAGAAATGTCTCAATCCATTGTCTCGACGGACAGTGACTATGTCAGTTGGACGCTCTCAGCGGAGGACTTGTATAGGACGATGGATCGAGTGAGCAAGGGTCAGGTGAAGCCGGACAGTAGCTTCTCTACGAGAAGAGACCTGACGGTATGTACTACTCCACCCAGTAATAGGTCCCATTGTGATGAATAGGCTGTCATCCAGGATCGCTCCTAGCTGCAAATTGCCAATGGTCGTTTGGGTTACGGATCGAAGAACATTTGGGTTTCTAGACGACGCATTCGCCCATTCATCATATCAGGGTTCTGAGGTGGTGAATGGTTTGTCGCTGAGGTTCCATTAATGAAGGATATTGAGGCGGAGGAATAGCAGAGAACATCTCACTGAACCCGGCCATGATATGATGTTCAATGAGCGGGATTCGGATTTTGAGGTTGACAGATTACGAAGTAGTATATGGCTTGTCTGGGTGGAAGCTGAATGAATCGTCATTCCTCAGCGAGACATGAAAAACGATGGATTGACTAAGAGTGAAATTGTGAATATACCCTTCAGTGGCATATATTGTAACAGGAACAGTACAAGAGACAGGCGGACGGAACTCTGCCGTACCATTCCGCAACGCAAGCGACTGACTCCTCCACTATGAAGCAGACGCCATTTCCACATCCTCAGGAAGTACACTCGGCGTAACAGCTCCAGATCCAGGTTCATCTACAACTACTGCCGCTACCAATGTGCCCTTCCCGACCTTCTCTTTCTTCGGCTTCTTCGGCGCTTTGGGCCTCTTCCCCACCGGAGTAAGCGCCCCGTCGGCTGCGGCGGCTGCGAGAATTGCGAGCTCTGCCTTGCTCTTCCTTCCCCTCCTCCCCGGTCCACCCGTGGGTGTCCCTGTTCCGGTTCCTGCACCACCGGCAGCTTTGTCTGCCGCAGAGCCGCCCTGGGCGGTCCCAGAGGACGTGGTGGGATAAATTGGTGCTAGGACCCAGTTAGGGCGCGATTTCAGAGGTTTGGCTTTTACACCGCTACTCTTCCATACGCGCGTACCGAACGTCGGGCCGGAGATGGTGTGGATCGTCCTATACGGTGTATCCCACTCTTTGAGAAGTTGTCCATTCAGGTCCAATGGTTCCGCAATGGGGATTGAGAAGGTACTCCGTTGGTTGTTCCGGTTGTGTGGCGCGTTTTCTCGACGGAGACCGGGGCTTGGAAGACGCAGGGGGCGCAAGTGAGGGCACTGCGTCGGGTGGAGATTCGTTCTTTGGGACCGCTGTCGCGGGAGCTGCAGTATCGCCGTGGTAGGATGCTTGGACATTGGGGTCTTTTGGTTCTTCGCGCCTAATAATATGCATAGTAGAGAAAATCAATATGGAGGTTCAGTGCAGCTGCGAACCAATGTACCGATTACGCTTCTTCATTTGTCCCTTGGGTGTCGGCGTGGACTTGGAGGTTTTGGGGCTGGTGCTTCAGTGGTGGGAACAGACGCAGGTATATTTAATTGAACTGAACCTGGTGGCGTGGCCGTCGACATAACCGAGTTCACGGTTCCCTCTTAGGAGGGCGAACCTTGAAGGAAGTCATCAGCGTTTTTTCGGGTTTGGGCACTCTGGGCGTGTGAGACTTCTTGACAGACGTGGAGGTGGATGGAGCATTCTACGTTGAGGTGGGAGTAGAGGTGGGTGCAAGTCCAGCTGTAGTCGTCGGTGGTGACGAATGGACGTGTGGGGACGCGCGGAAACCACGGGACGTTTACAGAAGAGGAGCCTGTTGACTTTGGAAATCTGTTATTCCAAGACAACTGTAGGAACAAGGGGCGAGTGGAGTACAAAGGCTGGGGACAAAGATGAAATGAAAAATACACACCTCGGGCCACCACTTTCGGACCCCTCCGAGGGGTGCCGTTCTCTTTGTCTATAAGACCCCTCCGAGGGGTCGGCTGCACGCGTCCCAACAATTGACGCCAGCTGCCCTTCGTCCAACTGACACG
>Ga0307515_10016815_pt1 | contig 13376 bp, 15 predicted proteins | sample 17_EM_MG_FD_194513 | JGI IMG/M metagenome (GOLD analysis project Ga0307515, IMG submission 194513) | Populus trichocarpa ectomycorrhiza microbial communities from riparian zone in the Pacific Northwest, United States - 17_EM | ecosystem: Host-associated > Plants > Roots > Unclassified | place...
GTAAGGGAACACCGAAACCGAGACGGCGGCAGAGGACGAGAAGTAGGACCCGCAGTCATGGAATGAAGAATGAGGAGGCTCAGGAGACGGAGGCTCGGGATGGAGAGAGTGGTGGGAAGGAGGCGTCTGAGTTGGCTCTGACGGATTGAGAACCGAGAATGGCCTGGTTGAATCGGCATCCCGATGCAGCGAGAACGAAAAGAGAAGTTTTAGTTTTTTCTTACCTTTTTTTCTCCATTGGGCATGGAGTCTGGGCATAGGGATGGGAATGACTATGGGGTTTGCTTTCTTGAGGAAAATGCTACGAAAAGCAGGAGTTCGGCCGGAGTTTCAATTATTTGCTGTCTGCATAACTTGCAAGGATTAAACAAGTCGCAAAAGACGTATCTGCTAAAAAGTCTAATTGAAGACGGCGATAAGTGTTACGAAATATGTACACACACGAGGGAGTTGTGATTCGAGGAGATCGGCAAGTTGTGTGAAAGCTTCGAGATGGAGAACTGATTTTGAACAGCTCAAAGAGAGAGAGAGAGAGAGAGAGAGAGAGGAAGGCAAGGGGAAAGAGAATGATTGGGGGGGGATTTGATAACGTTTCAAGGGGTCTAGTTTGACGAACGGTGTCAAAGTTTCTACTCGAAAATGGTTTATAGTCGCATAAGGACCCATCGGACTCCCATGGCCAATCTCACAGCAAAGTCGCAATTTCCTAAACCTTTTGGAACATTGAAGAGATGTCCAATAAGCTCGCCCCAAAGTTCTATACCCCTTGACCGAGTCTCCTCCTTCACTTTCGATACGCAAAAACCCTGGAGCTTCGGCAACAAGAAACAGTAACAAGTTCTTATTACTCATCAGCAACATAAAATACAGAGTGCAACGGAACCTCTACTCCGAGATCTACCACCACTGTCTCAGTGTCCGAAGAACTCTTGAAACATTGAAACGGCGTGCCGCAAACTCAATTTTGCATCCAATTCACTCACTCACTTGACTCCTTCTCCCTTACTTTCCCCACACGAGACAAAAGTCACCGCTAGAATATATATATACAGACGGAAGAGAGACATCTGACTGCACTGAAATCAAACCGAATACTGATATACCCACAGCTTACCGGGCGCAAAAGTTGCACAGATATGCAAGGACAATGAGGCCTGGAGAGCAAAAGGCAGTAGATGGGAACAAACCCCCGAGATTGATAATGTACTAAGAGGAGAAAGGTGATTGTTTTTTTCCCAACCTGATGGGACCACTCTAGAACGTATATGTTCTTTTAGCCTATTAGCCACAAAGTATCTTGAGCCCCTTTACTGCAGGAAGCAGAAAGTCGAAAAAGCCAAAGCCAAAGCAAGCCCCACATGTCGTCTAGGAAGTTTTGTCTCTCTTGAGAAAAACCCACAGCGCTTGTTCAGGGATTTCCAATGTCACAATGCCACCGCTAGGCTAGCCGTGCGTTGGTGAGATAAGATTGCACTCAACTCCTTTGCTGAAAACGACCACGTACAGTACCTCTAACGCAACCTCCCCCAGATCATACGACGGGCCACAAGGGTTAGGGTTCCGCTTGAAGCCGAGGCAGGTTTGATATGAGATATCGGGGGAGGGGAGGGGAGGGAAGCAGAGGTGAGCAGAGAGGCCCCAAAAAGTCCAGTCACGAGATTGTGTCCCTGGGTCGGGACTAGTTTCATCCGAAACCCTGTGCCTATCCGGCCAAAGATAGACATAAGAAGCAAGTAATCCTTGCCTGTCGTGACATCGTGGCACGCATGGGCAGAGAGGGTGGTGGGAGAGTGGCTTTCCGGCTACGAGCACAGACGTAAAAGTTTAAGAGGCCGTCAATCAATCAGGAGCTGTCCCAATTGGGCTGATGCACTGGATGGCTGATGCAGCAACCTCGCCGACCAAAACTCGGCGTGGGAGCGGGAACCGGGAGATGCCCCTTGACGTACGTGGCAGGCAGACAAGCAGAGCCTGCAGAGGAGACATGAAGCATGCAGTGCAGCTGGCCAGTGGCCCAGATTTGGAATTGGAATGGGAATACCACCAGCACTGTACGATGGGTAGGACTTGGTATTGAAAGGAGAAATCCGTTCGAGTCGGGGATCCATGCAGGCTCTCATGCAGTGCAACGAAACGTCGAACCCCACGACGCCGGCCGGCAGGGGGAGAGTTAAAAATAACCTCGACCGCAGCCCAGCTGCCCAGGCACTGGCAGCAGGCCGGGTGTGTTATGGAACTTATGGAGTACAGTATTGACTTGTTGACAATTGGATGTCGACGTCTTGGGCCAGGCCAAGGCTGGTTGAATGACGAACTCGACTCAGCCGGAGCCACGGGGCTGAAGAGTCTGAGTCTCAGTCTCAGTCTCTCGTTCTCATGTGTGATTGTGCAATGCATGCATGTGTCAGGGGCGGGGAGAGCCGTCTCCAGATTCGGTACCAGTGAGGTGAGCAGACTCCGCAATCGATCTTTGCGCGGCCAGCACTTTGTCTCGGCTTTGAAGAAGCGTGGGCTTCACTAGGTGCGTAAAGTAAAGGCTGTGAGCCTGTGTGAGGGTTGTCTTTCGAGATAACCGCGAGCCGGACAATGAGGTTGCCGGGGGCTATCAACCATTTACGCACCTCTTCCGAGAGACGGCAGCGAACGAGGAGATCAAGACGCAAGACGCAAGACGTTCAGAGAAGATGCAGATCCTGCCCCCCAACAGAGCAGTGGGCACCGGCACTGACAACGGTCCGGATTGATGCTGGCGGGGGAAGCCAGTGAGGTCTTGACTCCGGTTTCGAAGTATCTTGAGCTCTCTCTGCTCGCCGCTCTCCAAACAATGACAGCTTGGATGGAAGTGGCTTAGGGGAGAGAGAGAACCCTACATGGAAGGGCTGTACGAAGTACTTACTTTATCGTCCCAGGAATTTATTGAAAGGCCAAAGCCTGCTTCTGGCATCATCCTGACAGCTCTGCACAACTAGCTTGTCTGTTCCTTGGAGGTGTCCTGTACTGTGCCGGGCACGCACAGACTTCCGAAGGCACGTTGATTTATTGGTGCACTATTGGACCAGGAACAGACCGAGTCTGAAGTGAAAGTCATTGAGGCTTGAGCGTATCGTGGACCTCACCTCCCCTCACCTCACTCCCTCACCCCAGGAGTCAGGACTCAGGCGTGCCCACAAACGGTGCAGCAGCAGCAGAGCAAGCCCCGCCCAGGCCAACCCAACCCATGCAGAGCTGCTCGCAGCTCTGCAGCTCTGCAGCTCAGCAGCCACGGCACTTTATTGCGTTTATTGCTTTGCTTGATTGTACTGACACTGGATTGAGCTGATCATTTCGCGGGACATGGTCTCAACCCCAACCCCGGCCCAGCCCCCAGCCCTCCGCCGCCTCTTGCTGGCGATCACTGATCATGGCCGGAGATACTGTAGATGGGTGTCGTCCAATAAGTCAGCTTGGACCTCTCTCCTCTCCTGTCCTGTCCTGTCCTGTCTTGTCGTGACCTGGCCTGACCTGTCCCCTCCTCTTCTCTCCTCTCCTCTCCTCTCTTCTCTCTTCTCCTGTCCTACCTGTCCTGGACCACCCTTCACCAACAACGCTTCAGCAGGTTCATCAGTGCATCAAGTGCATCAAGTGCATCACGCATCCGCCGGGCCACCTCGATTCCAGCGCCCCGGGTCGGACAACCTCCATCCACTCGACTCCCTTTACGCTCGACGGGCACCACCAAGAACGCCTCGCTGCTCGAAACGAGCCGGTGCCACACAACGCCAAAAGCCAACGCCAACGCCCATCCGGCCACCAGGGCGTGTCACTTGCGCTTCTGAGAACACCATTCGCGCACATTTGGCCATTCAGGGTTGACTTCACGAATTGGTCAATTTAATCTCCAGATTTCCGCAGCCTGCAGTATCTGAAAACGGAGCGCGGGACATTTCTTTTTCTTCCCAGCTGTGCTGTACTGTGTTGTGCTGCACAGTAGAAAACTGCACTGCCGTTGCCCGTACGTCTAGTATCTCTCCTCATTCGCTGTTCAGGGGTATCTCAATCAGCTTCCATCATATCGCCTCAGCACAGCACGTTGGAAGTGAACGGCTCGATGGTTCCACGGATTGGCGCGTCCGTGTCCACATCCCGGAACGGATGAGATGAGAAAGAAGGTTACTTCGGGGCGATCACCCATTTTAAAGGGCTAGTCGAACTGTCGAAGGGTGACAACCCGGAAGATCTGTTGATCTGTTGATCTGCGCCTCTGTGCCTGCGAAGACCGCACTGCCCTTGTCAAATCCTCCACCCCTCCCCGACTCACACACGCCAACAAAATAAAAAACTGATGCTGAGGCTCTGAGACAAGTGTTATCAACCAAGCTGAAGTCCAAGTTCTGTCCTGGATAGCGGACCTCCGCCCCCATCCGCTTCCGTCCCCACCTCTCCCCCTCCCCCTCCCCCATCTGTATTCTCTAGCACTCTCAACGAGCGAGCTGGAAGCGGGTCTGCAATATCCAACTAGTTTCTGGCCGCCACTGGCCAGCTCCGAGATCTTTGGCAGATTTTGCCTCGGGCTATGCAGAGAAACTACCCGCCTGTTGTGTCTGCATTTTATTTGATACCACGAACTGATTGCCCCGTGAGCCAGTTCTTGCTTCACGCCACCTCAACACTGGCTATCGTCCTAGCTCAGCGCAGAGTAAAGCCTCCAGAGTCCAGAAAACGTCAAATCACCCGCTCGAATGCTTTGGGGCAAGCGGAAAACCTTGTGTGCGGCCTAGTCCGGTCTTGCACCGCACTAACTCGGCCTCGCAACGTGTCTTGCGCCTTCATAGCCTCTTCCGGCTGCCGTCAGTGGACTCCTCCGGTGCCTCCCCAGCTTCCTGGCATCTGAGACCTCACTACTCCAACGGGCGGCTTGGACATTAAATCCCGCCCACTACTGGACAGTTTCCCTAGACCGTAGCCCCCTCACCCATCATCCCATCAGGTTCAGATCAGATCACAAAAACATTACCAATCTTCCGAACAACAGATCCTTACCACAACCGCAATGCCTGGTCAGTCTGAGAGCACGCCTGGCTTGTGATCAACTGTCTCATGGACGCCTTACGCAACGGCCACTGTCACCTATATCAGTTGAGACATTCGGCCCGTCCCACAAGAGTCAAGATTTCACTCCGCTATTTTCCCTCCCGATGCCTCACGTGTCACCCCAGAACATGAAGCTTCGACCATCTATGTGGTGACCGGCCTAGAAAGAGTCTTTCCAAATATGGAGGACCCAGAAGTCTCCCAGGAGAGAGTCGAGCCCAACAGCAAGCCAAACGCTCACAACCTCGACGAAGAAGAAGGGGAACCACCTCCCAGGAAGCCCGGGTCGAAAGCACAAGGGAGAAAGAGGACTAAAACGGGATGCTTGAGTAAGCCTAGACCGCCTCAATCTTCACTGACTCGCAGGAAGAAGTGTAGCTGACTCCGGTCTCCTGTTCAGCATGTCGCAAGCGACGTATAAAGTGCGGAGAAGAGAGACCCACTTGCCATAACTGCACGAAATCCAAACGCCATTGCGAAGGCTACAACCAAAGAGTTGTCTTTAAAGACCCTTTGAACGCTTATCGGCCTTCCTTCTCAGCTGCTTCACATGCAGCAATTCCTAGGTTAAGTGCAGTCCAGCCAGGACTTCGCCATGGCGAGGGGTATCCACAGCCTACGTCTGGGCAAACCCCGTTACCTCTTGCCCCAAAGCTCCAAGGAACCTTTGGGCCTTCTAGAGCTGTTGATGTGCCTCCATTACCTGCTGCTACATCACCTGGTAGTGAGCGTCGGGTTTACACTTTCTCTGACATCAAGGGTCCTGCAACAGAAAGTAAAAACTCCCAGCTCAGAGGTTCACCCCCCTTTGGCACCCAGACCGACACCGTCGATCAGTCTCACGTTCCTGATCCCCGACCTAAGCACTCCCCACGAGATCAAGCGACTCACTACGACTTCAACGCCCTAGTTAAAGAGGAGCAGAGAGAATATCCACCCATTACTCCGGCGCAAACAAGTCCACTGGGCTGGCCTGCTGCCGGCCCAAGTAGTGGGTCCCCTTCACATCCGCAGGAACTGTTCAGCGATTCTAACAGACAGTTCGCAGCTGCTGTACCCTTTCACCAAGCTTACCCGACGGCATCTACTTGGGAGCCTATTCCTACTCCAGCTGCGGTCAACCAGTCTTTCCCGGCACTTGCTCAACATCAAACCACTTTCACTGCGAAAGTCGATGGCCAACCACAACCCTTAGAAGGGTCAAATAGGGATCAGGGAACCCTCCCCCCAGGTTGGCAGGGGAATCAGCTTCAAAGCCATGATTATTCGCCACTGGCAACGGAGTGGACGACTGTGCAATCAAGTCCACACGAAGAAAATACATCCGCTATTGTCGAGGATGAGGATGATCCTTTCGATGTCTCCGATGACGATATCACCATGGAGGAGGAAGGGGAGAGTTCTGGGGTGTGGCGGGAAGATATTCAGGATGGCCATCTCAGGAACAATGATCTTGGCATTGTCGTTGCCCTTCAAGCTCAACAGGATAACCAAGGCCTCAGTCTCCGTTCCCTCACATCTTTCATTGACCGCCCAGATATGCTGGCCACCTACACACCATCTCCTCAATCGACGCCTCTAAAGGATCCCATGACTGCTAGAATATTCTGTCACTTCGTCAATGTCACTGGACCATGCATATCCCTATTCGAAAGACACCCAGCTAACCCTTCGCTCATGTTCCAAGGAGTACCAGTGCCCAAATCCCAGCAGAATATATGGGCTTGTACGCTCTCACTATACATTCCTTTAAGTGCCGATGCTCACTGTAATAGACACCCTTCCCACTCTCGCGCTCCAAAACCCTGCCCTCCTGCATGCAATGCTCGCTATCGGCAGCCTCCATATTGCGAAACTTCAGAATGGACCCATCGCTGCATCCTTCAAGCATTACGCAATCGGTCTTCGCAGAGTTGCAAAATCTGTCGGCATCTACAGTCGACGACGACAGCCTGCAACATTGGCCGCTGCAATGCTGCTAGCGTTTTACGAGTGCTGGTGCGCAGATCATCAAAAATGGAGTAACCACCTCCTGGGAGCCAAGCAATTAGTGAGAGAGATTGATTTTGCGGGCATGACTCGATATATAAAGAACAAAACGGCGCGACGACGTCAAGAAGAGCAACAGAGATATCAACAGACTCAGGGGCAAGGAGTCCCATACGGACTCGATGATAGAACCCGATTTCAACCAAATGTTGAAGAAGTCGACGAGAATATAGTCTCGATGTTGATGGGGAAAAGGCTTTTCTATGACCGATACGGTCAAATAATTGACGATAGTGTTTGGGACGGCGCTCAGAGTAAAGAGTATAGTGAAAGAGATCTGGAAATATACGAGACTCAACGCGACCTCTTCTGGTGGTACTGCAAACAGGATGTGTACCAAAGTATTCTTGGCGGAGGCCGTCTCTTGTAAGGTCACTTTGGCACGGGAAAGCTTCGTAGCTAATCGGACGCAGCATGGACTACTCTCTTTGGAGTCATTGCCCACCAAGATCGTCACTGGGCCGCCTCACTGCCACGTAAGGAAAACCTTACATATCTTATATACCCACTGCTAACGAATAATAGCTATGGCACATATGACCACCTCATACTTCTCATGGGTCGCCTCGCAGACTTTGCTTCCAAAGACTTGAAGAGAAAACGACTGGTCATGAAAGCCAACGGAGGTCATTGGAAACCGCCACCAGAATACATGCAGATGCAGGCTCAAGCAGCTCAGGCGTCTGGCTCGCAGGAATTTCCGCAGACTCCTCCAAAGCAGCCCCAGATGCCTACGTTTAGCGGCATGGTTCCCGGAGTCCATGAGGCCCAGCTCCCCATGGGATTTGAGCCATCGAGAGAGGACTCCTCCCCCGGAAGCACGCAAAGCAACGATATAGACCTACAAGCACGCACTCAGGAAGCCGAAGAGGAATGGCAGGAAATCCGAAACGCTTTTGGTGTGCTCGAGGACTACTTCGGGGAAGATTTCCAGGCCCTTGGCCCGGAATTCTCTGAGCCGATGGATACACCTTTTGGACCAGCTCTTAAGTATCGTACATATGCTATCGCTGGTATCTGGATGAACTTTTATATGGGCCTAATTGTTTGCCATCGGGCACATCCATCAATGCCTCCTGCGGCCATGATGGCTGCTGGGATCGCAGCCAGACAGACTGCTTCTTTTGCGACCGAACTTGGTCGCGTAGCGGCGGGGATTGCTCCTGATTGCAGCTTGACAACTCAAGTTAACCCCACTGTTGGCGCAGCCTTGATCGAGTCGTCGATTTGTCTCTTCATTTCCGGCGTACAAGTACGTACAGGTTAACTTTTTGACGCGCCCATGCTGACGATCAATTTAGTACCAAAACGCAGCCCAGCGCGAATGGACTGTTCGTAGACTTCGCGATATCGGTCGTCTAACTGGATGGCAAACAGCATACGCCGTTGCTGCAGGCTGTGAATCATCATGGGTCAGAACTTACGAGGCGGGCAAAGGCCCACCATATGCCAAAACCTTTGAGGGAAAAGTGGTTCCCGATATTTTGATCAGTTCGAGGAGGATTGATAGAGCACTCTTGGGATTAAGTGCTGACGAGAGGAAATCGGCGATCGAAAGGTCGGATCGAGTGCATTATGCCTTGGGAGTACTTAGCATCCAGGAGGACTTCGAGAACTTGGACCTGGATGGTAATGAGAGCCAACCACCTCCCATGTAAATAATCTCAGAGATGGTAAAAGTTGATGCATTTTGGGGGGTTGGCCGGGGCTATACTCACAACAAGTGGAATCTGAGACTTTGATCATTAAGAGATCATTCCAAGCTGTGGAATGCCAATTTCGTCTCTAAGTTGACTTCATTTTTCCTCTTAACTCCGTAGGTTTACAAGCCTGTCTTTGCAATGCAGGTATCGTCCTCTCAGTTTGCCGGTAATCTCTCAACAACTACGGCCATCTCCTCATCTGTGTAGATCCGGAAGCCCTTCTCCTTGGTCACGCTCGCCAATTGGACGTTCTTCGAGTCGAGCTTCTCTTCCATCACTTGCTTCAAAGTCTTCAGAACCAGTGTCTCGGCTTCCTCGATGGTAAGAGACTAGCATAAAGTTAGGTAAGACACAGCCCAAGACCATCACAATCATACCTTGTGAAACTCGTTCTGCAATTCAGCCTGGGCACCCTCCGAGCCTGATCCAATAGCCTTCGCATCATATCTGTAGAAGGTCCCACTTGGCTCTGCATGGTACAGCTGTGGTCCATCCTCATCATAACCCGCAATTAACAGAGCAACACCAAATGGTCTACTCATAATGCTCTCCTCGCCGTCAGCACCCTCACCGAATCTCAGTGCCAGATCACAAATAGCCTGCGTACAGCTCTCGACTCTCAAAGGCTCATTGTAATGGAATGCGTGATTTTGAGACTCTACCCGAGCATGCTCGACCATCGATCGTGCATCGGCTTGGAGTCCGGACATAGCGCAACCGATATGGCGGTCGATTTCGACAATCTTTTCGACGGATGAGGTTTCGAGAAGGGTAGACGTGACTCGCTTTTCGACGCCTAAGACCACACCTCCACCTGTAGCTACTCCGATTGCTGTTGATCCTAGTTTGATCGCCTCCAACGAATATTCAACCTGGAACAGACGTCCTTCCGGTGAGAAGGTGCTGTTTGAGAGATCAGTTTCCTGCTAAGGCTATACGGTCTGGAGAAGCTCCACTGAGCAAGAGGCTAACATACTTGATACCCCGATCTGTTGCAGCGTCAGTGGCAATTCTGAGAAGTGGTGGTGGAGCTCTGGGTCACTCACCGTATTCTGACCGAGCAATAAACATTTTGACGAGATTGGAGAGTCAGTTGGGGAAGTATGGAGGGGTCGAAACCAAGCCAGTAAGCTGTAGAGAGACTCGTAGAATCTTAAATTGTGTCGTTGAGTGGAGAAGAGCAGATAGGTACAGGTGAGGCTGGAAATGTAAAGTCCTCGTCTAGGCAAGAAGGTCCACGAAAGCTCTCAGGTACAGCCGAGCACCCCCATTTTAGGTCTAGCTTCCTGGCGTGTTTGTCGCGCTCCAGCATCGCGCGTCTCCCAGCCAGAAATCACGATCAACATCACCACGGAAAGTCAACAGCGTTAATATCTGCTTCTCGCGGCATGATATGCTGGCGCTCCTTGGCCATCAAACGCAAATGTGATTGCCATGTCTTCTTCGTCCACAGCCAGAGTATCGTCACGTGTTGAACGCAGGACGACCAACGACAATGGGAGCGCACAACCCCGCGCTCCATCCGGGCAGGCTGGAGGCAGAGGTGAGAGGCTGGATCCAAGAAGGGCGCAATCACCACAACCCTCAGCGTCAGGAACAAGTCATAAAAGGACAGCTTCAGGCTCACAGCGCACGAACAGGGCGGTAGAAGAGAGGAGGACGGAAAGAGTGCAAGTCACAACAAGAGAGACTTTAACAACGAGAACAAGAAGCCCAGATAGACGCCCTGCTCCTTCAGCACAACCTTCGGAACGCCAGCGGCCAGCTGAGCCAAATAGAGCATATTCTGGGGACCCTCGACCGAAACCAGGCAGGCCAGAAACGCTTCCCCAAGGTAAGACTTATTTCTGTGAAAACTTTAGGACCACAAAATTCTGATAGTAATTTGTTAGCACTATGGAACCCAGAAGTCTCTTTAGTACCGCATACATCTGCCCCTTTAGCATCACGAATATCGATTCCGCCACTCGCATCTCACGCCCCGCAATCGTTGCAGCCCAAACCGCTCCACGAGTTGTCTTTGGAAGTGCAGGAGGCCGCAATCCTGGAGGATCTTCTTATGGTTTTTATGGGCTACGAAGGACAGTATGTACGATTTGCAAAGACCTACAACCCCGCAGTGGAGAAGGACCGGCTCGCAGGACCTGGGTACAAGATTCTGCCCGGATTGGACCCCAGCCTACAAGACCTTACCACGACAATGTTGAAAATGGCAACTCATTATGGTGCGGTTGAGTCTTTCGTGGAAGTTCAAAGCCGAGATGAATTTGGAGCCGTCAACCACGCCCTTTGTGCTGCTATTCGGAAACTCCTACAGGATTACTTGATCATGATTGTTCAACTAGAGACCCAGTTTCTCACCAGTCCGTCCTTTACTCTGCATATACTCAACCTCCACACCCTTCCAACCAGCCATATGATGTTCCAGTTATACTCTTTAGCTCACGAGATACTGAAAAGAAATTCCATGCTGGAGGAGGATGAAGACTCTGACGATGGCTATGACGATATCGAGAATATCCTGGAGAGTCTCAGGGAGGGCGGGGATCTTGGACCGGGAAATATACCTGGAAAGAAAATTTGCAAGGGCGGCAGTGTCCTTGGTCTCATCACGAAGCGATTGGAAACGATGTCAGGTGACCCGGCTGCTCGGTCCCTGCTCACTTCATTATTGCGGGATGCCAGCCGCCCGTATATGATCATGCTGAACGAGTGGTTGCATCACGGAAGTATAAAGGATCCTCATGCTGAATTTTTGGTGAGAGAGCAGAAGAGCATCAAGCGTGAAAGGTTAGAACAGGATTATACCGATGAATACTGGGAGAGACGATACACCATCCGAGATCACGACGTGCCGCCACAGCTTGAAGGAGTCAAGGACAAAGTTTTGCTGGCAGGGAAATACCTCAATGTGGTTCGGGAGTGTGGTGGCGTCGATGTCAGCAAGGCTGTTACTGATGTCCCTCGATCATTTGACGACAATCGATTCTTGGACAACGTCAATAGCGCCTATGCTCATGCCAACGAGTCGCTCCTCGCACTCTTACTTACTACACATGCCCTCCCCGCTCGCCTACGATCACTCAAACACTACTTTTTCCTCGATCGGTCAGACTTCTTCTCCTACTTCCTCGAGCTTGGTACATCTGAGCTCCGAAAGCCCGTCAAGAATGTCAATACAAGCAAACTACAGTCACTCCTGGATCTGGTCCTACGGCAGCCTGGCAGTGTTGCGGCACAAGATCCGTTCAAGGAAGACATCAAAGTTGAGATGAATGAGGTCAGCTTGACAAACTCATTGACTCGGGTCGTCAATATTTCCGGTATAGAGCAAGGGGAAACGCTTCAGACTCCTGCTTCCCAGCCGACCAATGAGAGTGATAAGGCAGCTGTCGGCTTCACATCTCTTCAACTAGATTATTCCGTCCCGTTCCCCGTCTCTCTAGTCATTAGCAGGAAGACTGTCTGGAGATACCAAGCCTTGTTTCGATACCTCCTCTCCCTGCGATACCTGGAGCAACAACTTGTTTCATGTTGGCAAACTCACAATAGAGCTGCTAGCTGGTCACATAAGAGCTCAAATCGAGATGTGGAAATGTGGAAACGACGGGTGTTCACGCTGCGTGCTCGTATGCTTGTCTTCGTTCAACAACTTCTCTACTTTTGCACGGCCGAAGTCATTGAACCAAATTGGCAGGCACTGATGGCGAAGCTCAATGCGAAGGAGGATAGCAAGGGCGGTGCGTCTCCCGTTCGGACGGTTGATGAGCTTATGCAGGATCATGTCGATTTCCTCGATACGTGCCTGAAAGAATGCATGCTCACCAACAGCAGATTATTGAGGGTATGATTCCAAGGCCTTGCAGGAGTGACCTTACTAAATTATTTTTAGATTCATTCGAAGTTGATGCAGACATGTACATTCTTTGCAACATATACCCCTTGGTTGACGAGAGAACTAGAAAGGATGGATCCGGACCTTTCGGGCACAGACAAGCCTGCCCAGATGAATAAACAACAGTGGGATCGATTCAAGGAAACCCAAACTCAAAAACATGCCGATTCAACAGCTTCAAATTCCGCTGGCGGTGGTTTGACTGATGAGGCTCGACTTGAAAAGCTTGAAAAGATGTTTGAGACCATCCAAAAGTATGAGATCAATTTCAGCAGACATTTGCAAATTCTTCTAGACGCCTTGAACCATTATGCAGCCACAGAAACGGTGGTGTTATTGGGACTTTGCGCACGGCTGAGCACTGCCAACCAGGGAACCCAGTATAGCGGGCTTCAAGCTAATGAAGATGGAGGAGCTCAGGCATGACAAGAATAGAAAATGATGCTTTGCAGCGTATTTGTGTTTTCGGCGTCAATGATACCATCGTCGGTTCGGCCAAGGTCTAGAAGTTTGGCGTTCCCATGTGTATGAAGGGTGTGTACAAATATAATGGACAATTCATGCAAAAGGATAGATGAAACACAACACGACCAAACAAGCGAACGAAACTCGCAACTCGAAACTTCATATGACAAGACAGAGTCGTTTGTTACAATTGG
>Ga0307515_10016816_pt1 | contig 13375 bp, 10 predicted proteins | sample 17_EM_MG_FD_194513 | JGI IMG/M metagenome (GOLD analysis project Ga0307515, IMG submission 194513) | Populus trichocarpa ectomycorrhiza microbial communities from riparian zone in the Pacific Northwest, United States - 17_EM | ecosystem: Host-associated > Plants > Roots > Unclassified | place...
AGATCTCGTCGGCATCTTCTGGCGCGGCAAGTGGTTGATCGTGGCGGTGACCGCGGTCAGCGTATTGATCGCGGTCGGCGCCGTCTTAATCGCACAGAAAGAATACACGACAGATATGTTGATTGCTCCGGCATCTGAGGACTCGAGCCGCATGGGCGGGATGGGGTCCTTAGTGTCGCAGTTCGGTGGGCTCGCCTCGTTGGCCGGCATCTCGGTCGGGGGCAGCACGAAAAAAGTGGAGTCACTGGCCATTCTGCAGTCCGGCGCGCTCGCCGAAAACTACATCCGCAATCACAACCTCATACCCGTTTTATTCTCCGATCTGTACGACGCGAAGAAGCGCGCGTGGAAAACGAAGAACGGCAAGAGCCCAACGCTTTGGCAGGCACAGCGCTACTTCCGGAACAACGTCATCAAGGTCAGTGAGGATGCGAAGACCGGTCTGGCGACATTGTCCGTCACCTGGACAGATCCGGCCGTTGCCTCTCAATGGGCCAACGATCTGGTGAAGATCACGAACAATTTTCTGCGTGAGAAGGCCGCGCGCGAGTCGGAAAGAAACATCGCTTACTTGAACGAGCAAGTTTCCAAGACCACGGTCGTGGAGGTGCGCAAGGCCATCTATGCTTTGCTCGAGAATGAGATCAAGGCCTCGATGCTTGCGCGCGGTAATGAAGAGTACGCATTGAAGGTGATCGACCCCGCGGTTGCGCCGGAGCGCCCATCGTCGCCGAAGCCTTTGCTCTGGGTCGCGATAGGCGTGCTCGGCGGCGGCTTGTTGTCTGCCGTAATCGTGCTCGTTCGCCACGGCTGGGTCGGCGGTGCGCGTAAAGAGCCCGAGCCGGTGGTCGACGAGCCGGTCAACGAGACGGCAATGCTTCCTCCATCTTCTCTTCCGGAATCATGAAGACGTTGTCGTATTCGTAGACGTCTTTGATTTGATGCCGCCTGATTTGCCCATCCATATAGATGAAGGGCACATACCCCAAGGCGGCGCAGTACGAAATCGTATCTACGCTGCGCGCTTCAATTCCCGCATTCGGATCGTCTCCCACTTCGAGGGTCACGATCGGGCGAATCGATTCGAGTGTGCTGCGCAGGCCTTTGAGAATTTCCAGCTCGGCGGATTCCGCGTCGATCTTGATGAGCCGTGGTTTGAGGCCGTGCTCGCGAATATATTCATCCAATTTCACGCACGAGACATCGTAAACGCGAGTCGTGGTCTTCGCTCCCTCCGGAACCATTTTCGGCTTGACGAGCGAGTTGTGAGAGGACCAGGCGACGCCGAGATCGGTCAAGCGAATGGTCTTTGGCTCGGACCATGCGGCCTTGTTCTCGACGCGCACGTTCGGGAATTCTCCGGTATTGCGGCGGTTGACGCGAAACGTGGACGGCGTGGGCTCGAAAGCCACGATCCGCCCGGTTTCGCCGACGAGCTTGTGCGCCAATAGCGAGAAGTAGCCGTAGTGGCTACCCACGTCCATGAAGCAGTCGCCCTTGCGCAGCACCTCGATGAAGAGTGCGGTCAAGCCTTCCTCGAAATACCCGTACCGGTAAATGAACGTGGACACGGGCTCGGGAAGCGTCAGATGCATGCTGCCGCCCCAGAAGGTCTGGGCTTGTGTTTCAATTACCGTTTGCAGCCGAACCGACGCTTCGGACACCAGGAATCGAAAGGGGCGGCGGATCAGTTTCTGCGCCTTGCTCAGCGAGCTGAACGGCGCCGCTTGATGCCGGAGACGATGACGCAGAGATTCGCGATCGGGAGTTAGATTGTCAGTGAAGCTCACGCAGATGAAATCCGATGGTTAAACAGATGTTGGAAAGCTCGTTCGGCACGCCCGCCATGCAAAGGCTTGCCCGATGTCCCGCCTGCGGTTGTTCCGACCTGCGGCCTCATCTGGCGAGCGAAGATTATCATTACGGGAATCCCGGCATCTTCAACGTTGACGTTTGCTCCGAGTGTGAACTGTGGGTCTTGTCGCCACTACCGGACGCCAAGACGCTCGCGGGCTTCTACCCTCAGGACTACTACTCATTCGAGCCTCCGAGCCTCGAGTCGGGATGGAAACCCCGGCTGCGAAAGCTGCTCGGCATGCGGCGCGAAACCTGGGTTCCGGCATTTCCGCGACCTGGCACCATGCTCGATGTCGGCTGTGGCGCGGGCCAATACCTACTCGAGATGCGCGATCGCGGGTGGAAAGTGCAGGGCTCCGAGCTCAGCCGCTCGGCAGCGGACGCGGGACGCGCCGCGGGGCTCGATATTCGCGGCGGAGAGTTGATGGACGCCGGCTTTCCCGCGGACAGTTTCGATTTTGTGAGGCTGAATCATTCCTTCGAGCACATTCCGAATCCGGCCGCGATTCTGAGTGAGATTCGCCGGATCCTCAAGCCTGCGGGCAAGCTCTTCATCGGCGTGCCCAATGCACAAGGGCTGTGGGCGCGACTCTTCGGGCGATACTGGTGGTATCTCGGGTTGCCCGTGCACACCTTCAGCTACAACCCGAAAAATATTCGGCTGATGCTCGAAGCGAACGGATTTCGTGTCGAGCGATTGCGCTTCTATTCGGAATTCGTCGGCTTGATGGGCAGCCTGCAGATCTTCGCCAATCGGCATCGCGTTCCGCGCAGCTCGGACGGACCGATCGTCAGAAGCTGGCTGTTGCGGCCGTTCGCCCAATATCTTTCGCGGTTGCTGGATCTGTTCCGCCTCGGTGATTGCATCGAGGTCATCGGCGTCAAAGCCGGCAACCCGCGCGTGGTGCGATGAGGCAGGCCCACTTCTCGGTGTACTGCGCGCGATAGCGCGGGTGTACGTGGTTAGGGCTGTCGCCGAGCTGATCGTCGTCGATCCAAAAGGGCGTTCGGCCTTCGAGGCGCACCGCGGCCGGCAATACCTTCGGAATCGTTTCGATGTAAGCGCGCGCCACCGCTTCCTGCTTGCGCGCATTTGGGCCGATGGCAAGCGCGCAGCGGATGCCGTGTGTGCGGCATAGATTCGCAATGCTTCGCAGCGCTTTGACGTTCGAGAGCGATACGGGCAAAAGCTTCAGGTCGGCGGGGATGTCCGCCGCATGCAGCGGCGCGGCCTGGCGAATGTAGTCGCCATCCAGAGGATCTTGTCCCTGCAGCAGCAGGGCTTGCTGAGTGGCCGCGGTAGCTTCACGTAAGTCGACCAACTTGAAAGCGGACTCGAACAGAGATGCATCGCGTAAGGTTTGCGCGACCCGCCGGGCGTCGATCTGCCGCTCCAGAACATCGATGGCTTGCACGATCCAGATCTGTTGGGGAGCACCGTGACGGGCGATGTACTGCTGCAACATCTCCAAGCAGCCGGGTACTGCATACGCCCCTGTGAGCGCAAGGTTTGCGACTACCTTGCCTGAGAGTCGCGAGGCGAGCTCAGCATCCAGGGAATTTCCGAGCGAGCTGTCTCCGACAAACACCACGTCGGCGCGGCGATCGAGTTTTGCCTTCTGATGCGCGATGAGCTCACGCTCCACGGTTCGATACTGTGCGTTGACCCCGCCGATCAAGAGTAGTCCCAGGACGGCGGTGCCGAAGAAACTAATGAGTGTGCTGCGCATGCGCTTCAGAACTGAAAATACAGAAAGGGTGAATCGCCTTGCATGAGCCCGAGACTGACCACGAGCGCGACGCCGCAGGCGATAGCCAGTACTTTGAGCTGCGCAGCGCTCATCGGTCGTCCGCCTTCCAGCCTTGAGAAGAATTCGGGCAAGTTGGGGCAGAAGAATGCGATGCCGGCCGCGGCGCCCAGCCAGCCAAGCACATGCGGCACGGAGATACCCGAGCGTGCGGCGATGGGCAGAAGGCCCTCGAACACGAAGCCGGAATATTGCGGTGAGCTGGCAAGCGAGCCCAGGCTTGCGGGGAGACTGATGCCGTTCATACCGAGAAGCCCTCGATAGATCCTGCCGGCCGTGGCCGCGGTGTCCGCACGGAATGGAATCCAGGCCAGCAGGACAGCGAGAAACGTGATGGCGATGCCGGTGAGTTTGGCCAGCCAAGCAGGCAGAAAGCCGGCCAGCCCCTGCGGCACGACCGCGCGCCATGCGTGATTCACGATGAGATACAACCCGTGCAGGCCACCCCACAGCGCGAATGTCCAGGCGGCTCCATGCCACAAGCCGCCGAGCACCATCGTGATCATGAGATTCCGATAGCGCTGCGTTTTGCCGCGGCGGTTGCCGCCGAGCGGGATGTACAAATAGTCCTTCAGAAAGGCCGACAGCGTCATGTGCCAGCGGCGCCAGAAGTCCGTGATGCTCGCGGCCTTATAAGGCGAATTAAAATTGATAGGCAGGGCGATGTTGAAGAGTTTGCTGATGCCGATGGCCATGTCGCAGTAGCCGGAGAAATCGAAATAGAGCTGGAACGTATAGGCGAGCGCGCCGACCCATGAATCGGACAGCGTCGGCATGGCGCCTTCCCGCGCGGCGCCGAAGACGGCATCCGCATAGGGCGCGAGGCCGTCGGCGATCACAACCTTCTTGAACAACCCTAAGCTGAAAAACAGCACGCCGAGCGTGACGCTGTCGATATTGGGTTTGTAAGTGGAGGCCAGCGCGAACTGCGGCATCATTTGCTTGTGATGCAGAATCGGGCCGGCGATCAAATGCGGAAAATACGTGACGAACAGTCCGTAGTGAACGGGGCTGCGCTCGCTGGCTTCGCGGCGATAGGCATCGACCAGATAGGCGATCTGCGTGAACGTGAAGAAGGAAATGCCGATCGGCAAGTCCACATCCACGGCGGGTAGCACATTCCCCGGGCTCAGAAATGCATTCGCGGTGCGAATCAGAAAGTTGGCGTACTTGAAAAAGCCGAGCAGCCCGAGATTGAACACCAGCGCGTAGACAAGCAAAGCGTGCTTGCTCGTGAGCGCGGACCCGGATGAGCGCGGACTCAAGATCGCCTTGCCGAAGAGATAATTCACGACGATCGACGTGATGAGCAGCGGCAATGCGGAGAGGCTCCAGTAGCCGTAGAAATACAGCGAAGCCGCCGCAAGCCACGCCGCACCGAGGGTTGCGCTGCGCGCGCCTAGCAGGAAGAACACCGCCCATGCGAGCGGCAGAAACACGAAGATGAACTGATAAGAGTTGAAGAGCATGGGGCGATTCGTCATCCGAAGTGATGTTCAGGAAGCGCATTTCGGAACGTCGCCAAACGCCAACGCATGGGGGCGTGGGTCGTGTGTGTACAATTCCCGGCCGCGGTGTGGACAATTTCACCGTGTCGCTGTCGTCAACCTTGCTCAACAGCCTCGCTCGGCTGGTCGAATTTTAGTTATCTTGGCGGCCGGCCTGCCACTCTTTTCCGCTCCGGCGTCAAAGGCTTGGGGGGACACCTGACATTCGGGAAGTCGCAGATGTGTCGGGCGGATGGTCGCGGATCGAGCTTGTCCGCAAACGCAGGGTCATCAAGCTGAACGGCGCTCATCACTAGCCTACCCGGCTCCAGTTGGCTATCGAGAAGCCCTCAATGTCGTCGAGTTTCGGCTTGCCGTGGTACCAGGCTTCGCCCCTCTCACGTGCGACGCACTCAGCGGCGCGATGCCTTTCCGATCGGTGGACGGCCGATATTTGTCATTAGGCGGCTGCATACGCCCGACAGCGAGCGGCGTATTTATCCTCTGAAGTGATTTGCGTTGAAGCGGTCGGCGTGAGCTCAAAAGCGCTGCGAATGGGGCGGTGAATAGTCGCCAAATGCCAACGTGGCAAGCATCCGGTGCGTCCGGTCCGCCGCCATAGTGTGGCCAAATCTCCCCATGCTACTATCACCGACTTTATTCAGCCGGCTCTCGGCCAACGTAGATCTGTCAATCCGTGATCTGGCCGCTTGCCGGCCAGTCTTTGTTCCGTACGCGTCAAGGCTAGAGGCGATGAAGATTTTTTTGTACGTCTCGCACGGATTTCACGTGCGCAATCTGCTGGACTCCCGCCTCCTCGATCGTTTGCAGACTGTCGCCGATGTCGTGATTCTCGTAAGCCAAGCGGATTTGGAGCATTGCAGAGCGGACTATGCGGGAAACCGCGTGAGCGTAGAGCCTATTCTTCTGGAACGTCGAGTGATCGATGCGCTGTTCGAGATCGTTCGCAAGCGTATCGTCATCAAACCAAACCGAGCGCTAACCACTAGCTTATTCTCCGATCATGAGCGCCGTACCCAACCGATCCGCCACGCCTTTGAACGTGTCCTGCACAAGTCGCTGGGCCGGTGGCGGCTGGTGCGCCAAGCATGGCTGGCGTTCGAGCGACTTCTCGTTCCCGGCCGTGAGTTCGACAGCGTATTCGCTCGTCTGCAGCCGGACCTGGTGGTCACCGCGAACTACGGAACGGACCCCAGCACTATTCGCCTGCTGAGAGCAGCGCGTCGCCATCGCATCCCCAGCCTCGCTATCGTGCCGAGCTTCGACAACCTCACTTCCAAAGGCGTCATCGGCGCTCCTATGAGCCGTCTGATCGTTTGGAACGAGATCATGCGGCACGAAGCGGACGACCTTCACGATATTCCTCGCGACCAGGTCGCCGCTTGCGGGCCGATTCAGTTCGACATTTATGCGGACCCGTCTCGCTGGGCTAAACGCGATGCGGTCTGGCGCGCCCACGGCCTGGACCCGAGCCGCCCGACGTTTGTGGTCGGAACCATTACGCCTGTTTATTTTCCATACAACACGGATGTGATCGAGCTCATCGCGGAAGCGATTCAAGACGGCCGCCTGCCGAGCACAGCTCAAATCCTGATTCGGTTGCATCCGCAAGTCGTCGACGACGCACACTTCGGCGATAACCTCGACGTTTACAAGCAATTGGTCGAGCGTTATCCGTTCGTCAAATTGAACATCCCGGCGGTGCGGCGCTGGAAGAAGCTGAAGCCGCCGGCAAAAGACGACATGGCGATTCTGGCCACGATTCTCGCAAACGCCGCCGCGGTAGTGGTGCCTGCTTCCACGCTCGCTGTAGATGCCGCCGCGGTCGATACGCCGATTGTCGGAATCGGTTTCGACGGCAAGAGCCACCAGCCTCCCGAGCTGTCGGTTGCGCGCTACTACGACTTCACGCACTACAAGCCGATCACGCGCAGTGGCGCAGTGGCCGTGGCCGGGTCGCGTGAGCAGCTCATTGATTTTCTCAATGAGGCTTTACAGCACCGCGCGGCTCGTGCAGATAAGCGCCGCAGTTTGGTTAACACGATGATCGAGCGACACGACGGGCATGCCGTGGATCGCATCATGGCGGAAATCGAATCGATGTTGCCGTCACGGTCGGGATCGCATGTCGCGCTAAAGTATGGTTGAAGCACAGCGTGCCACGCGCCGCATCACTGCGGGCTGACGCGCACCACTGGGTCGCGGAAATTACGCCAAGACAAGCGGCCCACGGGCAAAGGCCGGTTACCGGCACTCGCGCAGCTCGACGAGGATGATCGGCATGCAATCGAGCAACAAGGAACGTCGGATTACGTTTACGTCACGGGAAGTCGGCCGTCTTACTGAGCGGCCTTTCAGGATAGACATCAAAGAGCCATGTACAAAGTAAAGATCTTCGGCGCCGGATCGATCGGCAATCACCTGGCGCATGCTTCGCGCAACAAAGGTTGGGGGGTCACGCTGACGGACATCGATCGAGCTGCGCTCGATCGCACGCGTGACAGCATTTATCCCACGCGCTACGGCAAGTGGGATGAAGCGATCGTGCTCAAAGATTCGCACGACGCGCTCGGTGATCCGGCGGATATCGTCGTCATCGGCACGCCACCGGATACCCATATTCGTATCGCGCTCGATGTTATGGAGCGCTCCTTGCCGAAAGTGCTGCTCATCGAGAAACCGCTGTGCGGGCCGGATCTCAAGGGCGCGCAGCAGCTTTATGATACGGCCAAGCGTCGCGGCATCTTCGTCGGCGTGGGTTACAACCATTGCCTCGCGCTGAGCACTCGGGCCGTTGACGACGCGCTAGCAGGCGGAACGCTGGGTCCCATCCAGTCCATTTCCGCTCGCACGCGCGAGCATTGGGGCGGCATTTTTAAAGCGCATCCGTGGCTCGCCGGACCCCAAGACACATATCTGGGCTTCGCAAGTCGAGGCGGCGGCGCGGTGGGCGAGCACTCTCATGCCATCAACATCTGGCAGCATTTCGCGCACACGATCGGCGCGGGAAAAGTCTCTGAAGTGTCAGCCACGCTGGAAATGGTTTCAGAAGGTGGCGCGCACTACGACAGCTTGGGTTTCTTGACGCTGCGAACCACTGAAGGTTTGCTCGGCGATGTCGTGCAGGATGTCGTCACCGCGCCCACGGATAAGAGTGCGCGCATTCAAGGTCGAGACGGCTACGTAGAGTGGCATGTCAACTACGCTCCCAATGCGGATGCATACAAAGTGGGCGCGGCAGGCAAAGCCGTAGAGCCGACTTTGGTTCCCAAAACTCGTCCGGACGATTTCAGAGTGGAAGTCGAGCACGTCGACGACATTCTGAGCGGCAAGGTGAAAGGCGACGCATCGCCGATCTCTCTCGAACGCGGTCTCGACACCATGATGGTCATTGCAGCGGCCTTTAAATCGAACGAATTGGGCCGGCGCGTGCGCATCGATGCTTCCGGCGGCTACACGCCTGAGGCGATCCGCTGAAAAGCGGAAGGACAGAACATGAAGCAATTCAATCTCAACGATCTTTTTGTCTACGACCTGGCCAACAATCACCAGGGCGATCTTGCGCACGCCGAGCACATCATTCGCGAAATCGCCCGTGTGAATAACGCTGCGGGTGTGCGCGGCGCGATCAAATTCCAGTTTCGGCAACTCGATACTTTCATCCATCCCGACTATCAGTCGCGCATGGATCTGAAATACATCAAGCGCTTCCAGGAAACACGGCTGGGCGCGGACGGCTTCGTGAAGCTCGCGAAGCTGATCAAAGAGCTCGGTCTGTACACCATGTGCACACCGTTCGATGAGCCTTCCGTCGATGTCATCCTCGACATGGGCCTCGACATCATCAAAGTCGCGAGCGCCTCGGCGGACGATCGGCCGTTGCTGAAGCGAGTGGCCGCGGCCGGCAAGCCGCTGGTGGTATCGACGGGCGGCCTGCGCACCGAAGAGATCGACTGGCTCGTGAACTATCTCGAGTGCGAGCACGTGAATTTCGCGCTGATGCATTGCATCTCGATCTATCCGTCGGCGGACGACAAGCTCCAACTCAATCAGATCGGCTCGATGGTGAACCGTTATCGCGGCGTTCCCATTGGCTGGTCGACTCACGAAGATCCGAACAACACCGTTCCCGTCCAACTTGGCTATGCGAAGGGCGCGCGCTTGTTCGAGCGTCACGTGGGCTTGAATACGGACAAGTACAAACTCAATGCGTACTCGTCTACACCGACGCAAATCGAGAAGTGGTTGGCGGCATATAAAGATGCGCGCAGCATGCTGGGCGCGGACGAGCGTATTCCCACCTCTCTAGAAGAGCAGAAGACGCTGAAGGAGCTGAAGCGCGGAGTCTACGTGCGCTCGGCCGTTGCCGCGGGCGAGCAGCTCACGGCGGACAAAGTGTTCTTTGCCATGCCGATTCACGAAGGGCAACTCATCAGCGGCCAGTGGCATGCGGAGATGATTGCGGATAAAGACTATGCCGCGAATGCGGCGGTGACTGAAGATCTGGCGGGCGTCGAGACGTCGGACGAGCAGTACATTTACCAGATCATGCTGCAAGTGCGCGGCATGCTTGCCAAGGCGAATGTGCACATCAATGAAGATGCGTCCATCGAGATCTCTCATCACTACGGCTTGCGGCGCTTTCGCGAATACGGCGCCATCATCATCACCTGCATCAACCGCTCCTATGCAAAGAAGCTGGTTATTCAGCTGCCGCGCCAGAAGCATCCGTACCATCATCATCAAAAGAAAGAAGAGACTTTTCAGCTCATCGACGGCGACTTGGAGATCGTGCGCGACGGCGAGCGCTTCAAGCTGCGCCCTGGAGATGCGTTTCTCGTCGAGCCGGGCAAATGGCACAAGTTCCATACGCTCGACGGCGTGATCATCGAAGAAGTTTCGACCACGCACTACAACAACGATTCGTTCTACGAAGACCCAGCCATCGCGAAGATGAAACGCGAGGACCGCAAGACGAACGTGGACAATTGGCTGGCGTATTTCCGCGCCAAGCATGCGCTTTGATGCAGTCATCTTCGATTTCGACGGCACGCTGGTCGCATCGGCCGAATCGAAGTACGAAGCGTTCTTTCGCATCTTTCCGGATACACCGCAGCATCGCGAAGTGATTGCTGCGGTGTTGAAGGATGATCCGGACGGCTCGCGCCATGTCGTCATTCCGCGCATGGTCGGGGCGCTCGGGCGCTTAGGTTTGATCGAGTCGAGCCGGGAAGAAAGCATGCGACGGGTCGAGCGATACGCCGATGCGGTGTTCGATATCGTAAGTCGCTGCGATGAGTTGCCGGGCGCCACGGACATTCTCGTGGAGTTGAAACAATCCGGCGTGCCGGTTTACATCAGCTCGAACACGCCTCAGGAATCGATCGAGAAGCTGGTGCAAGCGAGAAAATGGGATTCGCTCGTCAGGATGGCCTACGGGTATCCGGCCGCGAAAGCACAAACGGCGCGCGCCATACTTGATGAGTTGGGCATCGAGGGCAGCAAGCTCGCTGTGGTCGGCGACGGCGTTTCAGACCGCGAATCGGCGGCGGAGGTGGGGGCAATCTTCTTTCCCATCGACCAGCCGCTCGATCTGTCGAAGCATGCGATGAGCTGGGGACTTCTGAATGTTGGGTCATAAAAGAGTGCTCGCCGTCGTCCCGGCGCGCGGCGGCAGCAAGGGCGTAAAGCTCAAGAACCTGCGTCCGATCGGCGGAGTACCGCTGATTGCGCTCGCCGGCCGTGTCGTTGCGCAAGTGCCGGCTATCGATCGCGCGGTGGTCTCGACAGATCACGAAGAAATCGCGCAAGTTGCGCAGACCGCAGGTCTCGCCGCGCCATTCTTTCGCCCGGAGTCTTTGTCCGGCGATCGTATCGCGGACTGGGATGTGCTGGTCCACGCGCTCGTTGAGATGGAAAAGCTGGATGGTGTTACGTACGACATCGTGCTGATGCTGCAGCCCACATCCCCGTCACGCACTCCCGAACACGTGAATGAGACATTGCGGGCGCTTGTCGACAATCGTTGGGATGCGGCGTGGACACTGAGTGAAACCGATAGCAAGGCCCACCCGCTCAAGCAGCTCACGGTCGCCGCGGATGGTGCAATGGATTACTACGACCCGGCCGGTGCCCGCATCATCGCCCGGCAACAACTGACTTCTGTTTATCATCGCAACGGTATCGCCTATGCGATCACGCGCTCTTGCTTGCTCGATCAGAAGTCGATCAAAGGCGCGAAGACCGGCGCGGTGATTATTCAAGGTCCGGTCGTGAATATCGATACGGAGATGGATCTGGAGTGGGCGAACTGGCTGTTGGCTCGTGAGAATGCCGCGGGGCAGGGGAGCGCATGAGCGCTGCGTCTAAGGCATTGCGCGTGCTCATCACGGGAGGTGCTGGATTCATCGGCACCCACCTCGCGCGGCGCTTGCTTCGCGAGCATTGCGAAGTCACGGTGCTCGACAACTTTCATCCGCAGATTCACGCCAAGCCGGAATTGGCCGCGGATATCGCGGGCCTGGTGCGCCTGGTCGTCGGCAGTGTCGCGGACCGAGCCGTCGTCGCCGAAGCCTTGAAGGGCCAGGACATTGTCGTGCATTTGGCTGCGGAAACCGGCACGGGCCAATCGATGTATGCCATCGAGCGTTACGAGAGCGTGAACGGCCTCGGCACCGCCATTCTCCTCGATTGTCTGGTGAACGATGCGGCACGCACGGTTAACAAGCTTGTCGTCGCATCATCGCGCGCTATCTACGGCGAGGGAAAATATTCGTGCGCGCAGCACGATGTGGTGTACCCCGGCGCGCGGGAAGAAAGTACGATGCTGCGCAAGCAGTTCGAGCCGATTTGTCCCGTTTGCTCGCGGCCTTGTTCGGTGCTGCCTACCGACGAAGAGACGCCGCCCAGTCCGTCTTCGTACTACGGCCTGACGAAATACCTGCAAGAGCGCGCGGTGCTGATGATCGCCGGCTCGCTGAATCTGTCCGGCTTCGCATTGCGTTATCAAAACGTCTTCGGCCCCGGACAATCGCTCAAGAATCCGTATACCGGCATTCTCGCGGTCTTCAGCAATCTGGCGCGTCGCCATCAGCCCATCAATGTCTTCGAGGACGGGCTCGAGAGCCGCGATTTCGTCTACATCGACGATGTCGTGGAAGCCACATGGCGTTGCATCGATCCGGCCCGCATCGGAATGGGCGTGTTCAACGTGGGCAGCGGTATTCCTACTACGGTCGGCCAAGTGGCCGCCGGGATCGTGAAGCATTGCGCGAGTCGGTCGACGATCGAAACGACCGGTGCGTTTCGCAAAGGCGATATTCGCCACAACATCGCGGACATGACGCGCGCGAAATCCGCCCTGGGCTTCGAGTCGCGCTGGACGTTCGACGCCGGCCTGCAAAAATTCTTGCACTGGGCTTTGAGCGAAGAGCTGCCGGAAAACCAATATCAAGGGTCGCTTGCAGAGCTGAAGAGTCGAGGCCTGATGCATGGGTGACTCGACACCGCGGCTCGGCATAGTCACGGTCACGTACAACGGCGCGAGCGTGCTCGAAGACTTCTTCAAGTCCATTCGTTCGCAGACGTACACTCACTTCAAGCTCTATGCCATCGACAATAACTCTGCCGATGCCAGCGTCGAAGCGCTGGAGCGCGAGCGCGAAGCGCGCTGCATCATCGTCAAGAACCCTGCGAATCTCGGCGTGGCGGAAGCCAACAATCAAGGCATTCGCATGGCCCTCAACGACGGCTGCAGCCATGTGCTGCTGCTCAATAACGACACGGTTTTTCCGCCGCAACTCTTCGAGCAGTTGATGGCCGCCGGCGCCGCGGGTCATGCGCTCGTCACGCCGAAAATCTATTTCCACGACGAGCCCAAGACACTTTGGTTCGCCGGCGGACGCTTCATGCCTCTCAAAGGGCACGCCATCGAGCACTTGGGTTTCGGCGATATCGATCGAGGCCAGTTCGATGTGCCGCGAAACATGGACTATGCGCCTACATGTTGCCTGTTGATCGCCGCGAGTGTGTTCGAGCGCGTTGGCTTCATGGACGCGCGTTACTTCGTCTACTTTGACGACGCGGACTTCTGCCTGCGCTGCATGAGAGCCGGCATTCCGGTCTGGTACGCGCCGGAGATGATTCTGTACCACAAGGCCGGCACTTCGACGGGCGGGGCGGTTTCCCCATTCGGTGCGCGTA
>Ga0307515_10016817_pt1 | contig 13375 bp, 13 predicted proteins | sample 17_EM_MG_FD_194513 | JGI IMG/M metagenome (GOLD analysis project Ga0307515, IMG submission 194513) | Populus trichocarpa ectomycorrhiza microbial communities from riparian zone in the Pacific Northwest, United States - 17_EM | ecosystem: Host-associated > Plants > Roots > Unclassified | place...
ACATCGGAGAACAAGGCTGCACTGTTCGGCTTTCAAAAGTTATGGAAGAATTAGCAAGGCAATCATTTCGAATCATCAAATTCAGATCTCGCGTATCGCATATTGCCATTTACTTCAATGGGGAGTGACCATCAATTGCAGTTACAACGGAGGGTCCAGAAATCTCGAGCACATGCGAGGCAACATTCTATCTCACAGCACAATTTTCATCCACCATGATTCGATTGAGCATAACAATTATTGTACTTCCGAGTTCTGGAACAAGGAAATGCCCTTCATGCTTCTCTATAACGGCCATCTCTGGCAGATATTAGTAGTAAATGATGTGTACGGCCTAAAGAATGAAACAGCGTGCATAAGGCTCCTTGTTCCACTGTTCGACCATGCGACGGGAGATTCTCTAAAGAGACACCTCTACAAGATGTTGGTCAAGGTAGGTAGACATCAGAGCTAAAGCGTGGAAGACGTGAAGAGCACCGGCATGTGAGACAGGAGGAAAGATTGATCATAAAGTGTTGGGGATTTTTTCAAAATTCCCTTCAAATTCCTAGTATTTATTTCGAGAACGTTGAAGCTATTGCTTTGCCATTTCTCAGGTAATGTGTGGTACATTTGATGCCCATGTGGCTATATAAGCAGAAGGTGGAAGGAAGAAAAGTGTGCGAAATGTTTCCACTATCATGAAGAGCCTTGCAAGTATATATCCAAAGCAGAACAGCATTGAGAGGACCGCAATAAAACCACCCGTCGAAAATGTTAATATTTCGAAATCCTCTAGAACCGAGAGTATTAAGACACAGCCATAGAGAACCAACAAACCCGAGGTGCAAAAAATGCTTGCAATCCTCCAAATCGTTCTCTCTATCGAAGTGGGAAACATGAAGTTCCATGCCGCAAGATGGATAGAACCGAATATCACGCTTCCTATCAGAAGCCCCCAAAAATCGGAAGAAGTTGAGGAATCCGCATCAAAATAGCTCATATCATTCCGTAATGGACCTCCCTGTTCGTTGTCTTCAAGGTCTACTCCAACCACCGAAGGGAATGCTCCTAATAATAATATTGTTACTCCCGAGTTTGGCGATTTCTGTTCTCTGAGAACTGGTAGAAAAGAGCGAGGAATTTCTCCTTCATAAGTCATCAAGACATAAGGCACTTGGACTCCCTTCGGCTTTTCCCAGTTAAGCCCATACAACACAATTGCACATGATGCAAAAGCAAGGACAGAAACTTCCAGCTGTGAGATCGTCAGGTTTCTGCTCGCTCGAACGATGATTTGAACCATCATCCAAACAATCTGGACAACAGTGATCGCACGAATAAGACCGTCGCTTTTGCTTTTATCGTTGATCTCCTCTTGAGTAATTGATGGTAGTTTTGTCAATAGACCAGCTTCCCTCAAGGCTAAGATATTGCTAGCAACGAGGTGGTAAGGATTCGGGTAAGACACAGATGGGGCATCGCTTGGTTCGGTAGTATCGCCACCGACTCTAAAGACGAACCCACCCATATTCGCAAAATGCGAATGTACCCTGGTCCATGGAACACCATCTTCGGCAGCGAACTTTCGAAACTTAGCGATTGTGCTATCAACTGCCCTTAGATCTGCGAGGCTTTTCCCGAGCAGGAGTTCAGGTGCGAGGATAGTGAACAACATCCATTTAGTGCTTGTCCAGGCTCGTTTCGATGCCCACTTAATGTCGCCTAGCCAGCCCGGGTCACGGCCTTCTCTTTGCTCTGGAACGTTGAGATGTTGGACTGTCCATGTGCAGGCAATGATCGCAAAGAGGCAGCTGAAAAGAATTTCCGTGGTTCCCCTCTTGTCCGCAGAGGAGACGAAGTTGACCGTCGTGGAAGGGCTGGTGCATTGGATTTGGAAGGTTTCGTAGCCTTGGGCGACGACTGCGAAGGCGAGGAGGCTTGGCGCCATTGTTAGGTGATGGTAGTTGAGCATGACGACAAATATAAACAAAATCGCTGTTGGAAGACGCTTCTCATTCCCTCGAAATAGCTTGAAAAGATTTTGGCGACCTCCTGGGGATATGTATGATGCCTCAAGGAGGCTGAGATCGATGTGGCTGAGGCTGTGTTTTGCGCCAACACATTTTGTTCTTTAACTCGTGGCCCATCATTGGCCTCTGACCAACATTCCACTCAGCCCGACACGTCACTGGCCTGAAATATTTGGTATTGGCCAGGTTCCAGAAACCACCAGGAAAGACCTCTCTTGGCAACGGTTTCCCCTTTTCTGTCGCCCGTTCCCATTCAATGTATCGCGGGCAGCAGCGCATCCACAGAAGTGAAGCGTTTTGAACTGAGAACGACCCATGCTGAGTAGAAGTAATCAAAACCATCTGAAGCCAAGCAAGACAAAGATAGTGTGCTGAACTCGCGAAGAGCGTCCTGGGTACGAACAATATCAAGGAATTAGAAATCAGTCTCCGGGCGCAAACACAGGAAGGGAATAGTACAATGGGCCCAGTCGTACCACACGCTACAATTATCAATTGCCAATCGGCATTCCACTAGGAACATTTTCCTTGCTCTTCGGATCACAAAATCTCAGTCCCAAGACCTCACCATAACGAGTATCACCAATCAAGCAAACGGTACGGCTTATACAAACTTCTTGATTGTTACCCCCTCTAAATAGGGTCTGCCTCTCCCTTTCCTTCACTCGCTCACTCGCAGGCTCTCATGCATCCCATACCACTATGTACTAGGATCCAGGTCCCATCCCTGGACCCAAATGCAATTATGCACACATCATAACATCGTGACCCTCTATCCTCTCCCCATGCCAAGCCATATCATGCAATGCCATCTTCCGTCCGCGCCGAAAAGCATCGCCGTATCCCGATCATCTGAAGTCAAGGCTGGTCAAAGAAAGAAATAGGAAAGAAGAATATACAGAAATGATACCGACAAGAAGTAGAAGTAGAAGTAAAAGGAAGGGCAAAGTCCACGTTATTGGCAAACACTATTCATGCCTCCCATTTTGTTCGAACTGAAATATTGGGTGATCGAAGATGGAAATTTTTTGGGGTCCGGAAAAACGCCTTGCTCCGTTGCTGACTTCGGCTTCTCTGGGTGTGACCTACGCCGTCCGGTCTGTCTGTCCGTCTCGTGTTCCGTGCAATTTCTATTCGTGTTCATGTCGTCGGCCTTTCTGTATGTGTCCTTTGGTGATCGAGTCTAGTCCAAGAGAAAGGGGATCATATAGCCCAACTACCCCTTCTGGCCCTAACGCCCCAAGCAGTAGGAGCAGCCCCATTGCTCATGCTGGGATGCTGCCTGCCCCACTCCAAGATATATACCCTGAGAGCTTTCCATCTAGCGCCATACTCATGGCTTCCCTCCCCCTTGAAAGACCCTTCAGGGGCTTCAGTCAATCCAATATAACCCTTAGCATTCTTCTTCTCATCGTCAGCTCTCAGCACCTCTAGCGAAATGCGAGATATGCGAGCCAACTCCTCGTCGTATTGGCGGGCGAGAGCCGGGTATCCAAGTGACAGGTAATTATACACCTGCGTCACAAACGTATCATCAAACTCCGCGAAGAGCACGGTCTCCGCTTTACTCCTTGCAACCTCGGCTTTTATTCTCTCGTCGATACCAGCCAGCATGCGAAGACCACCATCATGTGCATGTCCATTGGTGGTTCGAGGGGATTTGGCGCCCCCTGGCACCTCGCTAGCGAATGCGGAAGAAAACGGGTCTTCGCTTCTCTCGACATGCGGGGTTTGGATAAGCGTGGGCCTAAGGAGACTGGGACTCAGATACTCGCCCACTTCATCTGCAACACAGTAACCACCCCAGAGACCACCTCCGTTATCGCTTCGGTTGGGTTGGATGTCGATCCTTTGGTCAGACTCGAATTTGGTGGCTTTGGGTGATGGGCACATCCGAAATACCAAATCGCTTCCAAGCATAGGTGGAGACGCAGCCGAGCGCATGCGATCAAGCTCAGCTTCTCTTTGAGGATCAGCGGGTTCTTTGCATTGGGCTCGGGCCAAGGCAGCATTTTTGACGGTCATGCCGTTGGTCCAGAAGGGATCTTTGAACGTGGGTTTCGTGGCTTCGGCGGCTATTTTCTTGTTGGTCTCTTCCTCACGGAGACGATTCAACTTCTCATGATGTTCTTGCATCTCCTTTGCTGCCCAACCAACTTCCGTGGATTTTCGTCGTAGATTGCTGATTTCTGTGTCCTCGACTAAAAGCCCAATCCCTTCGATGGAATCCTCATCTGATGCCCCTTCCACCTCTCTGTCGTAGAAATGTTCCACAATTTCATGCATGGACTCATTGGGAAAGGCCGCCAAAGCTTGTTCTCGAAGCTGCTTCTCCGCAGCTTTGGCTGCAAGAGCAAGCAGGTAACCTGAAAACCGGTCATCACAGCTTTCCCTTGTTCGTGCCAGCTGTAGCCTCATCAACGAATCTTCTGATGATCCAAGTGAGCCTGACAGTGATGGTGTGCCCTCTTGTGTGCCATCATCATCGTCTGAATTGCACTGTGAATCCGACTCCGATGACGCTATGTCTTCCAGCTCTGGCTGGAAAGAGTTTTGCCTTGTACTTCGTCTTGTATTTAGATGTGGCCGCATGGAGGGCTGTCTCCTGGGAGGCAAGGGGGGTATTTGGGTACTTGATAGGTTTGGAGATAGATTTGGGGACCGCGATTCGGCAAGGGCGGAATTAGGAGGCGCCTTGGGCTTTCGTATTTTTGGGCGGGTGTAGATATTTGGTACTCCTGGAGTGAGATCGGTCTGATAAACAGTTCACATTAGCATATGCCAAAAGAAATACACAGTTCGAACCATTCACCTTATCCGTGGGCAAGGTAGCTGGTCTGGAGTCCCCAGCCCTCTTTGACCTTTTGGTGGTCTCAATTAACTCAGGAACAAATCTCCTACTGGGCTTGGGCGTCTCTTCGGGTGATGGGCTTTGTGGGATCGAGACAGGTGTTGGTTCGGGTGTGGGCAAGGCCTTCGCAGCTTGGTCGCTGCTCTTGAAGGTGGTCTCGACGGGCTCAATCAGGAACTTTCGCTTTGCCACGAAGTCCCTCCGCTCCACGCCCGCATCTCCCGGCTTCTGGACATCCTCCTTTTTACTGCTTCGAGTCGTAGTTTCCACAGGCTCGATAGCGAATCGGCGGATCTTCTTCACCGTTGACTCGACGGGGGTCGGTGAGAACCGCCTCGAGCTTGGCGGGGGTGAGGTCTCTGGCATCGTGGTTCTCTGTAATTGATAATGGGAAACGTGTTCCCTTCTCAATCCGAGTTTTTGTGAATAATTGGCCGCATTCCAAGAGAAAAGACTGGAGAGCTTGTGATCAAAATACGGTGTGCTGCTCTCTGCTCGTGCGTACAGCTCTCTCCGGCATGAAGTGACGCCAATGCGATGCGTTCAAAGACCGGTCGATGATTGGGCAATAACCTTCCCAACCAGTAGCTGAAACCACATGTCAACTCAACACATCCTCAGGTGATACCGGTCTTGCGGGGAAGATACGTGAGTACGTAAGGATTTGGTGATGCGACAAGAATTTGAGAATCACGAGGCGGAAGCGCGACGCATGGGCGAGGTGTGTCTGCGTTGGGCGTGATCGAGTCGAGGTGACGCTCTAGATCTGATAGAGATCAACCAACGCAAATACCAGCACAGTCTAGAATAAATTCATATGGAGCCGTGCGAGGGCGGTCTGGTCAATATGGCCAAAATTAAATACATGCTCTTTTGAAAAAATTCACAGCCATTCACGCCATTCATGACCCAGTTCCTCTGATCCCAGCTCTCATGCGCGCGTTGCGATTATTAATTATGTATTTTGGCCTTTAAAGCAGCCCCAGTGACCCACCCATATATTCTGGCAAATGCCCCTTCAACGCCGATCCTCTCGGTCCCTATGATTGACAGCGGAAACTAAGAGGTACAAAAACGATGCGAGGACAATGCCACACTTCCGAGCATGCATACCCGCCCCGAAATAAAGGTACAAACGAACATCGACGACGCCCGAGAATGAGGAGCCCAATCCAAATGCAACCCAACCGCTTCATCATTGCTAACACATCCACCAACGTGCACCCAGAATGCCACCCTACTTGATCGTCAACATCACTTCTGCTTCTGCTTTCTTGGCAACCCCGCTGCTCTTCTCATCTCAATGTCTCCCTCGGCCAGCCATCTGGAGGCCTTCACCAATTGAACGACGTTGATGATTTGCTTTCCGGCCATGACGGGGAAACTAATACCAGCAATTATCCACGGCACGGTTGAGTCCATTTTATTTGCTCGCGCATATTCCAATGCTCCAGCACTATACGGATTGGCAAAGAAGAGGCGCGTAGGGGGGATCGCAGGGCTTCCGGGTTGAAGTGTCGACGCCGTTCCGTTATTCGAAACTTGAAGAAGGGACGGAGACAAGAATGGCGAAGAAAACGAAAGCAGGTACAAGGCGATGAAGAAGAGTTCGTTGAGAGCGCAGAAGAGGAACAGGACCGTCTGCAAGTAGTTAGTAATCCCTGCAAGAACGACGACAAGGGTCTACGTACCTTGTTCGTATAATATAAATTCAAGATGAAGCTCCTACTTTTATCCACTTTCTTGTGACTGGTATCTGCTCCTCCCATAATCAGAGTCGCATACATATGTACGTAATGGCTGGCCAAATCCAAGGAGATCAGCCCCTGGAAGACAATGGCCCAACGCGGCCAGGCAGAGGCCAGAAAGACCAAGAGGCACGCAGTTGTGCATCGATCGGTCACCATGTCTAGCACAGCACCGAATCTAGTCGACTGTTCGAAATGTCGAGCGGCATATCCATCAAGAGCATCGAGGAGGCAGGAAACGCTGTAGAGACCTGAGCAAGTTCGAGGATGGAGAGGCATGTAGTATAAGGACGCGAACGCGAGGACAATTCTCGCATACCCTATTAGACATTAGAATGTAAGCCATGGAGTGTCTGCAGACATGACTAACCAATGAGGTTCGGCCAGAAAAGAAATATGTTCTCCTTGGGATAATCCTTCTCATGATGGTGAGCTGATCCATTGCCGTTCAGGACGACTTCCTGTCCTCGAGGGGCCGGAGTTGGTGTTGAAGGAGTTGAAACCGCCGCCGCCTGCCTTCGTGTACGCACGCTCGACATGTTTCCTTATCTAGAGGTCAAAGGTAGGTAGGGGGGTTGTTGTCGCGTGTCCAGTCGTGATGAAGAAAGTGGCTATTGCGAGCAACGTGATTTGTTCTTGACCGAGGCGCGAGAAGTTGATGAAGACTGTACTCGGTACTTTGAGGTCACAGAATTGATGAAGGTCGTAGAAATCGAATGAGAGCTCGAGAATTGACTTATCGTAGAAAGCGGACTAAGGAAGGTGTGAAGTTGGATCTGGTGATGGGCCGCTGCTTATCGCAGGGAGGAAAATGCTCTGAAATTCGGAAGCGTCGGGCGCGATTACGCAGGCCAGGGGACTGATGAGAGGCTTTACCATAAATAGACTAGCATGAATGATGAGTAAGCCTGGCTCCTCAGGCCCCCAACTCGACATCAGTCAACTTCGATCCCGCGGACTTTTATACAGCTTCGAATCGTCAAGATGTTGATTCAAGAGACGCACAAGGATGTGCCCACTAAGGCTGATGAGAAGGAGGGGTCAATGAGTAGATGAAGTCCTCAACCATTTTTCCAACATCGCTGACACTTGTCAGGGATATTCCTCTTCCACCCCCAAATTCCAAACTATCCTCAAGCGTGTGTAATTCACCTAGATGAAAGAATCATTGCTTATACCTCTTCAGCCGCTTTCCTGGCGTCGTGCTATTCTCTGAGATCTATCAAGGTGGGCTTATTCAATGTTTCCTTTTGGCTCAGACGGAGAGGAAGGATGTCCCCAACCTTTTCCACTGAGCAATTGGTATCTCATGGTTCCGTATTATTTACAGAGCTTTGATCATTTCAGTTCTCCTTGTCGGGATTCGGTGAAACCGTTGTCTGGCCCGTTCTGACAATCGTCCCTTGCAGTCACTGGACCAGTAGCTCGGTTTGCACGGCAAATCGCCGGCCAAGGCTATATCGTTGCTGCTCCTTCCTCCTATCATGAGTTCACAGGGCCAGAGCCATTGGCATATGATGTCCCGGGTACAGACGCCGGTAATGAGTGGAAAATCAAGAAGGTAAGAGATCTCCGTCGCCCTAGGCCCAATCCTTTATGTTTCCATCACGTGATCATAAATAATCCTACAAAGAATCTCTACTGATGCTTGAGATCAGACTCTCGCAGGCTATGACGAAGATGCAACCCTCTCGATTGACATTCTTCTCTCCCTCAAGACCTGCAATGGCAGAATTGGAGCAACGGGAATGTGCCTTGGCGGCCACTTAGCATATCGCTGTGCTCTTGACCCCAGAGTTTCAGCAGCAGTGACTTATTTTGCAACGGATCTCCACAGTGCAACTCTTGGTCTCGGCAAAAGGGATGACAGCTTGGCTCGTGCAGGAGAGATCAAGGCAGAGTTGGCCATGATCCACGGAACATTGGACAACCATGTGCCACCTGAGGGAAGGGATCTCATCAGAAAGACTTTGAGAGATAAGGGCGTGATCTTCAGTTGGTATGAAGTTGCTGGCGCTCAGCGTGAGTTTGTCCTTCATCTCGGGGACATCATGAGAGTTAGGATTAATGAACCCAGATGCCTTTATTCGTGACGAGCTCTCCAAAGGCCGTTACGACCCTGCTATCACTAAGATTTGCTTTGAGATCCTTCTTGAACTTTTTGGTCGAACCCTCAAATTGGACCTCGGACCACATGATGGTGTCGCACAGAAAATTGAGGACATCTGCTAGCTCGACAGCCAAGACTTCGTCCATACACATAGCTCCTCAACACCAACGTCGATAGCCTGCGAATTTCTTGCGCGTTATGCTACTTAGTGTGTTTCAAACTTGTCCCTTTCCCTGATTTTACTCTCCAGGTGGATCACAGAAACCAAAGCTCCTATAGGTCAAATAGAGAGAACGGGATGCGTAATGCCCTCTGAAGCCTAACCTCGAATTATTCCAATGATATCGGGTGAACCTGTGGCACTTGCGAGAAATGACGAATACAGCAGCAAACTTGCCCCTTGACTAGGATCATGTGTCAACATCGCTTGCGATGCGAGCTGCACAAGCTCGACGTTGAAAGATGACACACAAACTCCTTGTGATATGCGACTAGTCAAGACTCCCCATGACAACAGACTTCATGAGATGTATCAAGACTTCGTATTCTTTCAGTCAAAGCTGTTGCTCGAAATCTCGCGTTCGCCAGCTGCTGGAGGCGCCCAGGTTCATCGAATTCTATCTTGTCGTCCGAAGTCTGCGAAGCCAGTCGCAATTTCGCAACATAAGTGGGCTACTCCTGTCCAAAATCAGACCTCCCCATTTGTGCCATGGAAAGGGGACATGTAAACCATCCCCCCACCCCCGGATGTCGATCAGGGGTGTCGATTTCCGCCACTAACCCAAAGTAGAGGCGCTCGGAGAGGAACACCAAAACTTTGGCTTTTTCTTTAATTTAATTTAAATTTATAAGGAATTGGTATAATATAATATTTATTCTATTTTCTTATAGCGCTAATTGAGGGCTATTTAAATATAAGCTTTTTATTAAATTTGGATTAGTAATAGTTTTTTTAAATTAAAGAGGTTAAAAAACACACATTTTATAGCCTAAAGGTGAGCTTAAGAAAGCCTAGAAATTTAGTGAACAAGTCCCTAAAACCCGATTTACGAGCCCTACAAGCCTACAATTTATAGGGCCTTATAGGGCTCCAAAACTGCAACCTAATCAATTAGTATATAAACTCCTTTAAAATTAAAATACTGTTTTACGGAATCTTTTTATTATAAGTTGAGGAGCACGTGATTATAATACAGGGGTTATAATATGCTAGCTTATACTTATATTAAAAAATCTAACTTAAGATTTTTAAAGAGCTTAGGTAGCCAATTACAAGTCGTCAACACCCCGCCCTCCATCCAAAACGCATACGAGTGTATACGAGCTCGGTCCGAGCCACCACCTGTCCATCTCCACTGCGCCTCTCCCGAAATCGGGGGGCATTATCTATCCCATAAATAACCCCAGACGATGCTGGACTTATAAGTTCTCTCGCGTTATTCCAGAAGAATCTGTTCAGGCCCGTGGATTCAGTTATCGACGTCATGACCGGAATACGGTGTTTTTTATACCAGAAACTGGAAGGCGTGCATCTTGTTTCATGGCGCGGGGCATTACTTCTCGTCACAACTTTTATCATTTACCAGATTCTACACACCGTTGTAAAGGCAATTTATAACATATATTTCCACCCACTGCGAAATATTCCCGGGCCAAAGCTGTGGATTGCTCTTCCTCTCCTAAAAGACCTACAAATGATGGGTGGCCATCTAAGCTTCAAGGTCAGCGCTGCTCATGAAAAGTACGGCGACGTCGTACGTCTCGGTCCCGACCAGGTCGGCTTCACTTGCCCAGAAGCATGGAGAGACATCTACGGACATGGCCATGTTGAACTCCCGAAGTTCTTTCCCAAAGGCAGTGGCATGAATGACGGGAATATCGTTTACTCGAATGTGTCGAATCACTTCCGTATCCGAAAGGCTATGCAACCAGCATTTTCTGATAAAGCGCTGAGACAACAGGAACCGCTGATCCGGGTGTATGTTAGTTTATTGATGGAGAGACTTCGGGAGGTTGCAGACAAAAAAGAGTCGACAAATATGATTCGCTGGTACAACTTCACAACCTTCGATTTAATTGCGGACCTTGCTTATGGAGAAGAATTACACGGCTTGGCGGAGGGAAAATCGAACATGTGGATTGACAACGTTGATAAGTTGATGAAGCTCATGCCAATCTTGGTACTGGTATCAACCTCGCCGTTGCTTGCGAAAGTCCTACAATTTGTGGCGGGGCCCAAAATCCGAAAGTCTCAGGCAAAGCACAGAGAGGCCTCCGAGTTAATGGCAAGGAAGAGAATCAATAGGAAGGAGCAGGCAGATCGCGGAGACTTCATGGACTACATGTTGAGATCCAGAGGAGAGAAGCACGAAATGACGGATGCGGAACTGGTATCAAACTGTGATCTCTTCATGATTGCTGGGTCGGAGACAACAGCCAGCTTGTTAAGTGGCGTCACATACTGGCTGCTGAATACCCCACGTTCATTGAAAAGAGTCACCGAGGAAGTGCGATCGATATTCAGAAGGGACGAGGACATCGATTTCAAAGAAGCCAGCGCCAAACTCCCTTACATGCTTGCCTGCTTGGACGAAGCTCTCCGAATGTTCCCACCCATCCCTATCTCTCTGAACCGAATGACCCTTCCAGGAGCACCGACTCCCATTGCTGGCTTGATGATCCCAGAGAATGTAAGATTAACATACCTTTCCATTCCCTCTCTCTCTCTCCACACACCACTAACCTCATCCAGACCAAAGTCGGCGTCCACCAACTCTCCGCCTTCCACTCCGAGCGCAACTTCTACCGCGCTAAAGAATTCATCCCAGAGCGTTGGCTCCCCGAAAGCACAAATGACCCTTCATCTCCGTTCTATAACGATAGACGAGAGGTCCATAAGCCGTTTAGTTTCGGACCCCGAGATTGTATTGGCAGGAATTTGGCGTATCATGAGATGCGGCTTATTATGGCCAGACTGCTGTGGAATTTTGATTTGGCATTGGATGAACAAAGTAAGAATTGGCATGAACAGAAGATTCTTGCGCTCTGGGAGAGGCCGCCTTTGATGGTGTTTGTTAAGCGGAGGGCGGAATGAGGAGAAGCTCTTTGACGAAGTCATTTTTTGAGATTTTGTGGTCAGTGGATACACCCACCATTGAAATAGTTTTATCAGCGCCTCTACCGCATTCAGCCAGCAACTAAAGTCGAACAGAAATCAATAACCTTATATTAACTTCTCAACTTAAGCACTCGAAATCGGCATTTGTTCAAGAAGCGATGAAAGTATTCTGGCTCAATTGCCGCTCATTTACCACCGACCGAAGCCACAATTCACCAGACATTTTCCTTTGGCCCTGTTCAATTAATAGGGTTCCTCAATCCAAGAGGGCCTCAAGAAATAAATCAACCACAATCACTAGCCAATACCATCACTAAAGAAATTGCTTGATTTGAAATTTTTTACCGATTATCAAGGTTGGTGATTGTGATAGACGTACGAAGGACTCAGAGAGGATCATGTGTCGCCGCCTGCTATATGGAGACGTTTCAATTAACAACTTCCGGTGAACTTCCATCCAATTGTTTTCGATTCAACAAGGTTCGCTTGTAAGTGTGAACTCCGTGGCATGGCCACAACATTTCAATGTGGGGTAGTTATATTCCCTGGCTGGCATTCAACGCCCTGCCAGTGTTCTCGAAGGCGATGATAAAACCCCAATGGTAGTCCCAATTACTGTTTCACAAGGTGCTGATAAAAATACCACAAAGTGCCTGGTTTGCTCACGCATGTGGTTGCCCTTGAGTTCAAATCACGCGGTCAAGATGCAGTGGGCTTCCCTCATCGCCATGGTGCTGGATGCGTCAAGTGGCAACACTATCATGCTCCTTTCTTGTTCGCAGCTTGTCACAGAACGTCTCTATCCGTACGCAATTCTTCCCCCTCATCATTCAACGTCTCTCCGACTTCGAGACCCTCATTTTAGTAAACCCGGGTGACCCGTGAACTCCGCATCTACACAGGTACGTAAATCAGTTTACCCAACCGTTCAATATACTAACCAGCAAATTGGTCGTAGGTGGAGTGAGTATCCTGCTATATTCAAGACTTCTTTTGCTCACCAACACTAGAATGCCTTCAACATTACTATAGATCCCAAGACTGACATCGCCACGGCAGCTGGCTGCACCACGTGCACTTTTATTGAAGACATTTCCAATTGCTGGACTGCCGTATTATATTTCAAAGCACGGAATGGATCATTAAAGGGGGCTCCTCAAAAGGGAAATGTTCGCTTTGAATCAGCCAACGGTGGTGGCCAAACCCTCTTCGTGAGTTTTCTAAGGCTCCACTTGATCTCTCTCTTTCAATTATATTGAGGGCTTTCTAGAGCAATACCTGAAGTTATGCTAACTTTGCTACTAATATCAGACCGCATATGGTGGCAGCAACAAAGTGAACGTCACAGCTCTCAAACCAGTAGGTTGCACCTTGTGACGCTGAATACGAACTGACGCCGAGTCAAGGTTTTCGTATGCTTGTCGAGGATCCGCTCCTCGCATCAAAGCAGCAGTTTCTCCTAAGTTCCATCAGCCCACCAACACCGGCTTGAAAAGAGCATCAACAAGAAGTGGCGAGACTCTGTACTTTCCCAAT
>Ga0307515_10016818_pt1 | contig 13374 bp, 4 predicted proteins | sample 17_EM_MG_FD_194513 | JGI IMG/M metagenome (GOLD analysis project Ga0307515, IMG submission 194513) | Populus trichocarpa ectomycorrhiza microbial communities from riparian zone in the Pacific Northwest, United States - 17_EM | ecosystem: Host-associated > Plants > Roots > Unclassified | place...
AAAATATTATTCTAGTATATATATAGTAAACTTTAAAATTAGTTAACAACCAACTAATATATATATATATATATATATATATATAAAATATTTTTGGTTAAGAGAAAAAATATATTTTAAAAAAAATTCAACGAATAAAACAGACCTGATCAAAGCTCTTGATTGACATATCGGGTGGGGCCGGTTCTCATAACAATTCTCCACACCATTTTAATGCTTTTATTCAATCCATGTATATGAATTCCATTCATTGGCATTGGCCCGCACCTATTCATCATACCTGCCTCCTTCAACTCATTCTGTAGCCGCTGGCCTTACCCGCTGAATTATATTATATGCTCAAATGGCACGCTCAGCTATCTCATTGAAACAAGTTATCCTTTTATGAGGTTAAGAGAAAATAAATTAATTTTACAATGCATAGTTAATTATTACTTAGTCTCTACAGTTTAAAGAGACTAGTAAATTAATCCCTGCTGTTTCAATTTCTAAGCAATAAGTTTACCCCGGCATCCATTGCTCTCTTAAGAACTAGAGATCCCAATTGGGAATATGAAATTCAAGTTGGAGGAAGGGGACTCAGTTACGGGTGCGTCGTTGCATTGAAAGGAAATTTAAAAAGAGGGAGAAAAAAAAAAAAGGATTATCCCACAGTGTATTTCATTGTAATTATATTAATAACTATACAGAAGACAACAAATCAGTTGCTGTGGTGTAGTGGTTATCACGTTAGTCTTACACACTAAAGGTCCCCAGTTCGATCCTGGGCAGCAACAACATATAGTTTGTTTTCCTTATTTACAGACAGGAAGTTTAGTTAATCGTACCCGACAAAAGAAGTTAAGGAAGAAGAAACTTACAAAACCGAAGCTCACAGAGATTGGCTGTGAAGTTTATCGTGGGCACAAGAAAATCTCGGGTTTCTCCTTACTTTTTTGAAGTTTATCGTCGCGTAATAAAAAAGTGATGTCAATCTTTGGTTATTGATAATGAAATGTCAGTTGCTGAATACGACAATAATATTGCTGAGCAGAAGCCATATGTGAACCTTCGCATAAGTGGGATTGATTCACTGATTTTGCTTCATCACTCTTTCTGTTAGCATTGCGGCTTGTTCGTGAATATGCATAGGGTTTATGCTTCATACAGCAGCATGCCAACCACTTTAGCTTTCCCAATAGGAATGCCGTCAAAAAAATAATATGGATCTGTATTGTGTTAGCATGTTTAGTGATGATCTGTTTCCCATAATCTTACAAGCAGGCCACCAATTATGTGATCATTTCTGAAGCATATATAACCACTGGTTGTTAAGGCCTAAGGGAGAGTGTATTTGACGCATTCCTTAGGCCTCCCCAGGCTCTTGTGCTCTGCCACAGCTAGGTTCTTTGCAGCTTGTTCGGCCTATAGAATGGGTTCGTACGGTAGTGTTTTTATTCTGCGAGTTTAACCACACCATTCACAACTACCATGGAAATTGAAAAGCCAAGAAAGCAGGGTCGACCAACAAGCTATTAATGTTTCAATTATAACAGGAAAAAAAAAAGTGATCAAAGATAAAGCACCAGAAAAACTTTGACAGGGGAGCTCTCTGTTTTTCAATCATATCCTCATTTACGAGACACTAATTGAGAATCTATTCTTAAGAAGTCAATAACTAACATTACCAAACTGTGGTTTTTTCTCTTCCAATCTTGTTCACCTATCAAGATCCTTAACCATCCTTGTCTCTCTCTAGATATGCTTCAATTCGAAGAGATCAGACTGTTTTCAATCTTGGGAGTTCGAGATTTAAATACTTCATAAACAGCTTGTTTGGAATAATTCTATAATGAAATTTATTTCAGCTATTGAAGTTTTTTTTTTTTTTGGAATGAGTTTTAAGATTGTGGAATCTTTTGAAGCAGTTATTCATTTTTTTAACGTTTTTTGTTGTTTTTTATTGGCAATTTAAATTAAAAAAAATTGCTTTGGATGATGACAAATTATTAACTAAAAATAACAGCTCAAATCAAATGACATTTAATTCGAAACACAACCCGTGATGATATCAATATACCACGTCAAATCAATATGTAAGCAATCATATTACAGAGTTGTATATTCTTAGCCACACCGGCCTTTTTGTTTACCTATTTTAAGCATCTCCGACCTAATTATACATCGTTGAGAAATTTGTCGTTGGACCAAACAAATAATTAATTGTATACCTTGCACAACAATGGAAAATAACTCTACACTCAACTTACAAAAAGACTTTCAATATAGGGATCGGGTGGTCCATGTTTAACATATGATCAAAGACTCCGTGGTCTCCAAAGTGGCATCGTGTACATAAGTCCATCCAATTATCACATTAACTTAATTACGAGGAGTAGTTTTATTAGTTAGGACTTGTATTCACTCTTTTAATTATCATGAATTTATGTTTTTTCAGGGCTATTATAAGTTTATATAGTCATTAATTTTAAAATTTAAAAAATTAGTTAAAATATATATAAGTTAAACTAAAAAATCATGTTAATAAAAAAAAAATTATCATTTTTGATCCAGCCATCCTCAGATTTGTCCTTCGGCAAGCTGGAGGAACTGCATCGTGCTGATTAACCCCGCACGTCTTCATTTTTATTTTTTTTTCTGGGCCAAAGAAATCGGTATATATCCTCCGAATCTAAAATTGATGAAGTCGTTGCCATTGGTACAATTACCAGCTGACAAGATCACTTATATTCTCAGTAACATTTGATGAGAATAAATTACCTCTAATAGTGCACGGCTTATCCCTTAATAAGGAATTAAAATAAGTGGTAGCATTGTTCATGCACGTGTCAATATTTAACCCTGAACTCTTAAGGTTAATTAAGTTGATTAAAAAATTAACTGAGCATTCGTCCATCAAAGAAGTAATTTTCGAGCATCGCTCTCAACATGTGTGTACAAGATTCGGAGGCCCACGCCGGCACCTTTGCCTTTAACGAGTTTGACCTGCGTGCAGGGTTTCTTCTGGTACTTGACGATTATAGATGTTGAAGTTTTATACATTGAAGAGACGTACAGGAATTGCAAGAAAAAATAGCACCCCATTTCCTTGTAACAGAACACAGAAAAATGGAAGGGACTGAGTCACAATCCCTTGTTTTTTCCTTACAAAAAAATTAAATTATCAATGATGGTGATTTGTTGAAATTCAACAAGAATTTAGCGAAAAGACTTGTGAAACAAGCATTTGAGAAATTATTCAATCTCGATATGCCAGTGGGTGCAACAACTCTTGTAGGATTGAAGTAAGTTTTATTGCTCTAGAAATCTGACCACTTCCTAGATCAAAACCTAATCTGCCAACCTCAAACAACTCGTTAGGCTTCACACCCATCCTATAAAAGGATTTCCTTGACTCCCTAATTTCATCACCACTTACTTTAATCAATCACCACTCAAGGAAATTAAGGCTTGGTGTCTTAAACAGAAAAGAAGAAAATGGAGGTTATCAACCGTATCTTTGCTAATCGCCATTGTTCTTTCTTCTTGCTCCTGCTTCTGGCCTCAGCAATGTCATTAGCTATTGCAAAAACCCACCACCATGATTTTACTGTATGTCTAAATAACTCCCTTCTCCTTGCTTGTGTTTGTGTGTGTGTGTAATCTATAAATTATTCCCCTTCCTCTTTCTCCTGACATTAATTTGATATATTTTGAACAGGTTCAAGCAACAAAAGTGAAAAGGCTATGCAAAACCCACAACAGCATCACAGTAAACGGAATGTTCCCGGGGCCAACCTTGGAAGTGAAGAACGGAGACACTCTAGTTGTAAAAGTTGTGAACAGAGCCCGATATAATGTTACCATTCACTGGTAACTAATAGCATTCGTGTCTTTCAACTTTTCCAGACTGTTCATAATTCATATATATATATGTTCGTGACAAATCCTTATATGGAGCGTGTGGCATTTTTTTTTGTGCAGGCACGGTATTAGGCAAATGAGAACGGGCTGGGCAGATGGGCCAGAATTTGTGACACAATGCCCAATTAGACCAGGTGGAAGTTACACCTACAGGTTTACTATTGAAGGACAAGAAGGAACACTTTGGTGGCATGCTCATAGCTCCTGGCTTAGAGCCACTGTTTATGGTGCTCTAATCATCCATCCAAGAGAAGGATCATCGTATCCATTCTTTAAGCCAAAGCGTGAAACACCCATACTCCTTGGTAATTAGTTATCCATCATTAATTTCCTCGCAAATCATTATTAATTACTGAATCTGTGAATTTCGACCAAGTAATCAAATAAACATTCGTTTGTTACAATTGTTGATTCTAACGAACCATGATGTTCAGGTGAATGGTGGGATGCGAACCCTATTGATGTGGTGAGGGAAGCAACTAGAACCGGAGCGGCTCCTAATATATCTGATGCTTATACCATTAACGGTCAACCTGGTGATCTTTTTAACTGCTCCAGCAAAGGTAAATTAACCACTGTGTATTTGCTCAATGCTCACAAACAGTGCTGTAGTAAATAAACAATGTAGGACCTGCTGAACTACATCAGAAGAGCCCTGTGAGAATAGCTTCGTTAGAAGCCTAAATGGGCCCTTTTTTAATTTGGGTCGCTATTCCAAAATCATCTTTTTCTAAAAAAAGACATTCTGGCTTTATGAAAATATTGCAAACTGTAACGATCTAAGAATTCTTTGTGGGCTTAGTGGGGTGTAGCCCAATGGCCTTTTAGGGAGACGAAGACCATTTCCAAGACTTCCAACTAAAATAACTGAAATTTGATTAGTGCACAGAAGCTTCATCACATCAGTATTTCATAGATGATGATCTCATGGACCTCATATTGTTGCAGATACTACCATCGTTCCGATCGACTCTGGTGAGACAAACCTCCTCCGAGTCATCAATGCTGCACTCAATCAACCACTTTTCTTCACCATAGCCAACCACAAGTTTACAGTTGTCGGTGCCGATGCATCCTATCTCAAGCCCTTTACCACCTCTGTCATCATGCTAGGACCTGGCCAAACCACAGATGTTTTGATCTCTGGCGACCAACTACCTGGCCGATATTACATGGCAGCCCGAGCTTATCAAAGTGCGCAAAATGCACCATTTGACAATACTACCACCACTGCCATTCTTGAATACAAATCTGTTCTTTGCCCTGCGAAGTGTACAAAGAAACCATTTATGCCACCACTTCCAGCTTACAATGACACAGCTACAGTCACAGCCTTCAGTAGAAGCTTTAGAAGTCCTCGAAAAGTTGAGGTCCCGACCGATATTGATGAGAACCTCTTCTTCACAATCGGCCTAGGACTCAACAATTGTCCTAAAAACTTTAGAGCTAGGCGGTGTCAAGGACCCAACGGCACTCGTTTCACTGCTAGTATGAACAATGTGTCCTTTGTGTTTCCTTCAAAAGCCTCGCTACTGCAAGCATATAAGCAAAAAATTCCTGGAGTTTTCACCACCGATTTTCCAGCAAAACCACAAGTAAAATTTGACTACACTGGCAATGTTAGTCGTTCCCTCTTTCAACCTGCTCGTGGAACTAAGCTGTACAAGTTGAAGTACGGATCAAGGGTGCAGGTTGTACTACAGGACACGAGCATTGTCACACCAGAAAACCATCCGATCCATCTCCATGGATACGACTTCTACATCATCGCTGAAGGATTTGGGAATTTCAATCCCAAAACTGATAAATCCAAATTCAACCTTGTTGATCCACCAATGAGGAATACAGTTGCAGTACCCGTGAATGGATGGGCGGTTATTAGATTTGTTGCTGACAACCCAGGTAATTTAAAGTTGATCTAAAGTTGATCCATGATGTGCTTCAATTTGAACATTAAGCTCATTAACATTTTTTTGTGATAATTAAACAGGTGTGTGGCTAATGCACTGTCACTTGGATGTTCACATCACATGGGGTCTGGCCATGGCGTTTTTGGTAGAAGAGGGGATTGGGATTTTACAGAGTGTCGAGCCTCCTCCAGCCGATCTGCCAATATGTTAATTAATATCAATACATAAAAGAAGATTTTACCCATTGTTGACACTCATAGAAGCCAACAACTATAGGATTTTCTTTCACCTTTTTTTCTGTTTCTTGTAGTCAATTTCCCATGTTGTTCTTCCCTGCATTTGGGGACATATTTCATTATTGTATTCTTCCTCTCTGGGCTTACAAGCCTTAGAAACAAGAGCTGCCATCTTATTTTAGTTATTGACCTGCTTGTTATTGATTTTCCAGAGCTGTTTTTGTTTCTCTTCGTTAATAATACATTCAAACTTTTTGAATTCTCTGCTATATGTGCTTTGAAATGTTTAACGTTTTGAGCACTTCCGTAGTAAAATATGAATATAGAAATTGGAAAGGCAGCATAGTCACCAATTGTTTTCACCTCCTCGAAAGGCCGGCCCTTAATATTCAATCCCCTTCGACCCAAATCCAGACATGGAAGGAGGAAACAACGGAGTGGTTCATTTATAAAAAATAATAAAATAGATTCGATTATTTAGTAGCTTTTTATGAGTTGGTCATTTAGTATTTTTATTTGAATATCATAAATTAATCCTTTTTATTAAAGTTAATTGTCAGCTTAGTGATAGGGTTACTGAACAACCTTAAACTGACGTGGTTTTATGATTTTTCAAGATTATCAGAAAATTAAGTCAAATTCAAGACTAGCGGGAAGAACTTGTAAGGCTATAAGCATGTATGTCCTGTTACAGCGAAAATGTTAGGATTCTGAAAACAAAGATGAAACTCTTTATAAAGAAAGTTTTTCTTTTTTAACCTTGGAGTTCAGCTAATTTATATATACCTTGAATTCACATGAGTATATTAATGCAGTGGTATTATAATTTATTCTCTTGTTATTTATAATTTTAAACTACTTCTAGATAAAAGGCTAATGTGACAAAGAAAAAGTTAAATTTATGGGTTATATATTATTGATAATGATTATTTAAATTAATCCCTAACACTTTTCTAAGATAAGGGCTCACATTTAAACCATATATACATCTTATCTTATTGACTGCCAGTGAACTTAATAAATTTGACTAGATGGGGATGTAATTTAGTTTTTATATGAGATTATGGTTTAATAAAGATTAGTTAAAAATTAATTTTTTTATATTTTTAAATTGATTTGAAATATTAATATTAAAAATAATTTTTTAAAAAATAATAAATACTACATATACAGGTCTCATCGAAGATTTTGAATGGACCAGGAAGATCTCTTCTTGTCTGGGGTGTCAGCACGCTGGACCATCAAGGTGCCCCCCCAGTTCAATCCCGAGGGTGACGTGCTCTGGACTGATTGGGTCTTGAGGCTTCCAAAATTCCAAGCAGATGACGTTTGCTCTTAGGGGGCTCGTGTTCGGGAAGGCTAGTCTGAGCCATGTGTACCGAGATAAATTTTGAGTTCCGTCATGATTATGGGCCTACGTCTATCCTAAGCCCAGCTATGAATGAATAAATATGGACCGAGTACAGAGCACGGAATCACTAGGGGGTTGGAATGTGCCTCGGCTCCCACGCAATAGAAATCGTCACTTCCTCGGAAAAACGTCGTTATAAAGATAGTCACTTCCTTAAGAGGGTGTTTGGTATTGCGGTAGCTGTTGTGGTTGTGGTTTGAAAAAAGTTGTTTTATAAAAAGTACTTTTAGTTGAGGTTGGTTTGAAAAAATAGGTGTTTGGTTAAAACTGTGGTTAAAATTGAGATTGAAGAAAAAGTAGTTTAATGTGTTTGGTTAAAAATGCTTTTAAAATTGAGGTTATAAAATAATTTTAAAAAATATATATTAATATTGATAATTTTTAATTTAAATATTATGGATTTAACTATTGCTATTACATCATGAAATAAATCATACTTAATATAAAATATTTTTTATTATTCCATGAAAGCATCTACAATTCCATTATGTATGAAATACATCCGATAAGAATTACAGTTTTTATAATTATTTTAGCGTATAATAAAATTAGATAAAATATTATCAGGTATAAAATTTAGTCTAAACTAATTTTAAAAAAATTAAAAAAATTATCACACTAAAAAAAAAAAAGGTTAAGTTCAGTGCAAGTGAACAGTGCGAGAGAATTGCACTGTTCACTATTTTAAAGCGAACAGTGCAATTTTCTTGCACTGTTCACATAAACAGTGCACCGATGTACACTGTTCATGTTAGTTGCACTGTTCAATGAACAGTGCAATTAACATTAACAGTGCAAGAAAAGCAGGAAAAAATTGTTTGCCAAAACCGCAGGTGAAATGCCAAATTTTCGTGGGTCCCATGGCCACAACACAGTTACTGAAAATAACCAAACATCATGCTATTGCATTTGATAAAAAAAACAGAAGCTAACGTAGAGCCAAACACTATCTCAAAAAACGTGGATGCTTTGCCACTTCAAGCGATCCGTCGCTATTCAATGGGTTCTTTTCTTTTGAATGTCGTCAATGATGGCATCATAGGTTAGCTTGAAGTGGCAAAGCATCCACGTTTTTTGAAACGCGGTGACATACATAGTTATACCTTTATTACATCACGGTACACGTTTTACTTTCTGACTAGTCAAAGTAATATTATACTAGCAACTAAAAAACGTTGACACTCGATTTAATTGCATTTTAAATTGTTTATGTAAACAGTAAATTATATTAATATAGGTTTTAAATTATTTTAAATCAACTTCTTGTCTTAGCTAGAATTGTTAGCAAGGTTGTTAAAATCGTGATTTTAACACGGTACGAAAAATACAAAACAAACTCGAATCGTAAAAACAGATCGTAAAATCATAAGGAATTTTAAAATACATTAAAAAAATTCATGCTTCAAATAAAAATTCATACATAGTTCAAGTACCTTAAAATACATGCTTCAAATAAAAATTCATACATAGTTCAAGCATTTTAAAATACATGGTTCAAATAAAAATTCATATATAATTTAAATAACTTTTCATTAACTAATAATTAACAAACTTAAAATAAATAATTTGTTGGTGTGTCATGTAAACTAAAATCAACTTCATCGCAATTTCTTCATTTTGTATGAACCTAAATAAATAATTCAAATTTATAAGATTTTTATCAAATATTATAACATTTAAAATAATATATATTTAAAATTTTATTTTTTATATCAACACATTAAAAAAACTAAAAATATCAAAATTAAATTAATTTTAAAAAAGTTAATTTTTTAAAAAACAACTAAAACAAATATAAAGCAATGTTATATTCTAAAGAAGTAGAGTAAATTGCAATCGACAACTCTCTTTTACTGTCAAGATCTACACTTAATTTAATTTAACTAAACTGCAGCCCCAAGTTATTTAGAGTTGATACTTGACAGAGATTCATTGAACAACATGTTAGAAGGGGTAAGTTGCCCAACATGATAGAACAAGGTAGAAGATACATGAAAAATAACAGGAGTCGTCTAGCTTACACAAAAATTAATTTAAAATAACAAGGAAACAATAACAATGAACAAGGACATGCTCTTTCATTGTTTCTCGTGCTACACGTACACTGCACTGCACCAAATGCTAATAGTCAGTCGACACCGCCAATAGTTAGTCGACACCGCCAATAGCAATTGCAATTTATTTTCTGCGTGTAAAATCGTTAAATCGGTGGTAAAAACGTGATTTTACGTGATTTTACCTGATTTTTATAATTTTACTCAATTTAATTTGATTTTATTTATTTTCAAGTTTTATAAACAATTTAGCACATAAAGCCTACATTAACTTGTAAAATCGTACAATTTTACGAGTTAAATCATGATTTTAACAACCTTAATTGTTAATGCTTGTTGCATTTCAGAGATCACGGATTTAACTTCTATGAAGCACAATATTTCATTTAAAACAAACTCGAATTGATTAATATGTTTTTGTAGTTATTTTATATTAACTTTGTGTAGTAGCTCAAGTGGTTATAGCATACTTTGTACACTAAAGCAATATTTCTTCTAAAACAAACACAGACTGTGATTGTTTTTTTTTTAAAAAAAAAAATGGTGGAAAAAAATAAAAACCCAGGTGCGTGGGTTTAAGTTTTTTCAACAGTCTTGTGGCTTTTTTTTTAATTGGCCATTTGGGTTTATCGACCCTTTTTTTTATCTTTTGGGTTTTAATTTTTTTGATTCCATGTGTTTTGTTTTCATTGGGTTTTCTATAACTTTTTTTTATCTTTTTTTAATTTTATATTTTAATACAAAGTTTAATTTGATTTTATTTTTCAGAGTTAGTGGTAAATTTATTTTTTTTTCATCTTGTAATAAAACGTTTTTTTGCCCTTTTTTATCCTTTTTTTTTCATTCTTTAATATGAGTTTTTTTATTTCATTCAGTTTTTTTATCTATTTTTATATTTTTTTTCAGTTTCATCCTTTAATATAAATTTTTTATTTAATTCTATCATTTAGTATTAGGTTGATTAATTTTCTTTGAACCCACCTAGTGAACAATATCATATTAGAACAACTTCCATGCGATTTTTCAAGTTTGAACAGTTGTATTGAGATTCACGACAGTGCTATAAAGTTTTTAACAATTTAGATATTTTTATTTTACATTCAAGATTTTTTTTTCAAAGTCGCAACGAAAATGCGATCAGTAAATTAGCACTAACTCAACATTCGATTGTTGATCTTTGGGGAGAAAAGAATGGGTATTTTTATATGTTAATATCATTTAAAAAAATATGGTCAAACAACATAGGCAAAAAAAAAATTGGGTGATCATCACATGTTGCATGTCATGATTGAAAATGAAACACTTCAAACAAGTTGTTAAATGGGCTAACACAAATTGAATCAAGAGAGGGGAGAAAGAGAAAAAAAAACTTCATATACACATTGAACCTTTAATGATAACCGTATTTATAACAAAATAAATCTAATGCAGCTAAGAAATGTTGCCAGCTATAATTGAAGTGGATCATACATGGCTACATGCTATTAGAGACAAGAAAGTCGTATGAGTTCTTTGCGTGGCTTGTGTTACCTGCTATGATTGTTGTTGTTGATTTTTTTAAATGTTGTTAGATTCATACTATAGATTTTTTTTTTAATAGCACATGTAATGTTGTAATTCAGCATTTCAAGGTTAATTTCTTTCTTTTATTATCTTCTCATTGTAGTTTGTTTCAATTCATTTAACAATTTATTTGGAATGTCACGTTTTCACCAACAACATCCATGTTGTTTTGCCAAATTTTTTAAAATTATATTATTTTGCTATTTAAAAAAAAACAATGCTATTTTTCAATAAAATAAAAAACTATGCAGCTATAAGCTCTTTTTTTTTTTCTGTCCTTTATAATATGATAATCTTATGGCACAGTCTTAAACGTCCATGATAATTTTACAGTAACCGTTTCTTATTTTATCCTGCAATGTTGAGCTGAAACTCAAACTTGTGTTCTTGTGTTTCTCCGTGTTTTTATTTTTATTTTTTTATGAGTAGTTTTTTTTATTATTAGTAACTTGAATGACTTAACAGTGTTTGGTTTGAAAAATACTTTTAAAAATTTTAATTTTTTTTATTTTAAATTAATATATTTTTTATGTTTTCATGTCATTTTAATATGATATCAAGAATAATTTTTTTTTAAAAAATATGATTTTAATGTATTTTAAAATAAAAAATACTTTTTAAAACAATCATTACCACATTTTAAAACACTTTTAAACACCCAAATTAAACATCTACCAAAAATCGCACTTGTAAAATAGAGTCAATTTCAGTCCATAGCATTCACTTGCTTCTCCATGTGAAGTCTCTACTACGCAGACATAGCACTCCCATGAATGTTTACTTCACGGATGAATATTTAATTTTGATATATGAAAAATGTTCATTTTTTCGATATGTATTGATTATTACCCTGCTATACTAGAACAATTAGAAAAAATCACGCGGTTTCATACAGGTTGTGTTTAGATGACTAATGTAACCGGATCATTTTAGGATAATTTTTAAATATTTTAATTTTAAACATAGACAGGATAAGAAGTTGAGTTGAGATATATTTTTCTATTAATTTCATCCTTAAATTTTATTTATTGGTCGATTGAATTATTTTTGAACCAATTAAGTCGATTGAGTCATGTCAGGACAATCATGTCCAATTTAATTTAAAACCCGAATAAGGTTAGTAATTTTTTTTTGTTATTTTCATTGTTTTTCCCCATCAATTTAAACCCCAAACTTTTTTAACCCTCGACTGAGTTGCTTTTTAATCAACCAAGTTAATTGAATCTATTTAGTATAATTTCTATTTTGTTTAATTTTAAACTTGGATTGAGTAAAGAGTCGTGCAATAAATTTTTAAAATTAACTCATTATATAAGTTAAAAACAATGTTAATTAATTTTTTATGATCTAAATATATTTTTGTTATGTTAAAAAAATTGATATGGCACAACAAAAACCTATAAACTAGTAATAATCTATGCATTTCAAGAATAACATCTGCATAATTCTAATTACTATACATTTTAGATCTTGAAACCATATTTATTAGAAAAACTAGTTACTTATTTTAGTATGATTTACGAACAAATTAAAATACCTTCAAAAGATCAAACAGAACAAATTATCTCTATTAAAATATTCTGTTTAAAAACCAATGGCAATTAAAATGAAACAAAAAGATGGAATAAACAAGTTTAAATGGCAAAATGGAAATTTCAAGGAAGCACCAGGGAGAAACTAGTCAGAAAGAGGCCTAAAGAGGGGAATTCCTTTGGTGCCATGTAGAGACGAGAGCCTCTCTAGGTTCGAGAAGTTTCGCGTTCCCAGGTGTCACTAGATTCGAATACAAAGAGTCACCAATGTAAAACCGACACGTCATCGATAAAAAAATCTAATTTACAAAAGTATCCAGATAAAACCTACAAATATCTCGGTACGCACAAGTTTCTACAGATTTCTCGATTATTAATCGATTAAAAGCTGGGCGTGACCTCTCTGTTTCTTTTAAAACCTCTCATTTTCTCTCTCCACAGCGAAGAAAAAAGAAAAGAAAAGAAAAGAAAGAAACGCGCTGAAAAGAAAAGGAAATCATCGTACGACAACAATTCCATAAGAGAATTAGAAGTCAAGGAAATTTAAGTGATACGCGTGTGGTCTCGAAGATTTTGATTTCTTGAAGCGAATTTCTTCTCCATTGGTTGACAGGTTAGTTGGTTAATCTCAGCCTAAGGTTTTTTTATATATATATATATATATATATATATATTCAGCTTCGTTTTTGTTTCTAGGGTTTGATTGATTGAATTGGGGACCTGGGCTTTTTTTAACTGGTGGTAATCTCTGGTTTCTTGGTGTTT
>Ga0307515_10016819_pt1 | contig 13374 bp, 4 predicted proteins | sample 17_EM_MG_FD_194513 | JGI IMG/M metagenome (GOLD analysis project Ga0307515, IMG submission 194513) | Populus trichocarpa ectomycorrhiza microbial communities from riparian zone in the Pacific Northwest, United States - 17_EM | ecosystem: Host-associated > Plants > Roots > Unclassified | place...
ACATTAGAGTAAAACTAAAGTAATTAAATCATTTTGTTTTTTCATAATGAAAATTATGTATATTATGGCATTATTTACGCACACAATATTTACGTACATATTATTATAAATCCACAACTGAATTAATACATAATACTTTTTGTATTTTTATTTTATTTTGAATTTAATTTTTTTAAATACGTGAATACTTTAAGACCATGTGAATTTTTTTATTTTTTTAACTACACTACTGAATCTAGTAGTAGTAGAATTGAAAGGAACTAGAACAATATGAAATCAGGAACTCTTACGCCAAAGGTGCACATGTTTTGCCCCTCGTACTAGCTAGTTTGGAATCAGCCCGTGCTGTCATCCATTGTCTTAAAATCTGGATTGGATAACTCAGTTGATTTTGGATCTAAATTAGTTTAAATTTAAAAAAAAAGGAAGAAATTTGATTGATCCAATTAAAACTTGATATACATCAACCCATTGATTTAAAAAGAAATAGTTAAAATAACATCGTTTTTTTTTATCATTATTTTGAGGTTGACCCGAATGACCTAAGTCGAACCTCCTAATCTATAACTTGAGCCTTATCCTAAACCATGTTTTAAAACTATGTTGTTATGAAATTTACTTACCACAATATCTTCAGGACACAACTGATTGTGTTTGGAAATGTGGTCGAAACATGCTTCTAAAAATTTTTGAATTTTTTTAGTGTTTTTAAATCGTTTTATGTGTTAATATTAAAAATAAATTTTAAAAAATATAAAAAAATATTATTCTAATATATTTTTTAAAGAAAAACATTTTTAAAATTTCAGTTAGATGTTATTATCAATGTAAAGATCCTCAAGGCTAAAACATCATATCATAATTTAATTATTTGGCAATTATAGAAACGCAAGCATATTCTTTCTTCTTGTATTATTTTCCTCCTCGAGACGTAGTATCCAACATGGAAAAGGTCAAAACATGCAAACATTACATAGTTTGGCCCTTACCACAGATCCAAACCCAAAAACTTTTGTCGATTGCTCCGTTTACAGCTAACAATACCATCCTATCTCGATTCCTCAAAAACACGCAAGAAAATTCTCATATCTCTCATAGAATGGTTCCAAATTCCCGAAAGAAAGCCGCAATGTTGCCACTCTCTTTATCGATCGATTCAAAGATTACTTACTTCAAAATCACAGAACTAATATGAATGTAAGCATTTCCTTCCTCTCAACTACCAACCACAATGTACAGCCCATAAAAAGAGTATTTGTGCTAGGAAATCCACATCTCTAATTTATTCTACATGTAAGCATGCACGCAATTTTGCTTTAGGACAGCAAAAGGCATAAGAAAAAACCAAACATTCCAAAATACTAGGTGCATCTCTTTGTTACTTTCTTCCAGCTCTAGCTATAAAAGCCGTTGTACGTAGTCCAAATCAAGAAAGAAACAAAAGAAAGAAAGAAAGAAATGAATGCCCTCTATAATCTAGCTCTATGTCCAACTTCATGCTCTCATAGCACTCCAAAACATAACACAAAGTGGAAAACTGAAGTGAATGGGACTGCAACAGTGGCTCTCAAGGGAAAGGCATTGTCCAGAGCAAGTTCTGTAACTGGCAAGCAAAGAAGAATTGTCTCAGCTGCATCTGTTACAGAATTGACTCGTGTCAGTGAAACAAAAGGTCGACAAAAAATCCCAACCGAGAAACAGTTGGTTGATCCATTTCGTCAAGGGATCATCACTGAAGGGGGTGTTCGGTACAGACAGACTGTTGTTATAAGGTCATATGAAGTCGGTGCTGATAAAACTGCAACATTGGAAAGCATTCTCAACCTTCTTCAGGTTAACTACTTGACAGAAACATTTTGTGTCTTTGTGAAGATTACTGAGAGCATTCTAAAACATTTCACTTTGAAATTCTCGTGAGGATGCAGGAAACAGCTTTGAACCATGTGTGGGTATCTGGACTACTAGCTAGGTGATGGATTTGGTGCCACACATGGCATGGTAAGGAATAACCTCATATGGGTTGTAACAAGGATGCAAGTTCAAGTTGATGAATATCCCATCTGGTAAGCCGTCACTTATACGGAAGAAGATTATTGATGCATTGAATCGCATAGGTCTAGTCACATTTTGGTGAGTTAAAAACGTGGATACCTGAGAAGCTAACTGTTTTTTGCAGTGGTGAAGTAATGGAGGTTGACACATGGGTCGGGGCATCAGGGAAAAATGGAATGCGACGAGATTGGCTTATCAGAAGTGATGTCACAGGAGAAGTCTTAGTTCGGGCTACAAGGTATGACTCTGAACATCCTCATTCTTTCTTTCATGGTTCCCTTGGTTTCTCTACTAAGGCGTTGCAAATCTGAAACAGTACTTGGGTGATGATGAACCAACAAACTAGACGGCTTTCAAAGATGCCAGAAGTAGTCAGAGCTGAGATTTCACCTTGGTTTATAGAAAATAAAGCATTTGAAGAAGAAATTCCTGAAAAAATATACAAGCTGGATACGAATGCCAAATTTACAAACAGCAACTTGAAGGTGATCTAGTATATTACTACCTTCAATATCAAAAATAGACTTCGGACATCATAGCCATACAATTTTCTCGGTCTAGAAAACATTAATATAAGCACAATCAAACAACGAAGCGATCCTGCTTTTGCCCTCAATCTAAATTCTAGGCTCAGGAATATGCATGCTGATAGGTTGCCTGCTGTCTATGTAGCCCAAGAGAAGTGACTTGGATATGAATCACCATGTGAACAATGTTAAGTACGTTAATTGGATGCTGGAGGTAAAGACATAATCACCCTGGCAAACCAATCTCATTACAAAATCTGGATAGCCGAACATGAGAATTCTAATCCTCGCTTTCTATACAGACCATCCCACACAAGTTTTTGGAGAACTATCAGCTAACCAGGATGACTCTGGAGTATAGAAGGGAATGCAGCAGTTCAGACGTGGTTGAATCACTATGCAAACCTGAAGAAGAGAGATTTGAAGAAAGACATCAAGACAGAAATGTTGACAATGGAGATTCACTAGCGTCAGCTTTATTTCAGGATGGTAACCACAGCAAATCATTCAAAGCATACACCCATCTTCTACAGATTACAGGAGATAAGGAAAGTGAAGAGATTGTTCGAGGTCGAACCATTTGGAGAAGAAAACTCTAGACTGTGCACTTGGTACCAAGTGAGCTCATGCCAAGAAGAGCTGCTAGGCTATATATGGTAGCAACTGTCATTACATAAAAATTCTAGCAGACAAGAATGTTAAGACTTCCACTACAGCCTAGATAGGAATCAGGTATAGGACATAGTGACATACACGAGGGCGGGCTTAGCATGCTTGGTCTACTGTGTTCGTTGGCTATTTGTCATTTAATAGCTACGAGTAGTTGCTTTGATTACATTCATTATCAGGTGTTCAACGTGACAGCTACTTAGCTTGATTTTACATTTTAAAATTAATGACAATCCATGAAAAAACCATGCTATTCTCTTCATTTTAATTTGAAAGATGGCAATTTTATCCCCAAAAAATAAAATATTCAATTTTAAGCAGTCATCAATTTGGTTACCATGAACATTGAATTGTTAATTTAATATATTCCACATTTTTTTATAAATTCAACCGTGAAATGAAAATCACAAGATCATGATATCCAATCCTAGCAACATATATTTAACTCGATCAAAAATAAAATAACAATGAAAAATAATATATATATATATATATATATATATAAAAAGGAAAATATAGCCATGCTTGGAAATACCTTTTATATCTAGGACCAAGAATAGAAATCATTTATATCTTAATCAATATGGTTTGTTGAACAATGGATGACAATTGTGTTTCCCTACAAGACTCTGCAACTATTCTGAGAAACTCATAAGATCTCACAGCACAGCTTTCCATCTCCGAAGCTGTGAAAGTTGACCACACCATCCAATGCCAAAAGGTAGGCGAAGGTTCTGCTGCTGAAGCTCTACCATTTAATTATGACATCAGTTACCAAAAATTGAGGGAAAATAGATGGATGAATTTAGTGTACATTTTGTTTACAAACGAATCCTCAGTTGCTCTTCTTTTGTTAAGTATGATTATGTCCTTCTGACAGTAGTCTGAAGGAGAGTGACAGTGGCCCTTCAATTCAGCAATATATAAGGATAGATGCGATATCTTTGTGGTTTGTGGTGGGTTACTAATATTATATATGGAGTAGAAATAATAAAATAAAATTGTTTAAGAGTATTTAAATTTTTTTAGATAGATCTAGAGTTATATAGAAATTTATTATTTAAAGATTCGATCTTTATTGGTTTTGATTAATTCTTAAAGCTAGGTTATCGTAAACCATAAATTGTCTAATTGTCTGGCTTCCAACGATAATTCACACGAACTAACAATGAGAAATCTCCTAAATTCCTATTTAAAAGAGAGTGGTTGTTATGCCTAGAGTCTTAGTTATCTATTTTGTGATTTTTGTAGTTTTTCTTTCTAACATACAACAACTAAAAAATAAAAGGTATGGCTTATTATTTATAGAAAAATCTAAAAAACCTCATAAATTGACAAAATATTAATTTTCCTCTTGAATAATATACATATATTAATTCAAGATAATTTTAGAAATTAACTCAATCAATTCCTTGCTTGATTTTTCTAGGTCTAAAAATATAATCTTTGTATTAATTATATTCTACTTCTTAATTTCTAAAATATATTTTAATCAAGTCATACTTAATTAAATCATCCCAGTTTAATTTCTGACTAATGATTCTTAATGTGTGTGACCCATTAGGTTTCTAATATGATAGTCCAAATATAAATTATAATTCTAGTTAAATAGAATTAAATAAATTAAACAATTCAATTTATTATCAATTCAGTAGTTGATTAATTTATATTTGAAGATCAAGTGCATCATCTAGCAAAGTGTCATGATCCCCCAAATATTAGAAAAGTCATTAGTAATTTGACTTAACCTCTCAGTGACCGTTTTCTTAGTGTAATTAATATCATTATGTTAATAATGTTCTGATTTAACATTAAAGCATGAAGTATGTCTTCCATGTTAAATCATGTTTGTTTTTTATATAATAGTCATTGATCGTTTAAATAAGATTTGAAATTCTTTTCAAAAGTCATTCCACCTTATCCAAGGATTTCTCAGTCAATACTATTTAAGAACAGATGAAATATTTTTTCTAATTCACCTAGGGTGATGAATGCTCCCTTAATCACTCAAATACCTTCATATAGTTCATGTTATACCTAATGTTTGCTCTTTCATTACCTCGATTAAGATAATATGTAACAGGATCAAAGCATAATATTCTCTATATAACATAACTTAATGATCTCAAGTCTAAATATTACTTACACAACTGTTACGTGAGCCTTTCCATAAAAATAGGTGATCTTTCCATATAGATTTTTCATGCGGGTCAGTTCAATGTACATGTCTTATGACAAGTACCTACATATTAGTTCAAGGTATCCTTATATCTCAGCTTATGAGAACAACTGCTTCATTTCATAAATAACATGAAACAGAAGGATGGGGATTGCCATAATGCATTGCTTGATAAGCTCGAGAATATGTGTGACCACCTTACTAAAGTCCCAAGTTCCATTGAACCAAAGATCTTTAACTTTAAGATCACCATCCATGACATTTATATAATCAATTAAGTTTCATAATGGCCTTTCTTCCGGCAACAACTCATACCAAATCGAAAGGTCCTCTTTGTTCAGATTATAAATGAAGCCTTCATGTAGGTGGGAGAAGGCTTTAAGAATGGATCACCATATAAAGGAAGAATTTGGGGAAGCATTTTCCTTAAATAAATTCTTTACGACAATAAATATTAACCCACACCTTATTCCTATAATAAAAAAATATATATATATTATAAGCTTGTTTCCCTAAAAGAGCAATGCGAGTAGCTATTCTCTCTCTAGTTCCCAGACCATTAAATTTCCTTAGGCATGAAACAGACTCCCATTTAACCAGGTGTACACATTTATCTCAATTTGTTCTTCCTCAATTAAACCTCTTAATTAGCCTATTAATACCATTACATATAGATTGAGAGAGCTAAAAAATCTATACAGCATAAGTGGGGATAAATGATAATACTACTCTAGCTAAGATAACTCTCCTCGCCTTGTTTAGCAACCTTCTCTTCCAATCCAAAAACTTCTATCGAATCCTGTCCAAAATGAAACTAAAATTAGACCATTTAACTCTCTTCTAGATTAATGGAAATCCGAGATACTTGCCAAGTTTGATTGCAAATTTAATTGTCGATAATTGGGGGATCTCATGTTTTACTTGTCTCTGGATATTTTTTTAACACATCACCCTCAACTTCTCAAGGTTAGCGTTTAGACAAGAAGCATTACAAAAATATGCTAGCACACTAGTCATAGTCTGTATCTGAGTTGTATTGGCTTTAGAAAATAACAGGAGATCATCCACAAAAATGAGAGATACCTGGACCTCCTCTTAAAATATGAATTAGTTGCCAAGTCTTCTCCGAGACTTTCTTCGTTATTAAACAAGCCAATTTCTCCATACAAAGCACAAACAAGTATAAAGGAATTAAATCCCTTTGCTTGAGACGACATGTCAGAGAAAAAGAGGGAAGCTTAGATCCATTCCAAATGAGAGTTAAAGAGGAGGAACGAACACAAAACATGATCAGAGTCATAGTACCAAGAGGGAAACCGAAGTCCTCTAAAGTGGTCTGCAAGAAATCCCAGTTCACCCTATCATAAACCTTCTCTAAGTCAATTTTCACAGCTAAGGTACCACACTTGCTTTTGGACTAATGCATATAGTGCATCGCTTCTTGAACCACCAATGTATTATGAGTATTGTTGCGTCCAGGAATAAAACTGCTCTAAAGAGGGCCAATTAGTTCATCTAAGTGTGGCCGCAACCTATTCACTAGCACTTTTGTAATGAGTTTGCAAACGACATTACAAAGGCTAATAAGGCTAAGTTGCTTAACACTTGTAAGACTCTCGTCTATTAGTTAGAATTTATACATGAAAAGTTGAAAGTTTTAACATTTCATTAAATAAAAACATTTATAACAAATTTCTTATTTAAGTTCAAATTTATTTCTAACCAAATATATTTATTATTTTTCTATGAGTTAAAAGTTAAAAATTAACTTAAATCAATTAAGAAAATCTTAATTTCTTTTTTTTTCTTTTAATAAAATAAGTTTTATCTTTTGATGAAATTTGAACTATCAATGCCTTGAGTTTAGTTGGGAAAAAAATGGTAAACTAACTATACTATTAATAATATTTAAAATCATTGTAATTATAGTGTCTTCAAGTTATAATATTATCAAAAACTTTTATTTATTATATCATTATAGTTTATTATCCAAAACACTAATTCTCCTAGGGTTTTTAATGTGTCCCAAACACAAAACACTATTTATTACAATAGTATCATGACTTTTTTATCCCTTGATTATTTTGTCTTTTGTCTTGGTTTTGGGGGTAGGATGATCTTTTCACCATGACATAAATGTCTTTTGAGGATTGTATGAAGTTATTTTGGTAATTGAATTTTTAAATGCATAGTAAAATTATTAATGTAACCCTTTAATAAAATAATCTAATGTCTTCTGCACAAGGGTGTTTTTCTATTTTCAATTTTTATAGAACAATTGAATAACTACATTACCTTTACAATTCAAATTTTTTAGTCTTGGATTCATGGGTTTGGTTGTAATTTTACCATGGTTCTGTTTGTTGATATTGTTTAGTCTTAAGAGAATTTTTGGGTTTTGCACCCAAAAAAAAAACAGATGACGCGTGCCTCGCATGCGTTAGCTGCTACGCCGCCATGTGCAACTAGCTCCAGCAGTTATAACCGTGATTCCGCCGTATCATTTGATTCGTCTTGGCGTCCACTTCCTCGATGGTTGGCGTGTGTATGGTGATTCAGCATGGTTTGACCCAAAATTATTTTTCTTTTCTTTCTTTCTTTTCCTTCTCTTTCTTCCTCGGATTACGTGTTGGCCATGCAAAAATTCATTCGAGCCCATCAATTTATTTTTTTTCTTTTGATTCAATCCTTCTTCTCTTATTTGCAATTATTTTATTTACATTGATTGTTTCTAATTGGATTTTATTTTCAATTTCATCCCTACTCATTTGATTTTTTTATTTGTTTTCAAATTTCATCTTTATTCTTTTAATTTCTATTTGTTTTGTTTTAAATCATTTTCTTGATGAATTTGTTTTTTTTTTCAATTTCACCCTTAGGCATTTATTTTCATTTAATTTTTATGTCAAATTTGGTCCTAATTCTTTTAATTGCTATTTTTTAATCATTTTCTTAATGGATTTGTTTTGTACAATTCCATCCCTGAACATGGAATTTTATTTAATTTTTCCCTAGACTTTAATTTCATTTAATTTTTATGTTAAATTTAGTCCTAATTCTTTTAATTTGTATTTTTTGCATTGTTTTTTTTTATTAATTTTTTTTCTCAATTTCATCTCTCAATATTTGCTTGATTAAGAATCTTGCTTCTTTATTTTTTTTTTGTTTGCTTTTATTGGAGGTCACCCCAGTCTCATGACTTGAGTAATAGATCTAAAGGTTTAGCTCGAGTCAACTTCTGTTTTTTTAAACATTTTTATAATATGTTTTTTGCTAGTGTTTGTTTTGCTTTTCTATTTATAAGGACATTTCAATTTCATGTCGTAGGTCATGTGTTTGACTTGTCGACCTAGGTTGGCCGTCGAGTTCGCTCAAGGTTTTTTTGGTTATATTTTTTTCACAAGTTTTTTAAATTTATATTTTTAAATTGGCTTATAATAAACTTCTTGATAAGACCCGGATCCAGGGTTTCATAGGTTATAAGTTTTTTAAGATTTAGCCATGTTTAGGGTGTTTGTTTGGGTTTGCATGCTTTTTATGGATGTTTTCAATTCCATCCCCTATGATTTTTTTTTTATTTTTAGAATTTGGTCAGTATTTTTTTAATTGATATTTATTTTATTTGGGATTATTTTTTATTTTTTTCATTAAATTGCATCATCCTTAGGTTTTTCCTATTAAATTTTATCCTTTTATTTTTTGTTGTTTTTGCAAGATTTTTTTTATTAATACCTTTCTAACGATCTCATCCTTCAAAATTAAATTGGTTGAGAATTATGTTTTCTGATTGAATATGGGTAAAATATTTCACGGGATGCGACATTTAAATATTAGACCAGGTTTAAGAGGTTTGCCTTGTTTTTTTTTTTTTCTAAATTGTTGTTGTCTTATTTTTTATTTTATTTTTTTACTTTTGTTTTCTTTTTGTTTTTTTGTTTGATTCTATTAGGTTAGCCCTTAACAATTGCTTTTTTTTATTTCACCCCCATCATTTTTTTTATTTATAAATAATCTACATATTACAAATAATTTTTAATTTCACCCCTATAATTTTTTAATCTTTCAGGTTTGGTCCTAATTTTTTTAATTATAATTTTTTTGTTTGTGATAATGTTTTTTTATTGGATTTCATCCTCATTGGGTTTTTTTCCTATTAGATTTTAGCCTTACTTTTTGTTGTTCTTTTTCTTATGTAAGTTTTTTTTATTAATAGTTTTTTTAATGATTTCATCCATCAAAATTAAATTGATTGACATTTAAACTTCTTGATTGAACTCGAGTTCATGATTAACAAGTTGCAATTTTTTTAGATTAAACCAGATTTAGGAGGTTTGTTTAGGTTTGCTTGGTTTTTTTTCCTCTTTTTTAAGCTGGTTTTTTTTTTTTTAAGTTTGACTTTTTTTTCTTGATTTTCCTTCAATTAGGTTAGTATTGAGTTGTTTGATAATCCGGATAAGCTCGGATGTGATTCTTTATTTCTTTTCATTGTTTTTTTTTAATTATTTACTATTGTGTGTTTTTTTCATAAATATTTAAATTGTTAATTTAACTAATGACTTAGAATTTAAATTTTTTTAACCCATTATTTCTTTTATATTAAAAAACAATTGTTTGGCTCGTGATAACGCGTGTATAACATATCTAATCTTACTGCTATGTAACTTAACGAATTACATCATAATTATGCTAGTTACTAATATGGCAACAAATCGTTGCTCAAAAGATATATTATCACCTTTTAAATATAAGTGATTTCAAATTGTCAAGTATAATCATTCAATGAATCCTAAAAAGTTATTTTAAAAAAATATTTTTAAATAATCTAAACTTTATTTTATCATGCCATAAGTTTCAAGGCAATATAATTATAATATCTCCAAGTAAATAATTCTTCTACTTGCAAGTAAGTTAAGTAACCCATCGCTATATTTAAAACTATAATTTTTTTCTAATAATTTTTAAATAATATTAAATATTAAAAATATACCATAAGAAAGGTCTAAAAATACATGTAAATCTTGGATTAGTGAGTCCTGCAAAATGAATCTCACTTTAATACTATGATCCAGTGATTAATGTACATTCTTAGTTTTTTTATCATTTATTTTCTTTAATATTTATCATTGTGTAATTTTTTATTTTATAAGAACAAAAAAAACATTTTACTTAATTTTCAATAAAAAAATTAAAATAAAAATGACTTGAAATCCATCCGTAAAACGAAACACCACCGTTTCATTAAAAAAGAAAAAGAAAAAACATTTCTCCATTTTCTTTTTTTAAAAAAAAAACCGTCGATTACTCGCTTGGCCATCTCAAAACCCCAACTTTTCATATAATTTTTCCACAGAACCACACTCTCCCTCACTCCCTAGGTTTTCTCTCTTCCACTTTTACCCCTACCTCCCTACTTATTTTACACTCTCACACCACTGAATTAGGGTTAGGGTTTCAAACAAACCATTCAATGGCAGCTGTCTCCGCTCCTAGATCTTCCAAAACTGAGTCCTACATCGACAACAAGCGGAAAGAAGACATACGCCATGCCAACATCAAGGCGGCGTGCGCGGTGGCTGACGCCATCAGAACCAGTCTTGGTCCTAAAGGAATGGACAAAATGATTTCAACGGCGAGCGGCGAAGTCATCATCACCAACGACGGCGCCACGATTGTTAACAAGATGGAGGTTCTTCAACCTGCTGCGAAGATGCTCGTTGAACTATCTAAATCTCAGGACACCGCTGCTGGTGACGGCACCACCACCGTCGTTGTCATCGCCGGATCGTTGCTTAAGCAGTGCCTTACTCTCCTCTCCTCTGGTATCCACCCTACTGTTATCTCGGATTCATTGCATAAAGCTTCAATTAAAGCTGTCGATGTTTTAACTGCAATGGCTGTGCCGTTAGAGTTAACGGACCGTGACTCGTTAATTAAATCCGCTAGTACGTCATTAAACAGTAAAGTAGTTAGTCAGTATTCATCATTGCTAGCTCCCTTAGCCGTTGATGCTGTTTTGTCTGTTGTGGATCCTGCGAAGCCTGATTTAGTTGATCTTAGGGATATTAAGATAGTGAAAAAGCTTGGTGGAACCGTGGATGATACGGAGATGGTTAGGGGTTTGGTTTTTGATAAGAAAGTGAGTCATGCTGCAGGTGGGCCTACACGTGTTGAGAATGCGAAGATTGCAGTTATCCAGTTTCAGATTTCCCCACCAAAGACTGATATTGAGCAGAGTATTGTGGTTTCTGATTATGCACAAATGGACAGGATTCTGAAGGAAGAGAGAAATTATATTTTGGGAATGATTAAGAAGATTAAGGCTACTGGGTGTAATGTGTTGTTGATTCAGAAGAGTATTTTGAGGGATGCGGTGACAGATTTGTCTTTGCATTATTTGGCAAAAGCGAAGATTCTGGTGATCAAGGATGTGGAGAGGGATGAGATTGAGTTCATTACTAAGACTTTGAACTGTTTGCCTATTGCAAATATTGAGCATTTCAAAGAGGAAAAGCTGGGTTATGCCAATCTTGTTGAGGAGGTTTCACTTGGAGATGGGAAGATTGTGAAGATTACTGGGATTAAGGATATGGGAAGGACTACCACGGTACTTGTACGTGGGTCTAATCATTTGGTTCTTGATGAGGCAGAGCGGAGTTTGCACGATGCATTGTGTGTCGTTAGGTGTTTGGTGAGTAAGCGTTTTTTGATTGCTGGTGGTGGGGCTCCGGAGATTGAGCTGTCACGGCAGCTTGGGGCATGGTCAAAGGTGCTTCACGGGATGGAAGGATACTGTGTGAAGTCATTTGCAGAGGCACTTGAGGTCATTCCATATACTTTAGCAGAGAATGCAGGATTGAACCCAATTACTATTGTGACTGAACTGAGGAATAGGCATGCTCAAGGAGAGATCAATACAGGAATCAATGTGAGGAAGGGGCAGATCACGAATATTTTGGAGGAGAACGTGGTGCAGCCTCTGCTTGTCAGTACAAGTGCCATGACACTGGCAACAGAGTGTGTCCGGATGTTATTGAAGATCGATGACATTGTTACTGTCAGGTAGATTGAAATTGAAGATGAAATGTGTTAGGCTATCCGTGTTTAGTCGCTAGGCTGTCATGAATTTGTGGTTTGAGCCTCTTAGGAATAGGGCTGTTTTTCCTCTAGTTTTTAATTTTCCTCAGGAACAATCTTAGTGATGAGTTATGGTTAAAGAATTTCGTTGGTTGACATTTGATTTGTTTTGGGATACTTTATTTGGAGATTTTTTTAGTCTTTTTTGTCCCCTGCATCTAGCTTTCCTGACTTTTGATCTAAATAGATCATCGCATTTAATTTGCATATTGCATCAGGTGTGTTGCTGAATAGATTATTCTAGTTGAGCATCTCTTCTTATTGAGATTATATCAACTTGGATGGCAATCTTTGCGGCAGTTTATGTTTGTGTAAATTGTAAAACCTAGTACTAAATGTAACTTGCTAGCTCAATTTTCAAGCTTTTTTGAGATGGTATAAGCAGGTTGATAGGAAGCTTTTCGTTGTCTCTCTGTAGAGCACGCCCAGCTCAAGTATTCACATGTAAACTTGAATGTTCAATTCTGTAGCTCCTAAAAGATCCAGTTTTGCTGGTGGTAATATACAGATGGATTATCCACTATATATTGATCTTTGCAATGCCTCATCACGATTTAGACTTTTTAAGCTTCAAAGAGTTTCTTTAAGCAGCCCGAACAGTGACATTTAGCAGTCGCCTGACCAGCAAGAGAAATAAACAAATCTAGTAAATTGGAGGTCAGAAGTATTTAAACTTATCAACTCAACTTTAAATGTATGGTAAGAAGAATAATGTACACAATCTGATTTGAAAGAGGAACTGTAGCCAACGAATAATGGAAAAGGTGTGAAATTGTTTTGAAACAAGGAAGTGCTAGTACAAATCCATAGTTA
>Ga0307515_10016820_pt1 | contig 13372 bp, 9 predicted proteins | sample 17_EM_MG_FD_194513 | JGI IMG/M metagenome (GOLD analysis project Ga0307515, IMG submission 194513) | Populus trichocarpa ectomycorrhiza microbial communities from riparian zone in the Pacific Northwest, United States - 17_EM | ecosystem: Host-associated > Plants > Roots > Unclassified | place...
CCCTTGCCTTTCCGCCTCGGAACCTCCGAGGTTTTACATTCCCAACCTTGGGCCCAACGGTCGTTACCCGCCTTTCAGGCTGCTGGCTCCTAGTCACCATGCCACCGCCGATCATCGCAGGCCCGCCAGCAGCGCGCCGTCCGGGCTTTCTCCGGTCGGACCTCGCAAGGGCCTTCAATCAATTCCGTGGTGACGTCGACGAGGACGAAAGGAGACCTAGTCCGGAACCACGTCGTCGGTCCAGAGCAACGAACATCTCGTCGATGTGCCGTCTTGCTTGGTGCGTGAATACTTTCGATTTCGACAGGGTTTCTTGCAGACTGTCGAGCTGGAATGGACGATGGACAGTCAGTAACATCGTTCGGAGAAACGGAGATACGACGGACCTGGAGCGGGAGCTTTCTACATTTCTCGTTCAGCTCCTTTCCCTTTTCCGTACCACTCCCCATGATTTCGGAGAACTGGTCAAGCTCGCGCTCGACTTCTCGCCACCTGTCATTGAGGTCGAGCTTCTCCTTTCCTTTGCCTTTGCCCGAGGAGGATGGCGCCTTTTACAGTCCGGACTTGTGGCTGAAAGGTGTTGTAATCTTGAATCACCTTGGGCCACACTGCATCTTCATGCGAACATCTGAACCACAGAATAAGCACCTTGCGTCAGTGTCCAGTGTCGTGTTGGTAGATACATACCGTTCCTTGTGCGCCAACAAACTCCTCTCGGTTGCTCGGTTTCGCTCATTCTGTGGGTTCTCCACGACGGGTGGCCTCTCCTTCGACTTTGCCGAATACAGGGAGATGTCGATGGTCGCATCGGCCAACTGCTTGACGATCTGATCTTGCAAGGACGCGAGCAGAGCCAAATTTGCAGGCGATAGAGAGGGCAGGCGCGTTTGCGAGTCCGTTACCCGTGGAGCAGATCGGGAGGCACACCACGTAAGTACATGTCGTGTCCGGGCTGGATCCGGGAGAGCAGGATTGGTGTGTCGGTAGAACCGGTCGGATGGGACAGAGTGAGGCATCACTGGAAACGAGAAACTTGGTAAGCAGAAAGAATATGACTCAAAGTTGTACTACGTACCGGGCTGTCCATTGCTGAAGCTGTCGCTTGTACGCTTCCCTCGTTGACTGAGAGAACTACGCCGGGCCTTGGCCACTTTCTCTTGCAAGGCCTTCCTTGCAGACTCCAATGACTTATCCTTGAGTACCGGTGGCCTTGAGGGCTTAGCGTTTGATGGCTGCTTGCCTTGAATTGGGTTTGGGCACAGAAAACGATTTTGAAGGTAATTTGGCCTTGGTGAGGTCGAAGTGAGGTATGACCTGTGAGCTTAGACAAGTCGGGGCGTTCCCGGCCGACCATAGAATCGAGCTCGGATTCCATCACGGTGATATCCTGATTGTCGTCGAGTTCGCGTTCTGGAATGGTCAAATGAGCAAACGAGGATTGTCCCATCCGTGGTCCTCCACTTAAATACCCCGATTGAGCATTTTGGAAGCAGGCTTTGTTCTCTGTGATGGCGTTGAACGGTCGCGTGAAGGAGGCGGATCCAGCTCGCGGCGGCACTCTATTTATCATAAGGCCTTTTTCAACCGCTTCAGACGAGCTGCCTACACGGAATTGTTGAGGAAATGACGCGCAAGGACAGCAAGTAAACTACTACCTGTCTCCTGGGCTTTCCGTTTGCGCGGCGGTTTTTGGTTGAAATCGACAACATCCTCTGCGCGTTGATTCATCGTAGTAACCGATTTGTGGTATGGCTCGTCGTCCGCGTTGCCATCCAAGTTGCGGTGAATGCGACAGAAATCAAGTCAACAATGTTTGTTTGTCTCAAACATATCAGCCGTCTTGTCCGCTCCCACTACTCGGAAATTTTCTCTCGAGTAATGGAACCACAAAATCGACGCCACGCTTGGGCATGGAGTGCCTCTCCCCCACCGCAATCCACTCGGCCAGTGCCCGCGTCCGTTCCAACCTGACCTCTGTCCTCCGCTCAAACTCCGACCTGAAAATGACTCACTCCAATCGTACTCTTCGACTCACTTTGACAAGTCCTCTAGCAACGAGGTGATGAAACTTGGATCAGAGATATGCGATTTCTCATGTAGTCAAAGGCCAGCCTTTCTTGACCATTTTCTCGTTGCGAATCCGCCTTCGACTGCAGCAGTGCCGTCCTTAGAACTGCACTCCGTCTCTCGACCTCACCGTCGAACCCACTTTGACCTTCTTGCCCTTTCTGCGGCCGAATGTGATTTTACCAGCACCCGAGTATCAGCAAACACTGAATGCATTAACTGCTACCCAATGCCACAGGACCGTGCTTGGGCGAAGGGAGAGCCAGCCCAGTCGATCCGAGGAGGCTGCAGACCTGAACGAGGTAGGATCTCTCACCACCACCACCCGTCTTCCATATGCCCAAGGCCCCTACTCCGAACCCCGCTAAACCAGATCATCAAGTTGGTGATCTCCTTATTCACTAGATAGATACACTAAACATATCACCCAGGCTACTTAGAGCTAACCCTTGATGGTAAAATGCTCGATCCTGACACTCAGGGGAATTTGGAGAGGTCTCATACGGCTTCAAAAGTAAGGTTTCTTAGTATATATGAACCTAGGCACTCCTCTTCACCATTGATGACCTCCTCGTGTGTGTTCTGCTCCCAATCGTTTTGTAGGACTTGACTGGAGGTTGGAAAGGAAATGGCATTCAACGAACCGTTCAGTTTTCACAGCATTCTTTGTGAGGCGACTTATGTTTGCCAGTGCGTACAAATGATACGAACGCGCTGCGCCTTGCTATTGCTCGCCTATGCTGAAAGCGGGCCGGCATGAGTTGGGGTTCAACACGGACCCTGGAAACACCCCAGTATACATCATTGCAGATCCAAGGAATCCTCAAACTGCCGTCTCCACCCTCACTGCAAATGATGTCAAGTGTACTGCGCGCGGATCCGCCAGTGACAGCACACATATTCGACGAACAGGATAGACTCTACACTGAAGGGCACGCTACAATCGAGATTGTCGTCAGCGATACTGGTTGTGGGATTCCGCCCGAGAAGCTGGAGAGCATCTTCAGAGAATTCGAGCAAGTCACCTCCTCTGGTCACCACAGACCAGGAACGAGACCAGGGTTAGTTGTGTGAGCAGAAATGACTATCTTCTCTCATACTGATTGTGTCGTAGGTCTTGGTTTAGCAGTAGTCACGAGGATCGTTGAACACTTTGGCGGGCACCTCCAAGTTGGTTCTCATATTGGCGACGTACCCCGTTTTGTTTCTTATTGCTGTTTCCTGTGGCCCACCAAATGTGTTCCATTCGCACGATGTCTCAACCCTCGGTCCGGAGGATGGAAACGTCAGATCGACAACCTCCTATCGGCAATTCCAACTAGTCGTATGGTCTCGCATAGTCCCTCGACAAGTCCCAGGCCAGTACTTCATCGGCCATGATCACGAAAGGTTAGGCCAGTGTGCGGAGAGCATAGCGAGAACTTCAGGGAAGGATGGAAGGCGTGTGTATCTGAAACGGACTGGGTAAAGATCTTCACTGTGTCATGTAAATTCGTGGTATCCATTGTGCCGGTGTTCAGCCGTTTGGTGATCTGGCTGCTTTGTCAACCACCTGATGCGAAGAGCATTTTTGTGACAAATTGAAGAGTTTAAGGAGGGCGGGATCGAGCTTCAATAACCACAGAGTACCTCATACACCATGTTATATACAAAAAGTTACGAAGACAGAATGGTTAACGCTGTGCACTGTTGAAAATTTGAGTCCAAGCGGTTCCAAAGGCAAAGTCTGAAAAATCAAGTGAAACTGTTTGAAGGTGAGATGTAGGAGGGATTGTAATGAGGGAGGGTGAATGGAGACCACTACGACAATCTAGGGGTACCCAATAGAGTAAGCCGCCGTCTGAGTCTGTGACCCAACCCTGTGAGTCAGGCCGTGAATAAAGATGAGCATGGAGTGGGCTAGAAGAGGGAGATGGGTGATGTGAAAATGGCTCCAACACACGGATGGAGTTACTGTTAGATTCAGAAACTATGTGCTGCCCCCCCAAAGGTTCGCCAGCGGAAGCGTCAGTCTCCGCATCCCAGATTCGAATCGTGTTGTCATCAGATCCAGAGATGATGTGCCGCCCATTGGGAGAGTAGGCGACGGACCACACGCGGTTGTTATGCCCTTCGAGTGGTTTTCCAACTGCAGTACCAGTATCGGCATCCCAGATTCGAATCGTGTTGTCACTGGATCCAGAGATGATGTGCCGCCCATTGGGAGAGTAGGCGGTGGATGACACCCGGTCGCTATGCCCCTCCAGAGGTGTACCAACTGCAGCACCAGTCTCGGCATCCCAGATTCGAATTGTTTTGTCGAAAGATCCAGAGATGATGTGCCGCCCATTGGGAGAGTAGGCGACAGACCACACCACGTCGCTATGCCCCTCCAGAGGTTTACCAACTGCAGCACCAGTCTTGGCATCCCAGATTCGAACTGTCTTGTCATCAGATCCAGAGATGATGTGCTGCCCATTGGGAGAGTAGGCGACGGACGACACCCGGTCACTATGCCCCTCCAGAGGTGTGCCAACTACAGCACCAGTCTCAACATCCCAGATTCGAATCGTCTTGTCACCAGATCCAGAAATGATGCGCCACCCATTGGGAGAGTAAGCGACGGACGACACCCGGTCGCTATGCCCCTCCAGAGGGGTGCCAACTGCAGCACCAGTCTCGGCATCCCATATTCGAATCGTCTTGTCACCAGATCCAGAGATGATATGCCGCCCATTGGGAGAGTAGGCGACGGACGACACCCAATGGCTATGCCCCCCCAGTGGTTTGCCAGCTGCAGCACCAGTCTTGGCATCCCAGATTCGAATTGTCTTGTCACTAGATCCAGAGACGATGTGCCGTCCATTGGGCGAGCAGGCGACGGACCACACCGAGTTGCTATGCCCCTCTAGGGGTGCTCCAACTACAGCACCAGTCCCTGCATCCCACATTCGAATCGTCCTGTCACCAGATCCGGATCCAGAGATGATGTGCCGCCCATTGGGAGAATAGGCGACAGACCACACCCAGTCGATATGTCCCTTCAGAGGATTTCCAACTGCAGCACCAGTCTCGGCATCCCAAATTCGAATCGTGTTGTCACTAGATCCAGAGATGATGTACCGCCCATTGGGAGAGTAGGCGACGGACAACACCAAGTTGCTATGCCCCTCCAGAGGTTTTCCAACTGCAGCACCAGTCTCGGCATCCCACATTCGAATCGTATTGTCACAAGATCCAGAGATGATGTGCCGCCCATTGGGAGAGTAGGCGACGGACGTCACATCCCTGCTATGCCCCTCCAGAGGTTTGCCAACCGCAGCACCAGTCTCGGCATCCCAGATTCTAATCGTGTTGTCACTAGATCCAGAGATGATGTGCCGCCCATTGGGAGAGTAGGCGGAGGATGACACCCGGTCGCTATGCCCCTCCAGAGGTTTACCAGCTGCAGCACCAGTCTCGGCATCCCAAATTCGAATCGTCTTGTCACCAGATCCAGAGATGATGTGCCGCCCATTGGGAGAGTAGGCGACGGACCACACCACGTCGCTATGCCCCTCCAGAGGTTTTCCAACTACAGCACCAGTTTCGACATCCCAGATTCGAATCGTCTTGTCACGAGATCCAGAGACAATGTTCCCACCATCCGGAGAGTAGGCAACGGACATCACCCCGCCGGTGTGCCCCTTAAGGGGCTCACCACTTATGGCACCAGTCTCGGCATCCCAGATCCGAATGCTCATGTCGTCGGATCCGGAAATGATCTGCCGCCCATTGGGGGAATAGCTCATGCAAGTAATCCTGCTGGTATGTCCAGCCCATGACACTGGTGGTGCTGGCCATGACGATAACCTCCCTCTCACCACCTCGATGGCCTTAGTAAACCTTGTGCTGAAGGTGTTTGATAAAGTCGAGCGTAGGGGCAAGAAGGGTCGGGTTGAAATATACGTGTGCGGAGCGCTGATCGAGATGGGGGTGCGAAAGGCGATGATGAAACGGCAAACATCCTGAATTCTCTCAAGGAGGGTCGGATTTCCATTCTACTACCAATCAGAACTACTCAGAGTACACAGGAGCTGGACTTACCTTGACCCAGGAAATCACTCTTCGAATGCTCGGAGCACCCATTGGAACCATTCCCAGAATGCTCAATACTTCAATCCAAAATAGTGGGCATAATTCTTCAAAGAATTCCTCCAAGCTATCCCACACCCGCTGATCATTGTCGGGAGCACAACAAAAATGATTTGACCAATAAAGACAACTATATTGCAAGCAGTCGGGAATGTTCGCTTTGATTCGGTATTGGAGATCTTTGATGTCCGCATTAGCGAGTCGGGAATGTTCGAGCCCACAGATATTGAAACGGAGTTGGTGAACCATCGACTTGAGGCAAGCAATTCCCAGCTGCACATTTGCTTCCTGGAGGTTGATTTGATAGGGACAGTCATCGCTGATAAGGAAGTCTGAAATCGATAAATGGCGGACACGAACCCCTCCATTGGTCCCTTCGTCTCGATACAGCAAAGAGCTCAGATCATCCACCCACATTTCGACCAGATTTGGTTCTACTCCCGCCAGCTCTGCTATTGTCTTCTCGCAGAGGGTGCGGTATGGAACCGTTGTCAGAAGGACCCCAATCATCTGCTGGAACTCGGCTTTATGATGCTTTATCCGCGACTCTAGGATACTTGAGTAAAGTCTGTATAGGGTTTTCAACCCAGCACCAGCTGAATCTTCGGAGGCAGCCTTCAAAAACTCTGTGGGATCCTCACAATGCTCAAGGGCACGAACAAGGGTCTTGATAAAAATGAAGAGACCATTTGCCCTCAAGATGATTTTGTCCAAGAGCGATTCCTCCGGCCAGGGCTCGGAGAAACGTCTTTGTCGGCCGACCAGGTCAAACTCGCTTCGAGCAAAAGTTCGCAGATCACCGCTGGCTTCTTGATCTACAGCTAGATCATATCCCGAGTATGACGACTGGGCGAGTCCATCAAAGACCTGTTGGATATCGGCTTCGGGTCTGCTGGTGATGATAATCTTCAGCCACGAAGCACACGCGGCTGCGTTGGTGAGGAGCGTCAGGAGGGCTGGGCGACTACGATTGTTGCCGCATTCGTCGAATGCGTCAATGACAAAGACGAGGAAACGGTTTGGGCGTTTACGAAGTCTATCAAGCAGGTCAAGGAAGAGTGGGCGCTTCATCGACTCTGGTGTCAGATTTGGGTCGTCACGAAGACAATCTGCCACAATCTTGCGAAAAGGGGGAAAGATTGCCGCCAGACTGTAGATGAGAGTTGGGAGGACATTCTTGGGCTCGCTCAAGTTCGGATCGTCCCTCCTGCAGAAGAAGGCCCCAGCGAGCTGCTTTTGATCGTGGAGGCGTGCGCAGATCGAATGAGCTAACGATGTTTTGCCGATTCCAGGTGAGCCATTGATCCAGTACGTATTGTTCTGGGGATGGTCTTTCTCCTCTGGTTTATTGGCTACCCAATCTACGATTTCTTTGAGGCGAGATTTGCGGGTATCTTTCATACAGCGGAGGGCCCGGTCATAGCCAGTCTCGATTGGTTTGAGACGCTTGAGCAGGATCCCTTGCTCTGCACAAGCTACTGAGAACGGGCCCACGCAATATTGAGATAATGTTTGCTTACCAATCTCTTTGACTAGGCGCAGGGCCTCGACATCGACTGCACTCAGGAAGTCTTTTATGACGTTTGCTAACTCTTCACCCATTTTTTCCATCATTTCCTTGTCCTTCGAATAAATCAGCGCATCTCCTGCTCGCTCTGCGATCATCAGCATCTGCGGAATCCAGAAAAGAGACAGCCTACTGAATCGCCCACGCTTGACGTATCCGCATAAAAATTTGGCGATCTCTTGCATCACTTTGAACATTCGTGGGATTATTTTATCCAAGATCTCTGTCTCGTTGCTGACGATTTCGTCCGCGACCTTCTCCGCCAGAGGCGAGACGCGCTGCAACTGATCCAACAGGCTCGATGGCATCCGGTCGTATTTGTTTTGTTCATTCATGAGCTGAACAATCCAGTGTTACCTCTACTTTTGATCCGCCAGAAGAGAGCACGAACCTCAAATGTGACTTTGGCAACACCGAAGACGGCCTTTGCGATCGGATCGAACTAAGAGGTGTCAACGTCCTGCTGGTTTCCATACGGGCAGAGCCGACCTCAGCGAGTACAGTGCCAAGTTGAATCCCTTTTCCCAAAGACCTCTCCACCGATTTACTCATCAGCGGCGTGAATCCCTTCATCAATCTTTCAAGTTCTTGGACCGACGAGTGTAGCGATTCCGTCTATGTGGAAATTATTAGCTAGCTGAGGTCGGCCATGGCAAAGTGACGAACGGTAGCGCCGGCAGAGAATCGTAATTCGAGAGACAACTGATTCTTTCCAATGGCAACCTCCTCTGCTCTTTGTTAGACATGGGCGGACTGATCGGTCATCACGACTGACTCTGTACAATAAACTCATGCATGGTAGAGTCCCGATAGTCATCGGGAAATCCGTGTAGGTCGATATCTTCATTCGCCGGCTGGTTCTTCTTCCAAAACAGATGGCCGGTGATCCTTTGGATCTCCACGCGCATTTTGGATGTCGGGGAAATATCCCTATAAATATAGGGCCTTCAGTGAGCGTATATAGTGACTACAAGGGACATACGAGGGCTGGACCGGTGTCCAGGACCGGTTACCATTCTTCTGTAATTCTATCTGCTGGTTTCCCTCAAACAACTCCAGGTGATACCTCGAACTTGTAACATCTTGCAAAGTGATTTCTGTATGACGCACAAAATCAGCGGTGTGACCTAGATCGGAGTGAAGCGCCGCACGATCTAAATGCAGGCTTTTCTGTGGTCAGGTAACAATGCTGCGCTAGCTGTCTGGATGCTTACAAGTGAATTTCCTTGGTGGATTGAGTGGCCATGTTGGTTTGCTTTCGAAGACTTAGAGTCGAGGATAGGAGATGGAGAAGGTGAACGGGCCACTTGGAACGTGGGGTTGCCGCTACAGCTGTTACGTAGTGAATGGAGCATGCTCCCTTAGTGGTCAGAATGCGGCCGCCTCGCTTGGCCTGCCGCATGCTTCGTAGCACGCGGCGATCGCGAGTTCAAGGATGGCCGAGCATCCCGCATGTTCGGTTGGTCAGGGCCGATGTACAATCGGCAATAGCATCTACGACGAAGACGACAGATCGAGCATCCCCAACCTGCTCTCTCATCCCACGGCACCGCCACCAACCCTACCATCAGCGGTCCTCCGCTCAAATTCCGACTTCTAATTCACTCACTCCAATCGTGACCTCGCCCTTATATCCACGCTCATGGCTCACCACACACACACCAAACTGCCTTCACAACCCCTCGCCCTGTGCTCTCGCTTTCACCCATCGTTTTCGATGTGACGCACCAAGCCAGGCTTGAAGCTACTCGCCGACTCTGAGGACAAAGACACAAACGAAGACTCCACGTCCACTTGTCATTCTTCCAGTATCGACCATGCGGCCAAAGAAAACGGGCTATCACTCAAGTCCGAGTCTCTCAGTACACTTTTACCCACTTTGACGAGTCCTCTAGCGACGGCGAGGAAGCGTTGCGCCTGGAGAGTGAAGAAATTTGGGAAATGATTTCGATCAGAGGTGTGCATTACATCGTTTTCCCGAGGTGAGCAAGCGCTAAATGCTCCAATTTCTCATCTAGTCGTTAGTCAAAGGCCAGTCTTTTCCTGGCCAACCTCAAGTTGCGTATCCCCGCCTTCATGTCGCATTAGTGCTGCAGTTTCCACGTTTCCACATCTGGTCAACACTGCGTGTGTAAGAAAGCCCGGCATCACCGCACCGCAGCCCATCTCTCAACCTCAACACCGAACCCACATCGATCATCTTGACCTTTCTGCGACCGACGACCAACTGCCGACGACCTTGTCCTGATCCATGACCCTTACGACGCTCCATCTCACCTCTCTACATTGCAAAAACTATGTGCTTAATTCGGTCTGGATCTACACCGTACGGCGCACCCACCACCCTGCTTTCACGAACTCTGAAGTGCTCGATCACAACAATCTGACGACGGACTCCCTGCTATCCCCATTATATTCCGAACCCCCCTTCCCTACCCCTCCATCCCGTTTTATGTGCCGCCTCTCCGCGTCTGCTCTCGCTATTACACTCCGTCATGTCTACTCTTTGTTGTTCCCCAACCCATTCTGATCCACGCAGTTGTGCTTGCTGGTTGGTCGTTACGGAATCTCCCCTCTCCCATGTTATTCGCCTCTATTGCGCAGAAACCGGACCTGTTTCTCCCATCTCTCCGTTCTTCCCCATCCCTGTCTCCGTCCCTGTCCTTCCTCGCCTTCCGTTTCATCAAGTCAATCATGGCCTTTGCATTGCAGCATGAACGGAAGGGGCCGACGAGCCGGAGGGGGAATCGCGACGTAGATCGAGAGTGCGATTACAGAAGACATCCATGATGTCAGCGTTGGTGACATCACCGGCAGGGTCGCCGACGATGGTCCTTTACTCCATGGCGTTGTCGGCGGGGCCAAGCTCCTTTCCAATAGTGCCTGGGCGAGGGGAGAGTCAGCCCGGTCAACCCGAGAAGGCTGCAAACCTGGACGAGGTAGGATCTGTCACCACCTCTGCCCATCTCCCATACGCTCAACGCCCCTAGCACGAACCCCGCTAAAGCAGATCATCAAGTGAGTGACCTCCTTATTCATTGGATATATATACTAACCATATCACCCAAGCTACTTGGAGCTAGTCCTTGACAGTAAAAGACTTGATCATGACACTCGGGACAATTTGGAGAGCTCTAGTGCGGCTCCCAAAGTAAGGTTTCTTAGTTTCCTCTAGGTTCTCCTCGTTTATATGACCCTAGGCGCTCCTCTTTACTATTAACGATCTCCTCGTATGTGATTTGCCTCAATCACAAGGCCAGCACCCAATCTTTTTCGTGGTACTTGACGAGAATACATGCTGGCAAGGAAATGGTATTCCACGAACCATTCGATTTCATAGCATCCTTCATGAGGTGACTTGTGTTTCTTGGTGCGTACAAACGATGCGAACGTGCTGGGCCTTGCTAATGCTCGTCTAGGCTAGAGGCGGCTCGGCACGAGTTGGGGTTCAATCTGGGCCCTGGAAACACCCCAGGCACATACAAGGAAGGTTTAAACTGCCGTCTTCAACCTCACTGCAAATGATGGCAAGTATACTCCGCACGGATCGGTCAGCGGTGGCCACGTATTCGACGAACAGGATGGTCTCCGCGCCGAAGGACACGTTACAATCTAGAGTGTTGTCAGCGATACTGGTTGTGGGAGAATATTTTCTGGGAATTCGAGCAGGTCGACTCCTCTACACACCACAGACCAGGAATGAGACCAGGGTCAGGTGTGTGAGCAGAAATAACCAGCTTATCTGATACTGATTGTGCCGTAGATCTTGGTGTAGCAGTGTCGCGAGGATCGTCGAACACCTTGCCGGGCAACTCCGAGCTGATTCTCGTATTGGCGACGGACCCTCATTTTGTGTCTTATTGCAGTTCTCTGTGGCCGACCCAAAATGCGTTCCATTCGCGAGATGTCCCAAGCCTCAGTCCGGACGATGGAAGCGTCAATGGGGAAATCTACAACCTCCCATCGGCGATATCAATTAGTAATGTGGTCCCGCATGCTCCCTCGACAAGTTCCAGGCCAGTACCTCGTCGGCCACGAACGGTCAGGCCGCCGTTCGAGGGAAATTTCGAAGTAGAAGACTCTGTGATCCCATTCGACCACTCAAAGTAGACGAAGCCAGTGTGGGACCCACTATGGTCTCGTCTCTGAGGTGACAGCAACAAGCATGGGCTCACCAGATTGACTTCCCACCTCTTCACTCGCATATTCAAAAGTGTCACCATCTCCGCATCTTTATTGTAGAGGTCCGTTCAATCAACTGTACTTTTTGTCGTTTGTAACCCTGATGGCTAGTGCAGGTCGATCCAATCAATGCTAAGGTACTCCAAAAGCGTCTCTAGTCTGACGGTCACCAGTAGCTCATGCCACCAACGGACAAGAAGCCATGGGCGTTATTTCTGCGGAACGAGAATTCGACTACATTTTTAATGGACATTCAGTGAGCATCCATTGCGTCACGATGCTGGAGGTGTATTGACAAAGGGCACTTCAGAATGCCTATAAAAGTTGGCTTCCGAGCTATACAAGCCATGCGAGGATTCGAGCCGTCAATCCATTGCAATCTCACTCGTGGCCTGCCATCACCATTCTGGCTGTCCCATCTTCGCAGTCTACTTTGGAGCCAGTTCAACACGAGTATATGGAGTCGTTTGACGTGGACTACCGGATCCTGTAACCCATCGGCCTCAAGCGCATGAACGTCATACTCAAAGGCATCACCAGCCCCGAGCACAGGCGCCAGGGGGCGTGGGAACCTGGCTTCAGCTGGAAACCTGGTGGGTGGCTCCTTATTCCTCCAGTACCTGTCCCATCTCTCCCCTCCTCGGGCGGCGAAGCCGCTAATAGTCCGATTCCTCCTGAAGAGCCAAAAACCGGTCAATCGAAATCATGGTTACTGACGTCGTATCAGTATTCTGCAACAGCACACTATTCGTATTATCGCCACCGTTCAAACCACTTTTTGAAAACCGACATAGGCACGAAGCACCATCCTTCCGCACCATACACCATTTACTCAGATCTTGAAAACATACACAGGTTCGCACAGCGACGTCCTGCTTCGTAGTTATTGAATTATCACCCGATTTCCCCCAATACTGGGGCTCGCAGCGTTTATCTATACATACTTATGCCTCCAGCACTTCTCATCCTCGATTCCACACTGTTCTGTTGACTGAAATGCAACATACGCGTTGTGGCATATTCGACAATGTGACTATCTTGAAACCCACAAGTGTTCAACCACCAATGAACGCAACTAGAAGCACACGGACGACACCACCACAATGTGCAACGTGACCTGCCAGGGGTACGTTGGTTCGTCACTAGGCCCCGATCTCTTTGCACTGGAGATTACCACTGGCACTGCACCTCTTTACGGACAATAGAGTATCACATTCATTCCCTAACAATGCGAAATGTATTCTGTAACTACCTTGTCTTAACACGAACACCAGAAATTGGGAATCAACAGCTATGCCATCGGACCGCCCCTAATTATCGGATCCAAATTACCGTTGATTCCGGAAGCGGAGACTTCTACGACTTTCTAGCTACGTCCCTGTTGCTCTGAACCTACTAATACCACTTTCTTTGGTACTTCCCAAATATTTGGTACTTTTTGAA